>ERZ860508.1201-NODE-1201-length-15546-cov-3.507391_pt1 | contig 15546 bp, 13 predicted proteins | sample MGYA00509976_ERZ860508 | MGnify/ENA primary metagenome ERZ860508 (study PRJEB30046, sample SAMN00715242) | human gut metagenome | study: EMG produced TPA metagenomics assembly of the A metagenome-wide association study of gut microbiota in type 2...
ACCTCCGGAAAAACCAACTGCAGCCAAACCGCGCCCTTTAGCAAAAGAAAAAAATTAAGCTGCCGGAGTTTTTCTACGGCAGCCCTCTAATTATTAATAGCTAATATTATTTTTTAGCGTCTTTCATCACGGTTTCGCCGGCTAATTTGCCGTTGACCAAGCAGTCCATAACAGCATTTGCTCCGATTCTGACAGCGCCGTGGATACCGCCCGTGCATTCGCCGGCCGCATAAAGTCCGGGGATCGGTTTGTCGTCAACAACCGACAAGACACGGGTCGAAGTATCTGTTGCGATACCGCCCATCGTGTGATGAATCTTCGGGCTCATTTCAGAGACGTAGTAGGGCGCATGCGTCAAAGGCTTGATGTCCTTATCGAGTTTGCGTCCGAATTCCGTATCTTTTCCGCTTTCGATGGCCTTGTTGAATTCGGCAAAGGTCTGTTTGAGAGCGTCGGGACTGATACCGTAGGCCTTGGCCAAGTCATCGAGAGTTGCGTATTCCTTAACCGCACCGTTCTTTCTCAAGATATCCATGGCGCCGGGACGCACTTTGTTGAAAGAGGCAACGCCGACAGAGTCCGTAACCGAGATTGTCTTTCCGCCGGCATCCAGCACTTTGAAAATAGCATCGGTGGTCGTTTTGCGATCACCGAATTCGTCGGTGAAACGCTTGCCGGTCTTGGTGTTGATCCATAAACCGTACAGAGAGCCGCCGACGCTGGCAAAATGCGAGCCCATACCCATGCCTTCTTCGTCCGGCGAAGTGTTCGGCAGGAACTGAATCCAGTCGGCCTGGATGATATTGGCTCCGATTCGGCTGGCTTCACGCATCAATTCAGCTGTAGCGCCCGGTTGATTCGTCGTTTTCAGATTGCCGGTTAACTTCGGATCGAGACGAGTTCTATAACCCACGTCAGCCGAGAAGCCGCCGAAGGCGAGGATCACACCGTCTTTGGCCTTGATCTCAACTGATTTGCCGGAACCTTCTTTGCCGAACTTGTAATCTTCAAGAGCCGTGACACCGATGACTCGACCGTCTTTATTCTTATCTAAACGAATGACCTTCATTCCAGTAAAGACAGGAACACCGAGTTCCTTGAGTTTTTTCATGAACGGGATCAAGATGCCTTGGCCGGTGCCTTCTTCAGTAATCAGGCAGCGGCGAGCAGAGTGTCCGCCTTTGCCGGTTAAGTCGGTGCGCCAAACAACGCCTTGTTTCTTGGTCCACTCAAATGTCGGAGCAGCGTGTTCTGTCACGACTTTAATGTGTTCAGGATCGCCTAAACCTAAGCCGATGCGTTTCATATCGGCAGCGAGCTTAGCCGGTGAATCTTCGATGCCTTGTTCTTTCTGGACGGAGGAGCCAGGAATAGCCATCATGCCGCCGGAGCGAGAAGAGTTGCCGCCGGCGACCTGCATTTTTTCCAGAACGGCAACTTTTGCTCCGTTTTCAGCCGCCGAAATGGCAGCGGCTAGACCGGCAAATCCTGAACCGATGACGATCACGTCATATTCAGGTGCTAACTTTTGTGTCTGTGCGAAAGCGATAGAAGGGAGGGCCGAGCAAAGTGCACCCGACACCATTACTTGAAGCATGCTTCTACGAAAAAACTGCACTTTTTCTCCTTTTTGGTGGTTGTTATTAATGAATTTCTTTGCACGAAATTCTAGATCCGACTTTTTCTGATGTAAATGAGTAAATATTTAGAGGGTCAATTGGAGAAGAAAAAACAATATTTTTACCGACCTGAAAATCAAATGGCTTAATGTGGGAATTGGAAGCCGAAAGATATGATCCGAAACCGCAAAATTTTGATGTACAAATTGAACGGCAGGAAACATACTTAAGAACAAAGCGAGAGACGTTTAAAATCAAAGAGCAGAAGCATTTGGAAATGGAAATGAAATACATATCTGGAATTCATGCTTTAAATTTGAGATGCAGTTTGGAGACGTGTGGGGATTGGCACGCCTCTGGAATTCAATGGAAAAATTTGACCGTTCGTGAGTCTTCTGACTCCGTTTTCGGAGATTACGGTATTGAAGACAATTCTTCTGTGCCAGGGCATCCAGGGAACCACAAGGCCGCCAATCATATCCGAGCGCTTCTTGACCTTGTTGCCGATGGGGCCTTCGGTTATGCACAAGGCATGAAAAACGAATTGATTTGCAACGAAAGTTATACGCCTGAAGTCTTTTCCAAATTGCTGCTGCTGAAAAACTCGCCTCGCTGGTTAAAAATCAAAGAATTCATTGGAAAAGAATATGGAGTGCCTTGGCTGCACTTCTTGAGGGAGCATGGATATGACCGATGAAGAAAAAGATTGGCAGACAAATCATGGTAATTTTATTGAAGCCTTTCTACTGTTTTTGAACAAACAGACGGATCAATTCGTTCTTAAAGGCGGGACAGCGTTGTCTCTTTGTTATGGTTTAGATCGTTTCTCCGAAGATATTGATTTGGATGGTCGGAAACAAGACATCAAAGAGATAGTCAAACGGTTTTGCGTGAACCACGGTGTAAATTTTCGAGTTGCAAAAGATACTGCGACAGTGAAGCGCTGCATCATTGACTACGGAAATGACGTACATCCTTTGAAAATTGAAGTTTCATACAGAAATAAAAATCTCGGCCTGGAAGAAGCCTCAAAGGATTGGACACAAATTCACGGTATCAAGGTTTACGACATTGATGCCTTGGCTCGGATGAAGGCAATGGCTTATCAAGGCAGAGACAAGATAAGGGACCTCTACGACCTCTCTTTCATTGTTAATAATTTTTCTGACGGCTTGTCTCATCAGACTAAAGGTATGATTCGAGATACATTGTCATACAAGGGAATAGAGCAATTCGATTACTTGGTTGCCACACAGCAAGATACTCTTATTGACAAAGATCGGCTAGCGGAAGGTTTTCTAAAGATGCATGAAAAACTTGGACTATTATTAGACGAGGAAGAGCAACAGACAAACGCTAGTCATTGAATAAATAAACTAGCCATGCTTATTCTGCATCGGATGATGGAGAAAATTTCTGGGAAATTCATTTAGACATAGTTTCAGATTCACGTTAACGCGACAAGAAAAATTAGCCGTTTTTGAAGAGTTGAGGAAACTACTTAGGCAAAATCTAAAAAATTTATATTTCAACTGGAGTTTTAGCCGCTTCTTTTGGACATAATGTCATGTTGGAGTTCGACACCACCCGTCGAACAAAATTTTGTTCATAGCCTCGTTAATGAAGAGTTAATAAAGTCATGGAAACTATCCTGAAATCCCTCCCGATCGGTGAAAAAGTCGGTATTGCTTTCTCCGGCGGTCTTGACACCAGCACAGCTTTGCTCTGGATGAAAAAGAAAGGCGCTTTCCCCTGCGCTTACACTGCTAACCTTGGTCAGCCTGATGAGGACGATTACGAGGCAATTCCTCGAAAGGCTATGGACTTCGGTGCTTCGATCGCCCGTCTGGTTGACTGCCGTGAACAGTTAGTCGCCGAAGGCATCGCTGCGATTCAAAGCAACGCTTTCCACATCACAACCGGCGGTGTCACTTACTTCAACACCACTCCGCTCGGACGTGCCGTTACCGGCACTATGCTCGTCAACGCCATGCGCGAAGACGGCGTCAACATTTGGGGCGACGGCTCTACATACAAAGGAAACGATATCGAACGTTTCTACCGTTACGGTTTAGTTGCCAATCCTGACCTCAAGATTTACAAACCCTGGCTTGACGTTGAGTTCATCAGCGAACTCGGCGGCCGCGCTGAAATGAGCCAGTTCTTGGCCGACAACGGTTTCGGCTACAAGATGAGCAAGGAAAAGGCTTACTCCACCGACTCCAACATGCTCGGCGCAACACATGAAGCCAAAGACCTCGAACACCTCGACAGCAGCATGAAGATCGTTGAACCGATCATGGGTGTTCCGTTCTGGAAAGAAGAAGTCGACATCAAGCCTGAGAAAGTCACTGTTCGTTTCGAAGAGGGCATTCCTGTTGCCCTTAACGGCAAAGAATACGACGACAAGGTTGAACTGATGCTCGAAGCCAACCGCATCGGCGGCCGTCATGGCCTCGGCATGAGCGACCAGATCGAAAACCGTATTATCGAAGCCAAGAGCCGCGGTATTTACGAAGCCCCGGGAATGGCATTGCTCCATATCGCTTTCGAACGTCTCGTCACCGGCATCCACAACGAAGACACGATCGAACAGTGGAGAATCAACGGCATTAAACTAGGCCGTCTGCTTTATCAGGGCCGCTGGTTTGACCCGCAAGCCATCATGCTCCGCGAAACTGCTCAGCGCTGGGTTGCTCGTGCAATCACAGGAGAAGTCGATATCGAACTTCGCCGCGGCAATGATTACACGATCCTTGATACACGTTCCCCCAACCTGACATATGAACCGGAACGCCTCACGATGGAAAAGGGCGATTCGATGTTCACAGCCTCTGACCGTATCGGCCAGTTGACCATGCGTAATCTCGACATCGTCGATACACGCAACAAGCTTGGCATTTACTCCAAAGCTGGTCTTATCGGTGGAAGTTCCAGTTCCATGCCTCTTCTTAAAGGCACGAAAGACAACGACTAACTTTTAGTTTTTTGAAAAAAATCCTTCTTGAGTTTGTGGCTCAGGAAGGATTTTTCTTTTTTGGAACGTCTAGGTACAAAGATGTTTCCTTGCCTTCGGAGGCCCTTTAAAAACTAAGAGAATCGTAATAACCTGAAAAAAGGATGGAAGCTCTTAAAAACAAGGCACCAAAGACTGCAAAAATCGCACCGCCTGTTATCACCTTTTGGCTTCGGGTAATAAGATTGATCAGAAGAGGAAGAGCAGTACCGAAAGTGATTCCCCCGATCCAAAACATCAAGGCCTGGTTCCCGCTAATAAGAGCCTCTGCGCCCGCTCGAGCACCTATGGAAGCAGAACCTAACGCTACATAAACAAAGGAGAAAATCGCAAAGAGCTTAGCTGTATCAACCCAAACAGATGTTCTGGAACACCAATCGACAGACTTGTGATCAACCAATCCCATTGCCGACATCAGTTCCAACATGCCGATGGAACTCGTCAGGCCGGACATAATCCAAAGAACGGGGATAAGAGACGAATTCCACAGTGAAACTCCGACAGCCTGCGTGAGAAGGAATCCGGAATAAATAGTGCTGCAGACACCGAGAACGGAAAAGACTGCATTAAATCCGTCGGACTGAGCTAATTTTTGCCATTTTGAGCCTTTAAATATAATTCCGGCACAAATCATGGAATAAAACACAGAGCCGACGCTAAGCAGGGAAAGAAGAACAATTCCGATCATCATCCAGGACTGGAAGTTGAAGGAGAAGTCCCGGAGGGCATAAAAAATCACAAACGGAAGGTTGCTGAGGCGTCCTAAATGACTGGTCACCAATGCTAAACCTGCAATTCCGCAGAACGTCAGAACATAAACAAAATTCTTTTGCCGAACCCAATAGTTAATGAAAAATCCCATTCCGGATAACCCGATGAACCAGAGGAATAAGGCAATCGTCCATCCCCAATGAGTTGCCTGAAGCTGAGGAGTAAGTGTGGATAAATCAATCATTTTTGCACCACTACAAAGAAATTAGGTTTCGTGCCTTTGTTCGGCATAAGGAGTTCGGTACGACAGGAAGCGATCTTCTTAGAAATTTCGCTTTGCGGATCTTTCACATCTCCGAAGAAACGGGCTTGAGCCGGACAAGCCTGAACACAAGCAGGTTGTTCTCCCTGTTGAATCAATTTCAAGCATCCGTCACTCATGCATTTCATGGGAAGTCCGTTATCCGGATGAGACCAGCGGGCATCATACGGACAGCTCGCTACGCAGTAGTTGCAGCCAACGCATTTGTTCGGATCATTGCGAACCAAACCGTTTTCGTCGTAGTAATTAGCACCGAAGGGACAAGTCTTAACGCAGGGAGCGTCCGAACAATGCTGACATTGAACCAGCAGATTTACAGGTCTTCTTTCTTCCGAGCGAAAAACGCGAATATTAGAAGCAAGCCAGTCGCGGCCCGGAATAGAGCGATTATGCATTTCGGGAAAGTTGGTCTGAGAACAGGCCACAATACAGGCTCCGCAGCTGATGCATTGTGTAGCATCAAAAAGATGCGCTAATTGTTTTTTCTTTTCGACCATGATTTAGCCTCTCAATTTGTTGATGCGTACGGCACTGTTATTGGCAACCGTTCCGAAAACGGGCTGTGCATAACCTTTGGCGTACCAGTGAGAATTAATCCCTTCTTTAATGAACTGATAATCGGGGTGATCAGCCAAGTGCTTGATTCGATTACCGCCTGAAAATCCGAAAGCGAAGAGTGATCCTGATATAACTTTCTTCGTCACAGTAATTTGAGCATTCCCTTTATAGGCCGTATCAATACCTTCAACTTCGACGGTTTCACCATGAGAAATGCCCAGTCTTTCTGCATCTTCCGGGTTCATCCAAACAGTACGGTCTCCAAGGTATTTAGAAGGAAGAGCAAACATACTGAGACCGGAGCAGGAAGTGCAGTTTTTCCCGGACACTAAAATAAACTCGTTACTGTTTCTCTTCGGCGGAGTAAAAGCCGGTGCAGGAATATGTGCCGTGAAAGGAGGAAATCCTCGCACATATGCGGGTTTTTCGAAACTCTTGAAAGAATAAATTTCAACTTTGCCGGAAGGCGTTCCGAAGGGTTTCTTATAGGGATAGACGCCGTACTCTTTAATCTTAATCGTCGACCAGCCTTTCGTTCTAATGTCCTCGTGAATCCGACGAGACCAACCGGGCTTGACTTTGTCGCATTCTTCCAAGAGCTGGGCATACCCTCTCTTTGTGAATGCGTCAAAGTAAGCATTGAATTCTTCAGCTGTTTTGCATTCCTTGTATCCGACTCTTGCAGCTCTTTCCGGGAAAGCTCTTCTGAGGATCTCTAGCAGAATCCACACATCGTGACGGGCCTCGCAGCCTTCAGGAGGACTCAGTTGAGGATCGGAAAGATAAATCGATCCGTCTCTTGCCCACTTTACGCCCGACATTTCCATTCTTTCCATGAAGTACGTAGAAGGAAGGACATAGTCAGCGTAATCGCAAATCTCTTGAGGGAGAACGTCTTGAACGACACTAAGTTCAAGTTTTTTAAGCCTTTCGGCAAGCTCCTCAGAATTTGCTTCTCTTTGGAACATCGTTGTGCCCACAAAGAAGGCTGCCTTGATGGGGTAAGGTTTTCCGGTCAGAACAGCTTCCATAGCCACTTTGAAAGTGCCCTCGGCTTCCGGATAGATGATCTTATCGATGCGCTTTTCTTTAGCCATCCTCCAAGTTTCCCCATTCGGACCTTTTCCTTGGGAGACACTCGGAATCTTCAGACCGGCAGCAGCCGTAACAATCATTCCGCCGGGTATATCGATGTTGCCGTTAAAGGCGTTTGCGATCGAGATTAAACGATAAACCTGAACATCTGTACCATTTTTAGAGGTATACCACCCGTCATCAATTACCCCCTTGAGATTGGTGAAATCTCGAGCAATTCTGCGAATCATATCGGCGGGTATACCGGTAATTTCAGAGCTTTTTTCGGGGGTATAAGGAGCAAGCGTCTCTTTAATGATGACAAAAGCGGTTTTAACCGGGCAGGAAGATCCATCTGCAAGCTTGACAGATCCGCTCATATTCAGGTCAGCCTTGAAGGAAGAATCCTCATCAAAGGCGGTCGGTATGCCTTTATCATTTCTTAGAACGCCTCTGAAAGAGAGGCGTCCGTCGGGGGAGGCGACGACATATTTCGTTTTATCTCCACCCTGAATGACCTCAGCCTGAGTAAGGGGCTGGCCGTTTTCTTTGATCAGGTAAGCTCCGTTCGTCCCTTTCTCAATAAAGTCCAGATCAGCCGTGTTTGTACGGAGCATTTCATTGATCAGAGCTGAAAGAAAAGCGTCATCTGTGCCGGGACGAATAGCAACCCATTCGGCATCGCCGTAGGTAATGTCCGGCATTTTCGGATCGATAGCAACGACGCGAGCCCCTTTTGCTCTGGCGACATTCAAAGTATGAAGAGCCCCCATCGAAGCTCCCATAGTGCGTCCGATCAGGAGGAGATAGCGCAGATTTTCGTAGTCAGGTTCTAATTTCCCCGCACCGCTGAAGCCGGTACCGAAAACCCAGTTGCGCGCATTTATACCCGCAGCGTTGCAGGAAGATTGGTGTCCGATGTTATTGGGAGAACCTAGCGGGAAAGTCAGCCATTTGCTCATTCCCTGAAAATTATGAGATGTTGTTGTGATGCAGCTTTCACCATACTTTTGGACAAGATCTTTAACTTTGGCGCCGATTTCGTTTAGAGCCTCGTCCCAAGTAATTTCTTTAAATTTACCTTCGCCTTTTTCCCCGATACGTTTTAAGGGTTTGCGAAGACGGAGAGGGTGGTTCCAGATCCACATCGCGCCGGCAGAACGGCCGCAGTAACCTTGCTGAGGATGTCCGGGGTTCGGAAAAATTCGAACGGTTTTTTCTGATATCGGTTCGCCTTCTTTGCGCATCGCTAAGATGCCGCAGTAAGCACCGCACATTGTGCAGGCGACCGGATGTTTGGACCATCCTTCTTTTTCTAATTTTGCAATTTGTTCCGCAAATGCATGGTTCACCAGAGAGGGAGCGGATGCCGCTGCTGCTGAACAGGCTGCTCCCTTAATTAATTTTCTTCTGGTCATCGAAAGATTAACGAAATCGGCTGACATTATTTTTGTCCTTTTAATAATGGGGTTTGTCCCTAACGCTCTGGCATACTAGGCTTCTCGAAGAATTTGAATAATCGGAAAATCCCCTTATACCGTTTGAACTAGACTGCCGATTTTTAATCCGTTAGCTGCATTAATATGTCGTAGACTAATATTATTTTTTATAATAAATCAAATAATTAAGTAGTTAAAAATTTCATTACCCCGGTATCATCCTGTCACAATCAGCAACATATCAGATACAGCTTGAAATAATGGGTTACTAAATAAGAAAAAGACGGGGATTTTTGAACAATTTCTGAACTAGGAATATCCTCAAAATTCAAAATTTGAGGTTCTCAGAGGTTCTATTTCTGTAAGAAAATCCTCCTTCAGGACTCGAGTTCTTCTTCACTGAGGCGAATCCCCTAAAAATGCTAATGGGTTATTCGCAGAGAATAAATCCTATAGAAAATTTAATATAGTGAAGCTTATAATCAGTTTTAGGTGGGTTATATTTATTTAAAAAACTACTAGAAATTGGCCTTGCATGTCCTCTTCACACAGGCAGAATGTGGAAAGTTAAAAAATAAGATAGAAAGCGATGTACTTCAATAAAAGAAAAAGAGCACCGAAAATACTGAAGCTGCTTGTCGTCGTCTTATCGCTGGGCGCCTCGATATCGATATGTTTTTCAGCCGACAAAACGGATATCAGGGTCGGCATTATTGATTCTTTTAATCCGGAGTTCGCGACGACCACACTCGAACCTACCTTACGATATCTCAACCAAAAATTACCCAACTATCACTTCGTTGCCGTTCCTTTGAATTCGGTAAACCCAGAAAAAGAATTAAAAAACAACCCGGTTGATTTTCTCATCAGTTCAGCAGGTACATTTCATGAACTAAGTATTTCTATAGGCATCGTTCATATTGCCACTCGTAAAACCATTCTCTCTGACGACCCTTCAGCTTCCGAGGGCGCAGCTTTCGTTACATTGGCTAAGAGAGCAGATCTCATTGAGCTCAAAGACCTGCAGGGTAAAGTCGCTGCCGCCTCTCAGCCGAATTCTTTCGACGGCTGGCTTGTCGGACAGCACGAACTCTTCAAAAACGGTCTGAACCCTGAGAAATTCTTCAAGCGGTCTGTTTTTACCCATTTTCAATTTCCTGATGCGTTAATGCTGCTCATTCAAGGAGAAGCAGATGTCGCGATCCTTTCAGCCTGTGTCTTGGAAGAACTCTCTCAAGAGGGGCTTATTGAGTCATCCGATTTCAAGGTTATTTCGCAAAAACCAAGGGATGTTTTGAAGTGTGCGCGGTCTACAGATCTTTATCCCGGAATCGTCTTTGCTGCTCGAGAGAATATTCCTCCGAAACTCATGTGGGAAGTGACTTCGTCGTTGATCAGCATGCCGCCGACCAACGACTATGAATGGACGATTGCAAGTCGGTTCTCTAAAGTGGATGAACTTTTCCGAGATCTGCAGCTCGGGCCTTACCAATATTTAAAAGATTGGAGTCCTGCCGGCATCTTTAAGCGCTTCAAGACAGAAATCTTACTGACCTGTGGCTTGCTTCTTCTTTTAATCCTTAACTCACTATACCTGAGACGAACAGTTGCGAGAAGAACGCTTCAAGTAAGACGAACACTGAATCGCCAAATAAAAATAGAGAAGGAATATCGGGACTCTCGAAACCGATTGGCACAAATGGAAAAATTCGGTGTCATCAATCAGATGTCGGGCATGCTCGCACACGAAGTCCAACAGCCTTTGATGGCAATTAACAATTATTTGGCCGGCTTGCGTGTGTATTTGAAGTCAAAGGGCTTCTCTGATGCCGTTACGGAACAAGCTATCGGTTCTTTAGAACATAACAGCGAACGTATCGGAAGCATTGTGACACGCGTCAGAGGATACGCAAAACAAAAGAAGGGCGAAATGAAAAGCTGTGACTTGACTGCCATTGCTTTAAGCGCACTTAATGTATTGAAGGCACTGAAGTTTGAGCACGTCGAGGTTACTTCTGATTTACCTTCAGAGGCTAGAGTAGTCGGCGATCCGCTGGAACTAGAACTGCTCATCATTAACTTACTTAAAAATGCCTGCAGCGCCGTGGAAAAACAACCCAAGCCGATAGTTGATTTAAAAATCGGAAGCCTCGACGACAGCCATTGGTGTTTGAGTGTCTCGGATAACGGGCCGACGCTTGATGACAAATCCTTCGCCAGACTTAAGACACTGGGAGACAGTGTCAAACCGGAAGGCATGGGCATCGGTCTTTCGATCGTCCGCGGTATTGCAGATAAACACGGAGCGGAACTGGAATTCATCAGACTGCCGAAAGGCGGAATCTGCAGCCGTGTGGTAATTGATAAGGAGGAATGTAAATGACAACCCCGCTGGTTCGTATTGTGGATGACGATGCGGATGCACGATCTTCTTCTTCGTTTTTTCTGAGCATGATGGGTCTGGAAATCAAAGAGTATGACAGCGCTTATCGCTTTTTGGAAGAAGACGACATGAATCGTCCCGGGTGCATCATTTTGGATGTCCGTATGCCGGATATGACCGGCATGGAGCTTCAGGTTAAACTGAATCAAAAGGACTGCCGCCTTCCGATTATATTTCTTTCCGGACACGGAGAATTAGACATGGCCGTCCACGCCTTAAAACGCGGCGCTTCTGATTTTCTTCAAAAATCGGCTAAACCCGAACGCTTGCTAGCCGCTGTCAAGAAAGCTGTCACGGCCAGTATGGAAGAATACGAATCCGGCAATGAGATAGAAACACTCCGAAAAATCTATGATTCTCTGACGCCCCGTGAAAAAGAGGTCGTTCTCGGAGTCGCCAAAGGGGAGCTCAATAAAGTCATAGGCTACAACCTTGGTATCAGCGAGAGGACCGTAAAAATGCACCGAGCAAACCTCTGCAGCAAACTTAATGTCACCAGCGCCGTCGAGATGGCAGCGTTTTTACGCAAAATCGGAGTTTTAAATGCTTAGAAGAAGCTTTGCAGCAGGTTTGAGTTTGTTCGCTGCTTTTCCACTTTCGGTTTTTGCGCAGTCAGATGCCGAAAAGAAATTCGATTTAATCATTATCGGTATCGGGGTAGCCGGTTTATCGACTGCGGTTTCTGCTGCACAAAGCGGCGTAAAAAATACTCTTCTTATCGATAAAGCGGCTTTCGTAGGAGGACATTCTGCACTTTCCGGCGGCTCAGTCAATGCAGTCGATCCGGAAGTTCAAATGAAGCAGGGCATCAAAGACAGCCCTGAGCTTTGGTTCAGACAAATCATGGAAGCGGGAGAATTCCAAAGCGATCCAATACTCGTTAATACCTTAGTAAATAATGCTCATTCAACTCTTCATTGGTTAAGAGAAATCGGCATCCCTTTCGATGACCAAGTCTTCGAAGCGTGGGGCGGAAAGTTCCAGCGGGCGCATTCTGCCGGTCAAAAACGAAACGGAATGACGTACGTTCGAATTATGAATCAAAAAGCTCGCTCCCTCGGTGTCAAGGTACGGCTGAGAACTGAAGCGGTTAGTCTTTTAGAAAATAACGGGCAAGTTATCGGAGTAAGAGTCAAAACCCGAGAGGGGAAATTAGAAGATCTTCAAGCAAAAGATATTGTGATTGCCACAGGAGGTTTCACGGCAAACGTTCCCATGCGTCTGAAATACGATGAGCGCTTAGATGCTTCATTGTTCACAACTGCGAATCCGACGGGCAGAGGCTTTGACGGATCCACTGGAGACGGAATTTTATTAGCAGAAAAAACCGGCGCACAGACGGTTGATATGGAGGCCATACAGCTTATTCCGCTCAGAGGCGGCAGACTGCTCAACTATGTGGGCGGAGATATTTTTGTCGACAGTTCAGGAAAGCGTTTCGTCGACGAAAGCAAAGGGGTTAAGGCTATCGGAGAAGCCTACCTGAATTTACCGGACAGAGTATTCTGGGTCATTACGGATTCTCAATCACAAAAGAGTTTGGATTTAGATGCCAAACTTCTCTCCGGTACAGTTCGAATGGCCGACTCCGTCGCCGAAATGGCCAAGAAAATGCATGTCAGCCCTAAAGTTCTTCAAGAAACCCTGGATCGGTATAACAAATTTGCAGAGCTGGGGGAAGATAAAGATTTTGGGAAGAAGATATTTACCCAGAAAATTGATAAACCGCCGTTTTATTTCGGACGAGAGCAGTTTGATATTCACTACAGCTGCGGCGGGTTAAAAATTAATAAAAAATGCCAAGTCATCGGAAAAGAAAGTAAACCGATTCCAAATCTTTATGCCGTCGGTGAAGTCACCGGAGGTATTCACGGAAGGGATCGTTTAGGCGGAGACTCTCTTATTTCCTGCTTTGTTTTTGGAAAGATCGCAGGAGAGGAAATTGCGAAGAAACAGAAGGATCTCAAATAATCTACATTCCTATTTAAAAGGATAAAGTTAATTACTCAAAACTTTCTCCTAGAAATATTGAAAGATAAAATTAAAACATTACTTATTACTAGAGCTCGATTAATATTCTCCAAAAATATTAACTCAATTTAAATAAGATTCTACTCCTCGAGAAATCCTCTCATTTATCTTTCTAATTCACTTTTTCTCCTGAAAATATTTGCCGCTAGATTATTTTTTTTACACAATATATGTCTAACTCCTTATTTAACAAAGGAGGAATGCCTTTTACCCTAGAGATTTTTTCAGTTATTTTCATCTCCGTTAATATTTTTATTTTTCATAGAAATTTGACCGGTATTTATTCTGGCACTGATTATCCTTTCTACAGCATTTGAGACTTTCGGATCGATATTTACTAGAACATCGTCCCATTATCTTCGTCCAATTCTACGGTCAGCAGCTCGGAAAATATCCAAAGTTCCCAATCATCTTTGAGTATAATGAATGATTGCCTGTCCGCATTGAGATAAACGTTAATCAAATCTGAAATGTCGCTTGCCGAACTTCTATAAACCAAATACATTTCTTTGTAGTTCAGCTTGGCGGAACAATCTTTTGGCCAGTCCCAAATAATTTCATCATTCAGCATCAGAAAATATCTCGGACACACGGAATCAACATGGCCAGGAATTCTGTAAATCGCACAATGAAACTGTAAACGTATATTCAGATCAAAAATTGTGTAAATTCTTCTCTGTAATTTAGACCATCGTCTTGGCATTCTCTACTTCTTATCCTTTGCCAATACGATATATCGACTTGCGTTAAAAAATGACGTAACAAATTCAATACCATTAGTTTTTGTTATATAACATTTTTATTAATAAGACCAATAATCAAATAGAATTTGTATAAAATACCAGTATTTAATTTAAAATGTTATTTTATTAGGAAGTAATTAAATTAACAGATTCTGTTTTATTTAGATAAAAAAAAAGAGGCCGATTAGGGCCTCAATTTCTCTTTTTTAACAATTACAGCGATTTAATACTTTCAAGAAGTTTATCTACGCTTTCTTTCGGAGTTGCCCAACTTGTGCAAAAACGAACTAAGAATTCCTCTTGTCCGACGTCACCTTCACATTCAAATGCATAATCTTTAGAAAGTTTGTCTTTTGCATCTCGAGGAAGGAATAAAAATTGCTGATTAGACGGAGAGTCCACTAAGAAACGATAGCCTTTATCTTTAAAAGCTTCTTTAATTCTCATTGCCTGATCAACGGCGTGTTTACCCATTTCTTCGTAAAGACCGTCTGTAAATAAGGCTTCAAACTGAACGCCGAGGAGGCGTCCTTTTGCGAGCATAGAGCAATTCTGCTTAATCATGCTCCGGAAATTGGCGTCTAAGCCGCTGCCTCTCGGAAATACAATCGCTTCCCCCATCAAAATACCGACCTTTGTTCCGCCAATATAGAAAACATCCGTCAGGCGATCGATATCTTCCAAAGTGACGTCGTTGCCCGGGCTTTGTAAGCCGTAGCCAAGACGAGCGCCATCAAGATAAAGCGGAATCACAAATTCCTGACAAACTTCAGAAAGAGCCTGAAGTTCCGATTTGGAATAGACAGTTCCTAATTCAGTGGGCGAGGAAATATAGACCATGCCGGGCTGGACCATGTGTTCATGTGTCGGATCAGCCCAATAGCTTTCAAGATAATTTCTGAGTGTTTCGGCAGAGAGTTTTCCGTCTTTGCCTTCCAGACCAATAACCTTATGTCCCGTCGCTTCAACGGCACCGGCTTCATGAACATTGATATGACCGCTCTTGCTGCAGACACAACCTTGATAAGGTCTCAAAAGCGAAGCTATGACCGTTACATTGGCAGGTGTTCCGCCTGTGACAAAGTAAACATTAGCCAAAGGATCTTCACAGGCTTCACGAATGAGTTCCTGAGCATGTGCGCAATGGGAATCTGCTCCGTAACCGGGAGATTGTTCAAAATTGGTCTTAACCAGAGCTTCTAAAACTTTAGGATGGGCGCCTTCGGCGTAGTCGCATTCAAATCGGATCATTTTTAGAGACGAAGAGGTTGAGGAATGCTTGAAATAATAGGACAAAAAACGGGGCCGAAGCCCCGCGGCGAATCAAAGCTTTTTATTCAGCCTGATCTTTTAAGAAGTTAATCAGAAGGGGAACCGGACGGCCGGTTGACCCTTTTTCTTTTCCGCTCTTATTAGCAACACCTGCGATGTCCAAGTGAGCCCACGGTGTATCACCGACAAATTCTTCCAAGAAGGCAGCGGCGGTGCAGGCACCGGCGCCGCGAGAGTCGCTGATATTGGCGAGATCGGCAAAGTTGCTCTTCAAAGCCTTGGTAAAGGAAATATCCAGAGGCATTCTCCAGACCGGAT
>ERZ860508.1218-NODE-1218-length-15352-cov-9.083938_pt1 | contig 15352 bp, 10 predicted proteins | sample MGYA00509976_ERZ860508 | MGnify/ENA primary metagenome ERZ860508 (study PRJEB30046, sample SAMN00715242) | human gut metagenome | study: EMG produced TPA metagenomics assembly of the A metagenome-wide association study of gut microbiota in type 2...
ACACGGCGGTACTGATGGTTGATGAGTACAGGAAGAAGTATCAGGAGATGGAGAAAAATCTCAAGAAGGAAATGAAAGAAAAACTTGATGACAAAGACAAACAAATCAGCAGTCAGGAGGAATTATTAAAAAATCAGGAAGAGCAGCACAAAAAAGACCTTGAAAGAATAGCTGAACTTGAGGCAAAACTAAACAGTATTAATAACAGCAGCAATAACATTTAACTAAGATAATACATTAAAGCAAGGAAGTAATATTTATGGAATTATTTGATATAGTGGATGAACAGGGAATACCTACAGGTGAAACTGTTGAAAGAAGCATAGCACACAGAGATGGCATAAGGCATCGTTCTGAACATGTATGGATAGCACGCCATACTCCTACCGGTGTAGAAGTTCTTATGCAGAAACGTGCCATGATAAAAGATTCATTTCCGGGACGATTTGATACATCAAGCGCTGGACATATCCACGCTGGCGAAGAGCCATGTGAATCCGCAGTACGTGAACTATATGAGGAACTTGGAATACAGGCAGTACCAGAAGACCTTACATTCATAGATACATTTGTAATTAATTATCAAAAGGAATTCCATAATAAGCTCTTTAAAGATAGTGAGATTGCTTTTGTCTATGCTTATACTAATCCTGTTGACATCAGCTGTCTTACCTATCAGCCTGAGGAGGTTGAAACTGCTGAGTGGTTTAATCTTGATTATGTCATAGAAGAATGTAAAAAACATAATCAGAAGTTCTGTGCTCCAATGGGCGGACTTGAACTAATCCGCAAGTATACACTTAACGGTAATTTTTAACTTTAAGAGGAATGGCAAGAATATAAAATAAATACAATCATAAAATTTTATTAAAAGATATCGAATGTTTAAATATGATACAACATAATCACTCTTTAGTTGCAATCAAAAATATATCTTTTAAATGAATCAACCCCTTGCGGGAATGTACATTATTGCCTACATTCCCACAAGGGGTTTAATAATTAACATCATTTATACTCAATCATGAATTTTCTTCATTCTTTGACTAGCTTTTAATCTTAATACCTGCAATTACTCATTCCTAAGCGCTGCCACCGGGTCGCTCTTTGATGCCTTCTTAGAAGGTATCAGTCCACCTATAAATGTGAGGAATATACTAAGAAGTATGAGCACTATTGCCGGTGCTACAGGAAGCACTGCATTTATGTTATTAACACCGGAAACTGCGTGTATAATAGCATTTATTGGTATCAGCATAAGTAAGGTTATTCCTATTCCCATAAGACCGGCACACAGACCGATTATACAGGTTTCAGCATTAAATACCGCTGATACATTTTTCTTGGAAGCACCTATAGCCCTTAAGATACCTATTTCCTTTCGGCGCTCTAAAACACTTATATAAGTGATGACACCTATCATAATAGAAGAAACAACAAGAGATATCGCAACAAATGCTATAAGTACATAACTTATTACATTGACAATAGTCGTAACAGATGACATAAGCGTTCCGACCACGTCTGTATAACTTATAACCTGTGCATCCTTACCCTGCCTCTTCATATCATTATTGTAATTATCAAGTATCTTTACTATCTGGTCTTTGCTCTCAAAGTCCTTAGGATATATATCTATACCGCTAGGAACTGCAAGGTCTGCATAGCCTAACTTCTTCATATTATTATCATAAGAAGCTGTATCTGTGTTAGACATAAGTGACATCATAAGGTCTGAGAGGTCATCCTCATTCATATTCATCTTGATAGCATCTGCAAAGCTTTCTGTGTCTATTCCAAATGCACTGCCAAAGTCATAACTGTCCATATCTGCACCTGTGCCTGTAAAGCCAAATGCATTAGTCATATTATTACCCATAAGCTGCATTGCATTTACCATAGCCTCTGTCATGCTTGACATCATCTGTGTCATAACCTGTTCCATGGCCTGCTGCATATTAAGAGTAATACTGCTCATCATCTTATTCATAGAAGCTTCAATACCTGCTGTTATCTGCTCCTGAAGGCTGTTTATCATATTGGTTATAACCTTATCAAGAATACCATCCACATCAGGATAGCCATTCTGTTTTGCATATTCCACAAATCCGTCAGCCACGTCACGCTGGAATATATTCCACAACTGTTCGTAAGATATATCAATAACTACTGCATCTGACATAATATCCTTAGCAGAGGCTGTTATCTGCTGTCTTGCCTCATCGGTAAGAAGAAACTTAAATACACTGTCTGCACTTGTATCTTCTATGCCATTATTCTTAACATACTCAAAATACTTTTCTTCAAGCTTATTCACTTCCTGTAACACTCTGTCCTGCGATACATTCACCTTAACAGAGTCTGTAATAAGCTGCTTTATGTCTGCGCCTAACTTAGCAGATACCCCATCGGACAGTATATATTCCTTAAAGCCTGATAACATACTGTTTATATCTGCTTTCACTTCGTCATTAAGACTGTCACTGATAAACTTCTTTATAGCATCAGCATCCATACTTTCCATATCAAAGTCAAAGCTTCCATCGCCCATAATGTCAGACTTATCGCCAAAACTGATATCATCAAACATTGAAGGGTCAAATGCATCACTATCAAACATTGAGGCATCAAAGCCTGCTGATATATCGTCAAGATTTATAAGCGAACTTATATCTGACATATCCATATTGTATATGCTGTCATCCACCTTAAATGCATTACTCATCGCGTCAGCATCTATCTGAAAAAGCGATTCCATATTAAACTTATTATCCTGACTGTCAGTTCCGAACTTTTCACCTGTAAATATATTAGTATCCTTATTATCTTTCTGCGCTTTTACAATATCACTCGAAGCTGCATACTGTATAAGATGCTTTGTAAGGTTCTGTGTATATCCTATTCCGGGAGTAAGCATAGCTGCCGCAGTTCCATCAAGCTGCTGGACTATACCAGTTATCTTTAAATCCTCTCCACGGCTTACAAGGTCTTTCATATACGCATCATTACCTGTTTTATCCTTCCATATGTCATACTCTGAATCATACTCATAATAATCTGCACTATTTACAACCTTAAATGTCATTCCAAGCAGGTCATCATACGAAAAGCTGTCATTATTTTCCGGCACATCTATCTCTTTTTCTGACATAAATGCTGATACCATATTTTCATATTCTGTACTATCTCTTAGGCCCAGAGTATACTCAAGCCTGTCGCTTATATTGCCATTGGAGTTAAGAACAAGCACACATTCGTTATAACTTTCAGGCCAGTGTCCTGCTTTCACTTCATACTGTCCACTATAAAGGTCACTGTTAACTGGAAGCTCATAGAATACATTGGTTGACATACTTGATGTCATGGAATTCTCATAAGAAGACGACATTCCCACCATTTCATAGGATTTGTCAGGATTAATCTGCTTATAAGTATCATTCTTGTCACTTCTGTATATCTGTGGTGTCACAACATAATTATATTCAATAGCATGTACATAATTATCTATATTTTCAGGATTGCTCTCAAGATAAGTTTTTAATGCTGCAAGGTCGTTCGTACTCATCTTTGAAAACATATTCGTAACAGCCGGGGTTACTCCTATGTCATTATCTTTCTTATTATCTGGCGAGTCTACACTTGCACTGACCATCATAGCTGTAAGGTCAAATCCTGTGCTTTGTATCTGCAACGGGTATTCTGATAATGTATCCTCTTCCATCGCCTTTATATAACCACTCACACCATTAGATATCGAAAGTATAAGCGCTATACCGATAATACCTATCGAACCTGCAAATGAAGTAAGAAGGGTTCTTGCTTTCTTTGTCTTAAGGTTCTGGAAGCTGAGTGAAAGTGCTGTAAGAAATGACATTGAAGACTTTCCCATATTCTTGTGTACCGGCTCTTCTGTAATATCTTCGCTTATATCAAGAGGGTCTGAATCTGATAATATCTTTCCGTCCTTAACCTCTACTATTCTTGTGGCATACTCATAAGCAAGCTCAGGGTTATGCGTTACCATAACTACAAGCCTGTCTTTTGATACTTCCTTTAAAAGCTCCATTACCTGTACACTTGTATCACTGTCAAGTGCGCCTGTCGGCTCATCTGCAAGAAGTATATCAGGATTGTTGACAAGCGCTCTTGCTATCGCAACTCTCTGCATCTGTCCGCCTGACATCTGGCTTGGTCTTTTATGTATCTGTTCACCAAGTCCAACCTTCTCTAACGCATCTATAGCACGTTTTCTTCTCTCCGACCTTGATATACCTGATATTGTAAGTGCCAGCTCTACATTGGAAAGAACTGTCTGGTGCGGTATCAGATTATAACTCTGGAATACAAAGCCTATCGTATGGTTACGATATGAATCCCAGTCCCTGTCCTTATACTTTTTGGTTGATATTCCATTGATGATAAGGTCACCACTATCGTATCTGTCAAGACCTCCTATTATATTAAGAAGAGTCGTTTTACCAGAACCACTGGGTCCAAGAATAGCCACGAATTCACTATCCCTTAAGTTCAGCGACACATCATCAAGTGCCTTCTGAACAAGCTTTCCTGTTCTGTATTCCTTGCGTATATGTTGAATCTGAAGCATTCCCTATCTCCTGTTCTTTTATAATTCACAGCTTTTTATTTCTTTTTTTCTATTAGGTAGGTCCCAAGTTCTAAAGTTTTATCATAAAAGCAAAAAGGACTTTTGACCTTTTCCCTATCTTTATAAGTATAAATCATTGTATACATTTATTACAACATACTTTGGTAATTAAAATATTACTATTTTATAACATTTTCCTAAACAAATAATCACTATATCTCGTCATTACGTGTTATAATATCAATAACACTACTATATATGGAGGTACTGCTATGTGGGCATATGAAAGTGTATTTTATCAGATATATCCTTTGGGATTTTGTGGGGCACCATTTGAGAATGATGGTGTGCTTAACCACCGTATCCTAAAGGTCAATGATTGGATTTCTCATATTAAAAAGACAGGTGCAAATGCTATCTATTTTTCTCCTGTGTTTGAGTCTGACACTCACGGCTATAATACCCGTGATTATACTAAGATTGACAAACGTCTTGGAACTAATGAAGATTTTGCTGTGGTGTGCAATAACCTGCACAAGGAAGGCATAAAAGTTGTGCTTGACGGTGTATTTAACCACGTTGGACGAGGTTTCTGGGCTTTTCAGGATGTTTTAAAAAATAGGGAAGCTTCTCCTTATGTGAACTGGTTTGCAAGAATTGACTTTAACGGAAACTCTAATTATAACGATGGTCTGTGGTATGAAGGCTGGGAAGGCTGTTATGACCTTGTAAAGCTTAACCTTTATAATGAGGATGTAATACAGCACATTTTCGCTGCGATTAAGGGATGGGTAGAGGAATTCGATATAGATGGCTTAAGACTTGATGTTGCTTACTGCCTGAACCACGATTTTCTTAAGAGGCTTCGTTCATTCTGTGATACTTTAAAGCCTGATTTTTTCCTGCTCGGAGAAACTCTTCACGGCGACTATAACCAGATTATGAATGATGATATGTTACATTCTGTCACTAATTATGAATGTTACAAAGGTCTTTACTCAAGCTTTAACTGTATGAATATGTTTGAGATTAACCACTCTTTATTAAGACAGTTCGGACCTGAGCAGTGGACTTTGTATAAAGGAAAACATCTTTTATCTTTTGTTGATAACCACGATGTGACAAGAGTTGCAAGTATTCTGAATAACGCTAACCACCTTCCTCTTATATATGCCCTTGCCTTTGGTATGCCTGGAATTCCTTGCGTATATTACGGAAGTGAATGGGGAGCAACTGGCAGAAAAGAGGACGGCGACCCTGCTCTGCGTGTTTCCTTTGATACCCCTGTGTGGAATGACCTCACAACATTTATATCAAAGCTTGCTACTGCAAAGAAGTCTTCAAAGGCGTTAAATTACGGAAACTTCTCATCTGTCGTGCTCACTAATGAACAGTGTGTGTTCCTACGCCAGTGTGACGATGAACGTGTGCTTGTTGCCATAAATGCAGCCGAACATCCTTATTTTGCTTCATTTAATATGGGATGTGACTCCTGCGTTGATATGATAAACGGTGAAACCATTGCGCTGAATAACGGAATGGAACTGGCAGGATATGGGGCTTACTTCCTGAAAATCAGTTAAAATAAAAAGAAATAGCAGGATAATAAGAAATGAAGAAAATAGATTTTGAAAATGGAACCGTTACGGGAAATATTCTGAGTGCGGCACTTCCTATGCTTGTTGCCCAGATGTTAAATCTTTTATATAACGTGGTAGACCGTATTTATATTGCACGTATACCAGAGGTTGGAACAGCCGCCATAGGTGCTGTTGGAATATGTTTTCCATTGATTGTTATTATCACAGCATTTGCCAATCTGTTTGGAGGCGGCGGTGTGCCTTTGTTTTCAATATACAGAGGCCGTAAGAAGGATACAGAAGCCACACGCATTATGAATACTTCATTTTCAATGGTATGCATAAGCGCCATTATTCTTATGACTATAGGTATGTTATGCGCACGACCGCTTCTCATATTATTTGGCGCATCATCTGATGCACTTGTTTACGCCTATCCATATATGATGATATATCTTATAGGAACTCTGCCTTCTATGTTAGCAGTAGGACTTAATCCGTATATCAATGCACAGGGATATTCTACAGTTGGTATGACATCGGTTGCTATTGGTGCGGTTATGAATCTTATATTAGACCCGTTATTTATATTTTTCTTTAACTTCGGTGTCAGGGGAGCGGCTATTGCAACTGTAATATCACAGAGTTTTTCAGCCATATTTGTATTGTATTTTCTTACACGAGGGTCTGAGCTTAAGATGCATTTTATAAGGAAAAATGAATTATCAGAATGTATGGAATATGCAAAAAATATAGTAAGTCTTGGTACTGCCGGTTTTGTTATGCAGATAACAAACAGTCTTGTTACAATATGCTGTAATAATGTACTTTCAGTTACTGGCGGGGATATATACATATCTGTTATGACTATTGTATCAAGTGTCCGCCAGCTTGTTGAAACTCCTATATATGCGATAAATGAGGGCTCTTCTCCTATATTAAGCTATAATTATGGTGCTGGAAGGGCTTCAAAGGTAAGAAAAGCTATTGTTGTAATGGCGCTTATGATATTTGGTTATACAGCAGTTGTGTGGAGTATTATTATATTTGCACCTGAATCACTTATTAAGATATTCAGTTCCGATGCAGACCTGCTTTCTGATACTGTTGAAGCTCTGAAGCTGTATTTTGCTGCATTTATATTTATGGACTTACAGTATATAGGACAGACTGTATTTAAGTCACTTAACAAAAAAAAGCAGGCTATATTTTTCTCACTCCTTAGAAAGGTATTTATAGTTGTTCCGCTTACATATATTATGCCATATGTCCTGAATATGGGAACCTCCGGAGTATTTATGGCAGAGCCTGTATCAAATGGTATTGGCGGGGGAATATGTTTTATAACGATGTTATGTACTGTGCTGCCGGAGCTTAAGAGGATGGAGAAAGAGTAAAGTAAGCTACGTGTGTCTGACACTAATAAAACTTCAACCACCAGAAAGCTGATTAATTGCGTTGGCTTCTAAAGCTTTCTGGTAATTGAAGCTTTATTGCTGGAATAACTCCCACGACTTATGATATCCGTCTGTTATTTGTCAGCTTAAGCAGGCTCTTTCTTACTTGTAGTATCTAGTCCTGTAACATTTTTTTAAGTTCTTCTCTTTCGCCTGCTTTAACTCCTATTATGTCCATTGCTTCATCTGCTGTTTTTCCTGGATTGTTCATTACATTGTACCTCTTTGTTACAGTCGATGAACTATCAGTATTTACCTTATATGTGCTATTCTTCGTATTATTCATAGTAGTATTCTCCTTATCGTAAATATAACTTCACAATCAGGCAGACTATGAATAACATAATCATAAATGTATTGTAGCATCTGCGGATGTATAAAACAAGCGCACTTCAAGATACAGCCAAAGATAAAATGCTCTTATTCTTACTCCTTAAGATAAAACTATATCCTGCCTGATTGTAATAACCTTGGGATTAATTGTAATGATACTGAATTCAGCATAGATAATTGCTTTCGCAATATTAGTCTGTAAATAATTCTTAAGACTTACTAAGTATACTATGGTTATAGAATAGCACGCTATGTATATTTTATCAATATAAAATATATTATTTGATTACATATATTAATTTTTCTATCTATTTTTGAAATTTATACAGTTACTTATTCTGTAATGTATTATTTGCTGATACCTTTTATAACATATTGCACCTATCCTTTATGGAAAAATGTTACATATAAAATAGGCTGTTGCACAAAACATAATTTATACCTTATGTAGATTTTAATACATGTCCACATATTATAATGTCAGGGGCAAATACCTTTTGACCATAAAATCATATTATATAAATAATGTTCTTGCAACAACCTATTTATATTTAACAGCTTATAACACGTCCTGTCCTTGCTGTAACTCTGTGTGAAATTGATATAACAGTCCTGTTCTCAGATACATTTTTAAGTGCTGTAAGAACCGTTCTTTCTGTGTTGGCATCAAGATTGGCTGTTATCTCATCAAGTAAAAGCAGCTCTGGATTAGCAACTGTAGCTCTTGCTATTGATAACAGCTGCCACTGTCCCTGTGAGAATACCTCCTGCGTACACGTGGTATCATATCCATTTTCAAAGCTCATAATCGTATCGTGAAGTCCTGTAAGCTTCGCTGCTTTGATAACAGCTTCATCAGATATGTTCTTGTCGTAAAGCGTAATCTGGTCCTTAATAGTTCCCGGAACCATATGAAATGACTGCTCCACATAACCGAATATTTTTCTCTTTCTGTTATCCGGTATTGCGGCAGAATTCATATCATTTATAAGGATAGAACCTTTCTGTGGCTTATACAGACCTAAAAGCAGCTTGAATATTGTACTCTTACCTGCGCCCGTCCTGCCTGACAGTGTAACCTGCTCACCTCTGTTTACAACAAATGTCTTATCATCGATTACAATGCGGTCAGCCTCATATCCAAATGTTACATTATTGAACTGAACATATGGTGTATCATTTTTATCATCAAATATCTTTTCTGCCTGTAATTCTTCATTATTAAAAAACTTAGCTTCTGGCATACTATTTACAACTGCTTTATCTTTTGATGTACTCTTTATCTCCTCTGCACCTGCTGACACATTCTTTACATCTGCTTTATCTTCTAATGTACTCTTTATTTCCGCATTATCTTTAACATCCTCAAGCACCGGAAGTTCAAAGAATTCATTTATTCTTTTTACACCTGCAATCGCTGACTGTATCATCTGGATTTCCATACCAAGACTTTCAACTGGTGAGAATATCTGTGATATGTAGTTGATAACTGCTACTGCTGTACCTGCTGACATACCAAAAAGTGTAAGGACTTTGGCATTGCCTGATGCTGAAAATAACATAACTACTGCTGCTACAACTGCATTTAATATAAGGATAACTGGTGAATATATTGCATCGTAAAAGTTGGTCTTTTCCATAGCTTTGTAGCTGTCACTTATATATTCATCATATCTTTTCTCCATATACTTTTCCTTGCCAAGATTATGGATTGTACGGATATTGTGAAGCGTTTCCGGAACGTGTCCTGAAGCACGGCTTACCGCACGTCTGTTTTTCAACTGGGCATCAAGCATATTTTTCTGTACGTGTCTTGTAAACCAGAATAAAAATGGAAGAAGTACTATAAGCACTATTGCAAGTCCTTTGTTTCTGAACCAGATAACTGCAAGAATACTTATTATCTTACACGCATCTGCAAACATACTTACAATTCCTGATGTGAAAAGGTTCTCAACTGTATCAACATCACCTACGAACCTTGATACAACAGCACCAGGCTCCTGTTTATTAAGTAAGTCAGCAGAAAGTCTTACAAAATGCTCCATAAGTCCGCTTCTAAGCGCATGTGTTATATTCTGTCCAAATACTGTAAGAAGTCCTTCCCTTGCAGCTTCCATAAGACCTGTAATAACTGTAAATGCCATATAAAGAAATATAAGATATACAGGCACCTGACTTCCTGTTGTCAGTGTATCTACTATTTTTCCAAGTACAAGTGGTGGATAAAGAGCTGTTATAATCGCACCACATACTGAAACTATAATTCCAAGAGAAATCCCTTTTTTCTTTATTATAGTGTGTAATATTATTGAACCTACGTTGTGGGAATTCTTGCTGCCATTATTTTTCTTATTATTTACACTATTAATATTATAATTATTGTCTTTATTTTTACTGACTTCTGCGCCGTTTATATTATTACTGCTCATTGCTATCCACCTCCTTTTTCTTATTTTTTTCTGTGTTTTTATTCTGCGATACATCTTTTTCTTCCATAGTATTTTGTAACGTATCTTTGTGGCTGCTCATTATATTCTTTTGTACTACATCTTTTTCTTTTGAAGATGAATTATTGTTTATTGCATCGTTATCTTCATCCGCATTTTTATCAATCACATTTTCTGTATGCTCAGCTACACTATCACCCGTCTGTGTGCTGACGGTTTCATACAACTTCCTGTACTGCAGACACTGTGACATAATCTCTTCGTGCGTTCCCACGATTGCCTTCGCATCATCCATCCATATAACCTTATCCATCTTAGGGAACATATACAGACGGTGTGACATAATAATTACGATATTATTCTTTGCTATATCACAAAGGTTGTTATATATCTTTTCCTCGGTACTTCTGTCCAACGCTGAAAATGGGTCATCAAGCACAAGCACCGGCTTCTTATGACAAAGTGTTCTGGCAAGTGCTATTCTTTGTGCCTGTCCACCTGACAGCCTTACGCCACCGTTACCAATAAGCGTGTCAGCTCCATTTTCCATCTTGGCAACCTCTCTATCTATGCATACGTCCTTGAGGTATTCTGCTACATTGTAATCATCACCAAGCAGTACATTATTCTTAATTGAGTCATTAAATAATTCAGGGTCGTGTCCAAGATAGCTTATTATTCCCGACCTTACATTATCAGCAACACTGCTTAACTCATTTCCATTATACCTAATACTTCCTTCATATGGATATTCACAAAGAAATGTCTTTCCAAATGTTGACTTACCACAGGCAACCGAACCTGTAACACCTATAATTTGTCCCGGCTTCGCTGTAAATGAAATATCATTATATACATTTTTTCCATCAGGATATGTAAAGCTTAAGTTCTGCACCTCAAGCTCTGCTGATGTCTGATTTTTACAATCTGTATCCTTATCCTGAATAACCATAAGCGGTTTAATTCGCTTCCACGAAACCTGTGCTTTATGAACTGCATTAAACAGCTTTGCCGCCTTTGAAGACTTGTCAGACAGCTTTATAAAGCAGGCAAGAAATGTTGTAAATGCCGCAACATTCCAGCCTCTCCAGCCTATGCCAAGCACATTTTTACTACCAAAATATAATATAAAAATTACACCAAGCATTGAAATAATTCTGTATAAAGGTGTCATTGAAGAATTCCATATATTTGCCCTGATAGCAGATTTCTCATATGCTGAAAGATTATCTTCGTATGCAATTCTTCTGTCCTCTTCTCTTCCGTATACCCTGTAGGTTATGGCATTGGAAGCTCTGTCAAGTGTGGCATTACTTAATATTCCCGACTGTCTTTTATATTCTGCACCTGTTCTCTGTACGATAACTTTCATCTTTTCTGCAAGTACATAAGATATAGGTGGAAATATCATTGCAATAATTGCCAGTCTTACATCATATACAAGCAGCATTCCTGCATATGCAGCCATAGCAACTCCTGTATCAAACACCTCTGTTGTGAACTTTCTCATACCTTCGGCACAGTCATCAACATCAAGAATTGCCTTTGTCATAATATCGCCGGTACCTTCACTTTCAAGTTCAGTCCTGCTTTTTAACACAAGCGTTCCATACAATATTTTCTTCATTCTTCTGTTGACGTTGTTTGCAAATCTTCTTACATAGAAACGCTTTATATATCTTGATACTTGCACAATTCCGATAGATACAACATATGCAGCTACAAGTATAAGCATATCCTTGTATACAGCATTTTTCGACAGTATATCTATAAGACAGCCTGTCATCTTACCTTCAAACCAGGGACCTAGCAAAAGTCCGAAGTTATATATAAGACCGGACACTGTTATTATGAGCAGTACAACCCATTCTTCTTTAAAATATGATAATATTCTGTCGGCTGCAAATTTCTTATGTGCGGTCACATTTTTGTTATCTGAAGGATTTACTCCATTATTTCTTAATTTAAAATCCAATCTCATCTGGTGCCACAGAACATTTCCATGAGTAGATTTATCTGTTATCCCCTCATCAACGAATCCAAACTTGGAATAATATGGAACAAGGCTTTCTTTACAGGTTAATACAAGCCCTTTCCGGTTCTGTTCCCTGGCATCTAAGATGGCTTTCTTAATCAGCTCTTTCGCGTATCCGCATCTACGGTATTCAGGAAGAGTATTTACACCAAAAATCATCTGCCATGCACCATTCTCATTATGCATTGATGCATTTTCATACATCTCATCTGTAAGATTGGCCTCATCCGTAACAAAACCATCTACAAACGCAATGAGTTTACCCTCATCAAACATAAGCCAGAAATGATTTCCAAAATATTTTATTCTTTGCTTAAATTCTTCTTTAGTTGCTGCCTCTAAAACAGGAAAACACTCGGCTTCAACCGATGCAATATCGTCTAGATCAGCCATTGTTGCATATCTTATATTCACAATTGTTCCTTCTTTACTATTGCTTTTTACATTTAGTTCTTATTCATATATTACTATAATTTGCTTAAATACTCTGCCGGAACAGCCTTCGTAAGCCATACTCCATTTACAGATAAGAAAAACTCATATCCATCATCTGCCATCTTTCCGGCTGCCACCCTATAAACCACAGGCTTTCCATGCCTGCTGCCCACCTTAATTGCTGTACCAGTATCCTTTGATAAATGAACATATAACCTGCTCTTAGAAAGTAATCCTTCTTTATCGATTGATGAAACAAACTTTTCTCCCGTTCCATGATAAAGAAACTCTGGAGGAGTTTTCTTTTCAAGTTCAACATCAACAGGTATTGAATGTCCCTGGTTTGCTCTAATCAAAGTCTTATCTTCATTAAATGAATATCGCTGCTTGCTGTCAGTTCGCACAATCTCTTCAAGCATCTTCATATCAAATGGTCTTGTTTTACTTATCCCTGATATCAACTCAGATACATCTGCCCAGCCATGTTCATCAAGCTTGATTCCTATTGTTTCCGGCTTGTGCCGCAAAATAAGACTTAAAAATTTGCTTGTGTCCGTCAATCCCATTGTTTTCCCCCTTAAGTTTTCTTTTGCAGTTTCCTGTAAGACAGATAATACACATTATATGCGTATTTCTAATACTTTCTACTCTATCACATACTCATACATTCTAAACTGCCTGTTTCCAACTACCTCATAAAATATATTTTCAGTACTTACATATTTAAAGCCAGCTCTGATATATAACTTGTCAGCTAGTGTGTTCTTATCTATTACATCAAGATGAATGGCTTCAATGTTTTCTAACTTAGCATATGATATAATGTTTTTTACAAGTTGAGTAGCAAGCCCCATACCTCGGAACTCGTACCGTACTGCAAGAGCATGGATTATCCATACATTATTATCTCTTTCCTTTACTTTCCATGCTACCTTTTTATACTCTTTATTAGAATTACTGTTAACTATGGCACACGCCTTAATAATTCCTTCATCTCTTAATACGAATAACTCTTTCTGAACAATACTTGCCATTATAAAATCTGCTGAAGGATGTACACCCTTTTTCCAGTCAGGAAAAGAAGGTTCTTCTTTGCTTTTATCTATTAAATCCCAGTAGAGATTTTCTATCTCATTAAAATCCTTCAGGCATGCTAATTCAAAATTCATATATCTGTCTCCTAATTTTTATTTAACTCCAGCTCTTCCAGATATCCGGCTGATATCCAAGTGTTGATACTTTTCCATTTCTTACAACAGGAGTTTTAATAACTGAAGGATTTTCCAGTACCTTTTCAAGTTTATCTTCATCAGCTGTGTATTTTATAAGCGCAAGCAGATCTTTGTCTTTTCCATCCCAGTTAATCATTCCCTGTAACCCGCCATTAACCTGAGCCACAGAATTAAACTCCCCCTTGCTCATTCCTTTTTCCTTCATATCTATAAACTGGTACTTTATGCCTCTTTCCTTAAAGAAACGCTCTGCCTTCTTTGTATCATAGCATTTCTTAGTTCCAAATATCTGTATATTCACAATAGTTTCCTCCAAAATTTATTAATCTTTTCCTGCATTTTCCTGTAGCAGCTTTTCCACTAGTCTCTCAAAAGAGGCTTCAAAGTTATAATCATCCTTATCACTTCTTTTTCTTGGACCTTTCATGTGGTTTTTACTGCTTGCCCGCCTTGCTTTCTTACTTATATGTCTCTCCATTAACATAAGATCAATATTTTCATTTGTATACCATTTCCCAGACTGATGAATGGCATATGCACCCTTACTTAATGCCATGGCAGCTACACCATAGTCCTGCGTAACTACCAGATCACCCATCTTACAAAGACTTATTAACTTAAAATCAACCGCATCAGCTCCGGCACCCACATATACCACTTCTGAATAGTCTGATGTAAGATAGTGGTTAGTATCACACAAAAGCATTACGGCAATATTATGACTCTTAGCTATTCTTTCAACTATCCCAATCACAGGGCATGCGTCAGCATCTACATATATATGCATACTCTTATCTCTTTCATTTGCAATCAATTTATATAAATTTAGGAACAGTTTTTATTTCATTTCCACAGATATATTATACCATCGTTTTATGTATGGATCATCAAAAAGCTCAAGGTCGTTTTCTGTAAGTCTCACGAAAAGCCCTGTAAGCCCGTCATACTCATTAATGTCTCCTACGGGATACAGTTTCCAGTTTAGCTGCTCTATTGTCCAGTTACTCTTAACTGAATTGTGAAGCATAGACGTTGTCGCACAATTAGACGGGTTATCCTCTCCTCCAAGGGCAATATGAACGATGTGGTCAATTGTTGGGACCAGCTCCCAGTAGGCACTGTGACATTCTTCCATCTTCCAATGGCTCTGATATGGAAATGCATCCGGCATGTATGAAAAGCAGACTGCTAAGATAATTCCATTCCGTAGCATTGATATTTTTG
>ERZ860508.1224-NODE-1224-length-15289-cov-16.947814_pt1 | contig 15289 bp, 20 predicted proteins | sample MGYA00509976_ERZ860508 | MGnify/ENA primary metagenome ERZ860508 (study PRJEB30046, sample SAMN00715242) | human gut metagenome | study: EMG produced TPA metagenomics assembly of the A metagenome-wide association study of gut microbiota in type 2...
TTACAAGTCAACAATTATTTTACAGTACCATAAAAGGTACTATGAAAACCTCAAATCGATTAGAGCCAAAGGAATTCTGCTTTAGTGCAATGCACAATGGCTGGATAGTTGTTAGTTTTGCATCGGGATGATATTTAAAATGTAAATAGAAAAGCACGGTATTTAATACCGTGCTTGTTTTAATTATAGTGCTTTCTTTACGCAATACGGCGGTATTTGTACGCTCCGATGTATGGCTGCATATTATTATGGGGCTGAGAACCACCGCTTTGTAAAATAGCATTCTTATCTACAAATTCGCCTGGCTTAGTAACCATTTGCACTGGATAGAATGCTTGGCTAGTCGTTTGACCGTCTGTGGACATTACAGAGTGTTTGTGACTCGGCATTTCTGCAATAGTCAGTGTATGCTCCTTCTCACCGCCCGTACTACCCGCAGCATACTCCCCGCCAGCACCAATCGTTACACGGTCAACGCCGTACCGTTCCCACGTGCCATATCCATAAAATGCCGCGACTTTTTCTGGTGTACTTAAGTCGGGGGCATTAGGGATGCCGGTTCCATCCCATTCGATAACCCCACCAACAGGTACATAAGGATAAAAATCAATCCATTCTAAATCGCCGTCCGCATTAGATTTTTTAGCTAGAATTTGGCCAGCTGTACCGCCGGTTGGCGGACCATATATGCTAACCGCGTATTTGGAAAATGTATTGGTTTTATCAAGAGAACATTTAAAAATATAGCCTATGCCTACAATAGGGTCATTTGATATATCACTAGTGCCTAGTAATGTGTCATTTACGCTTCTGTGAATAGTATAGAAAAGCTTTGTTGTATTGTCATATACATAAATTGCAGTACCATTATTAAATTGTTCTATTAACTCTGCTGTATTGAATGGCTGATTACTTAGAATTACTCTATATTGGAATTTCCATTCGGTATCGAAACTTTCATCAGATTTTTTTACAAGTACCTGTCCAGTTGTACCACCAGGGGGAACCCCGGGGCCTTCCGGGCCTTTAGGGCCTGCCGGGCCTTTAGGGCCTTCCGGGCCTTGAGGGCCTTCCGGGCCTTTAGGGCCTTCCGGGCCTTTAGGGCCTGCCGGGCCTTTAGGGCCTTCCGGGCCTTGAGGGCCTTCCGGGCCTTTAGGGCCTGCCGGGCCTTGAGGGCCAGTTTTACCGCGGGGGATTTTAAAATCAAAGTTCAAATTATCCACGTCACTATTGACATTTACAACCGCGTCGCCCTCGTCGATAGTTTCGGTAGTCGTATTGATTTTAACAAATCCGAACAGGTTTTTCAACCTGCACCCAATAGCGTTTAGAATTTCCAAAATAGTAAGTTTTTCGCTGTTTACATTATTAGGGCAGTTGTTTTCACATGGTGAATCAAACACGCTATAAATATCAGGTTTAATATCTTTGCATGTCAAATTCACAAGAAAATCAGCAATATCATGAATAAGCATTTATTTCACCTCTTATTTAATTGTGTATTAGATTGCGAATTCTTGTAATTGTCGGTTTTAGCACGCCGTTTTGGTTGTCATATATCCACATTACAACATCACCTGTATACTGCGCTATTGCACTAGCACCGGGAATTCCTGCCGATTCCAAAACATTATAAACAATTTGGAAAAGGTCAAGTATCGCAGCCAGTTCATCGCGTTTGCTATCGCTTGCGGGTGTTTGAGAGGTCTGTACATATATGTTTTGCGTTTTATTAGTAATATACGTGTTATTTTCTGCATTACTGCTACGGCCATATACACCCTTGCTATCCTGCAATACGATAAAACCATAATTACTTGTAATGTTTGTGCCCTTAGGTGCAATAACATAGAAATTAGGTGCATTTGCTTCTATGCGCACATCAGAGGTAATATTTAGGGGTGCTTTATTATAGCCGCTAATTGCATCATAACTAAATTCTCGGTAACTTTCCGTTGTGCTTGGTAGCCCGCTATGTAAAAATATATGCTGGTCACTAAAAATATCTAGTCTACCACTATTAACAGTAAACCGTTTTTGACTTCCTGCATATTGCGAGAAAGAATTTAATTCTATAACTGTTCTATTATTACTGTTAGGGTCACTAGCATTTTCTATATAAATTCCGTCTTGTCTTAGTCTTGTAAGTGTTCCTGTGGTTTGATTTTCTGTTTTAATTGTAATGTTGCCATAAGATTCAATACTATTAACAAAGTTATTATATCCTATAATTCTATAGCGGGGGTCTTCGCCGCCAATAGTGGACGCTGTTGTGCGGCCATTGTATTGATACGATGTGTAATAATTTGTTTGAGCGTTTGACGCGTTTTTATGTACTGCAATATCTGCACCGTTATAAACGCGGATAGCCCCATTAGGCCAAATCGCGGCATTTACAATATTATTTGACCTCCAATATGCGCTAGTTTCAAAATGAACGCCGCCGCTCTTAAACTTCCATCCATTATTAGCAATATAGGTTCCGTTAAATGTCCACGAACTGTTAGCATCGTTATTTACAAATTGATTGTAACTAATAGTGCGAGTTAGCCCACTAGTGCCGTATTCATAGTGCCTAAACGCAATAACGCTATCTGTTTTATTGCTAGACTGGTATAGATTCAATGTGATATTTTTATCAGAGGTTAAAGATGCAATTCGTTTATTCTCGGTATTGATAAAATACATATTGCCGTTTAGTTCGATATAGCCGCGCTTTGTATCGGCAGTTTGGCCAATAGTAACTATTACGCCATTGCCGAAATTAAATTTAAGTGCCCCGCTCATAGTGTCGCCGGATTTTAGTACAAAATTATCCTGTACCCATTCTTTTGTTGCGTCACCAGTACCGCCACCGCTAATTTCGGCGATTTCAAACTTTGTAATAAGGTCAATAGGATACCATGCGCCAGCGTTTCTATATTCTTGTAATGTTATTGCACCGTTAGTTAATTGCACTCTATAATCACGGTCAAACGAAAAATAATAGGTAATTGAATTATCTAACGTATATGTGTTTGCAAATCCTTCATATATGCCGCCATCGTCAAATGTGACTTTTATTTCTTTTGCCATAATCAACACCAAATTCCCATAAATAAATCTTCACAGTCTTTATAGATATTATCTAAAATATTGCGCTGTGCTTCATAGTACATTCTTAGCATTTCGGACTTGTTACCGCGTGTATTATTTGCGGTGCGTTTTTCCGTTTCATTACCTGTGTTAGTTTCAGCCCGGGTTGCGCTACTTTTTCCGCTATTTGTGCCCGTGGTTTCGTCAGTTCCGTTTACCGTGCTGTTGCTTTCTGTATGCCCCTTTCCCGCGCTTGACATATAAGAATCATCGTTAAAATTAGCCAAATTGCCCTGCGGTAAATCGCTTTGCTGGTTGCTATCATCGGCGTTACTTTGGGTTGTGCTTGTGGTTGTCCCTTTAGTAGTGCTGTTCCCGCTACTTTCGGTGGTGTCAGTGCCGTTAGTCGTTCCCGTTCTTTCTCTGGTTATGCTTTCGTCGATAACCTCATTATAAAACGGGTCAAATTCTTTAGCATTAACGGTCAACAATTTATTATAATACGGCATAATTGTATTAAGTTTATCTTCAAGCCGTAACATAAAATAATCTATCGTTTCAAGTCCGATTTCCCGCATATAGAAATGCCGCAAAAAATTCTGTTCAAATTCTGCCCGTTTCGTTTCGTCATAAAATGGAAAATTAAAATTGAAGAATAACGGGGCGGCTTCGGTAATGACTGTACTAATCGGGGTTGTTTTGCCCGTTAGCATTTCACAAATCGTTCTTGTCGTCGTCGTAAAGTTCGCCATCTGTCAAACCCCCATTTTCCATAATTTGAGAAAGTTGTAAATCACTACGGAATTTAACATCTATATTAGTTCCATAGATTTTATTAAATTCTTTACAGAACTGTTTGCGGGACGCAAGCGGGCTTTGTCTCATGCCTTCCGTTTCACCCATGTTTGCGGTCAGTTCTTCGGTAACTTGCCGTTCTGCTTTTTCACTTGTGTTTGCTTCAATGCCTAAATAAGTGAGGGCTTCTTGGTATACTTGCCGTTTCAAAGTCTGCATTTTATCGGCAACAAAAGGCGGCTTCAAGTCCATAACGTTAATAGGCTTTTCGCCATTCAGCCCATAAAATTTAGTAGTAATAATTGCAGGTTCAAAGTTATCCACCTGTTTAAACATATTAGCAACGGTTAAGCGCTGGTTTTCACCGCAACTAATAATATATGGTGTTTTCTGTACATTGATATTAACGTCTATTGTACGGTCAATTTTTGTTAATTTCCGGGCAAAGTATAAAACAGCGGGCAGGTCTGGGCAACGGCTATAATTAGCATACAATAAAGCCGCATCTGCCCTTGTCGGTTCTTGCCCTAATGTAATTGTATACGGGGTCAAATTCTGTGACATGTAACCGTTATAGCCGTATGCGTTTACTTTAGCGGGATACCCGAAAATATCCAATACACTGTTATTAGTGCAAGGCATAATTAAAAAGCTGTTTAGTGCAGTATCTTTATAACCTACCATAAAGCCGTTAAAGAAAAGTACCTGCTCAATAAATTTTTCGTTGCAAGTATCTGGCAAATTTAGCCATTCAAAACGACTAATTGCGATATTGTACAGGCGGTTAAACCATGTACTATAAGTAACACTAGTAAAATATTTTGCGTTTTCAATCCACGGCGGTCTCTGCATTTTTAACACCTCTTTTAAAGATTGTTGTTCAAGCTATAATTTCCAACATCGTTTGTATGCCAAAATGTAACGCCATTATTTAACATTGCTTTTAATGCCGTTTCTGCATATTCTGGGATATTGCCGCTAACTTGTGCGCCGATTGTTTTAACATAGTTCCACGAGGGCCGCCCGGTAATATTCGGGGCTTTGATTCGGCAAACTTTGTAACCAAACGCGGTAAAATATTCGTCAATGATTCTTGCATATTCTGGTAAAATCTGCTTAGAAACGATTCTAATAATTAGTTGTGTATCATAAGCAAGTTGCGCTACGCTCTGTGTACCTGCTACTGTTTGTGAATTTAAAGAGTGTGTGCGTAAATCCATAATATTTTGCCCAATCGCAACGCCCGCGGAAATTGCTTCTCCTGCATTGCCTGTTGCGGCACTTGCACCAATGTTTACGACCTGCCCAATTAAACCAACTGCTAATTGCGGGCCATATTGCACAAGATAATTTTGGAATTGATTTGCGCCAAAGCTGGCGGTAGGATATGCACCTGTTGGGATTGAATGCTCAAGAGCGAAACTAGCGCCTGAACTTTCTTCTTTTTCATACCCTACGGGATAAATATAACTACTGCCGCCCGCGTATTTAGGTAATTTCAAGCGAAATCCTGCAACTCTATCTGTAAACCATTCGTAACGGTACGGCGTTTCGCTACCGGCCATTACAAGCGTTAAATAATTATAGGGATAACAAAATAACTTATTATTTTTAGGAACATAGTTGCCAAACTTGACAGGGGTTGCAATAGTATAAGTTTGACCACTTGCGGTGCTGCTCTCATCAGTAAGAGCAAACATAGAAATAAGGCTTTCTAGTTTACCCTTGCGAGTGTAAAGTTCAACCACTCTATTTGCTTGTGCTCTATCAGTAAGAGGGATTTTATAATAGCCGGAAACTTCATTATTTTCCGCCCCCGGGGCAATAGCTGTAAACCCATCTTGCGTCAATTCTTTAAAAATTTGCGTGGCATACATATACCATTTATGCGGGATATAATTGTTACTGCTTGCCACGTTTACGGGGTCACCCATTACCACATTTTCGGGCACAGTGTTAGCGCCGATTGCGTCGTCGTTTACGTGTTCCCGCTCTACATAGGATGGATTAACAGTAGTATCATAAAACCACGTTTGGAAAATATCATAATCGAAACTAATCAAACAAGTATTATCTGCTAAATAAACTACATCAGTAATAAAGCCATAAAACCATTTATTCGAATAACCTGTATTCTTCCATGCAATATAATTACAGTCTCGGTACTGGTCAGCCATGCCATCAACGCGAATTTGCTTTGATTTGCTAATATAGCTGTATTGTGTTTTAGTATAGGCGGCTTTACTCAGTATAAACGTATTAGCCGCGCTTGCACTTTCAAATAATCTAACATGGGAATAATCACTATTCCACGGGATACCACGGCAAATATATAAACTTGTATTTTGCGTCATTGTTTCCACCTCATTGTAAATATAGAGAATTGCGGGAATTGCACCCGCTTGTACTTTTATTCTCATAAAGGCCCGGTTACCCGGGCCAGTTATTAGGAAACTGTAATAGCAGCAGTACCCGTCTTGTTCGGGTCAAATACGCTAGTTGCAGTAACGGTATAATTGCCACTTGCATTTGCACCAAATGCGATAAAGCCGGTGTTTTCGTCGATTGTTACGTTTGTAGTCGGCGAGATAGAGAATTTAACACCCTTGTTTGCAAAGTCAGTACCGCTAACAGTTGCAACCGCAACAAGTCTAGCCTGCGGTTTTGCCGTGCTTGCAACATTAACGGTAACGGCAGTAATAGACGGGGTCATGGTAGTAAAGCCAACAATAGGCGCGAACGGCGACGCGGAATAAATGCGCCAAACGTGGTTGAATACATTCCAATACAGCAGGGCCGCATTGTACTGTTCCGTAAACTGGTTCAGTACGTCGTACACTTGGAACCAGTCACGGCTCATAACCATAATACCAACAGTATTAAGTGCGGTTAAGTCCCCCTCGCTAGGTCTCGTATACGTCGGGTCTTTTGCAAGCAATGCATCAAGTCTAGCAAGTTCACCGTCATTAAAACTAAACGAATCCACAAGTACGCGCTGACCCATGAACTGAACTTTATCCATATTAAAGGCACTTGCCAGTACTTCAACATCAATACTAGCTTCATAATCCGCGGTCATAACAACGAAAATATCAGACGGCGACGGGATAAAGGTATTAACGCCAGCAACGTTATATTCTTTGCTCATAAACTGCAATTTGCCAGTAATGCCCTTAACCTTTTTTACAGCCGCTTTACTGTTTGCTTCATCGTCTACCGCGTCAATGGTTGTCATTTTTACATTGCCCGGAATAAGAGTCTGTGAAATAACGTATTTCATCATAATATATTCATCATAGGCCGCACCAGAATACAAGCTATTGACAATACGCGTGATAAGGTCAGTTACACCATCAATAGAAAGGAACGCCTGTCGCAAGTTCTGTTCACTAACGGTTGCCTTATAGTATGTCTGCATGTTCAGCGCATGAAACGCGGATTTAATATCAGGGTTTTCACGTTTAAACGCCTGTTCGGTTTCGTTCGTACTGTTCCAATCATAGGAATTAGCCTTTGCAATATCTACAAAAATTTCTTCAATAGTTTCGCCATTTTCCAAAAGACCCTTTTTGGCAAACGCAAGCGGGTTAGAGTACAGTTTACTTGTAACAACCACTCGGGCAATACGATTGACAAGTGCGGACACAAACTCATTCATACGGGGTTGAAACGCAAGAATCTGCTCACCAACAGCGCGGATACTTTCAGTTGTGGCCTTTGCCTGAGGTACTGCCTGATAATATTCGGCGCTTGCATTATCTCGAATTGCGTTAAGGATACCAACGCTGTTTGCATTAAGCTGGGATACAGTAGGTTTAATAGGCATAATAAAAACGCTCCTCTTACTTAAATAAAGAATCAAAAGTTACACGCTCGGGCGGGTCGTTTTCGGGTGGTTTGGGCGGCTCTGTCTGGCCGGGGACTGCGCCTAAAAAGCGCTCAACGTATTGCTTGCGCAATGCACTTTCATTTTCCACGGCGGCAAGACGGGCCGCTTCTCGGTTGTTGCTTTCTGTAATAATTGCGTCGTTTTCGTCTAGCAATCGTGCGGCAAGCTGGCCCTGCGTTTCAGCGTCCGCCCCTGCAAATTCTGTCAAGACTGCTTGCATTTCTTCTCGTGTCATTTTTCTTTCACCTCACTTTTAATCTGTAGTTCATTTGCAAGTGCAACAAATTTTTCTTTATCTCCTGCACTAATATTATCAGCGGTAAAGCTATAAAGTTTTGCCGCGCTTGCCTGTTTCGGGTAACCGTTCAACCCTACACGTTTAATAATATCGGGATAGTCACGGCGCATGTAGTTTTGGTCACATGCTGCACTGGTTACGCCGTCAACATGAACATGTGCAAGATAGTTCGTACTACCACCATACTGCCAAATACCCCAGTCTTTTACATACTGTGGGCCATTCTTATTATAGCGTGCAACCCATTTGTCATAGAAGTCTAGCATATTTATATCTAGTCTAGATTTAAAGCCGCTAATGTCACTAGCGTAAATCATTACATAATAACCAGCATTTTCAAGATATTTGCAAAAGTCAATCGCGTTTTTGCTGGTTGCGGTTCTGTATCCAACGGGGCTTAGTTCAATATCACAGGCAATAGGCAAATCAAATTTTTTGCCCTTAATGACTTCCAAAAAGTACGCGGCTTCTTTTGCGCCCCGGCCCGCTTGATGAAACAAGCCAGACGTATAAAAGTAAGCGCCAACGTGCATGCCTGCACTTACAGCATCGGCATAGAACCGTTCAAAACATTCGTCGGGGTACAAGTAACCGTTTTTATTGCCAAACCCCGCGCGAATCATCACGCCAGTAAATCCCGCTTTCCTAACTTTTCCAAAATCAATACTACCTTGCCATTTACTAACATCAATGATTTTTTCCATATTTACCATCCTTTACTTGCTTTACCTTTTCAAATACATCAGATAGAGGGCCAATTAAATCGGGGTTAATTTCTCCGATATTTTCGACAACGCTTGACAATTCCATTACAATAATATACAGTGTAATAAAACTAATAAAAGGAAAGTCAATAGCAATACCAATCATCGGCAAACCCAACTGCAAATAAAACATGACAGCAACTGCGGCAATCTCTGCAATTTTATGATATAGTCCCTGTCGCATTACCTCGCTTTTGTACTCATGCTTGTAACATGCTTTAATAATTCCTGTCAAATAATCAGCAATAATTGCAACCATGATTAAAGTTAGCTGTGCTACTTTGATATTCATTATAATCACCTCTTTACTTTACTATACATTATAAAATTGTATTTGTCAATATAATTAGCCGTGAATTTTAAATGTTGTGTCTACCAAAACAGTACCTCCCGGGACAACCTTTGTTGTTAATTTTCCGTCAAATACTGCCCCGTATTCAAATGAATCAATCGTAACTTTCTGTTTTACACTTTTTGTCATTCCTGCGCCTGTAACTGTCCAGTCGTTTAATATGAATGTTTCGCCACGTCCTGTTATCATTTCTTCCATGTATAGTTTGGGTCGTAGATATTTTGCTTGTGTAAATGTGTTTTCATGCTTAAAAGCGCCTAGTCTGTAATCGTCAACATCAAGGCCCGGCACGTCATAATCACCCAAAACATGCAAACTATCAGTATCCGCATACATGAACCGGTCATAACATGATTGCGCGGCCCGAATAGTAACGTCACGTGCGTAAGCGGTGCAGAAACAACCGACGGGAATATAAACAGGCTCGCGGTTTTCAATCTCGCCCGGTAAATATGCTATTCTGTTATCTTTTAATGTGGGCCAGCGACTCGCGCATATAGGGTTAGTCGCCATCTTACCATAAAAGCTATTAAGCATTAGTTTTGCTAGTTGATAGCGTGCATAGTTCTTTTCTTGTTTTGCTTGCTGTTTCTGTTTATAAAAGTAATCTATATATGTATCAAATAGTTTTTCACCTGCTTTATACATATAGCCGTCAATCGGACGATAATTGTAAACGTCGTACTGGTCAAAAAATAAAGCCAAATCAACGCTAGTTAATGTTAGCGGTACACTGTCGTTTAGGCTTTCTGTAACATATTCAGTAGGAATATAACCAGCTGTGTTTTTCATCTGTATAGTTGGTAAGTGATTTGGTTTTAGTTTAAAATCGCAATAAAAGCGTTGAAAATATAAAGGGTATTTATCATTCTTTTGGTATTCACCAGTAAAATAAACGGGTTCTCCATACGGATATACGTGCGGTGAATGTAACGCAAAAGGGTACAGACTGTTTACATCATATACGCGCCCTGCACCAACTAACTTATTTTTGTATTGCGGGGCAACATAGGTAAAGCCGCCTCTATATGCTTTACGCAAATAAGCGTCATTTTCGGGAATTGGAAATGTATTCCTAAAGCCCTTTTTACCGCCCATGCACTTGTCAACATAAAAATTAAAAGCATTGCTACCGGCTGTTATTTTCTTGTACCCATCATCAAATGTGGATTTTAAAGCAATCGCAACAATTAGTGCGTCATTTGTAATATAATCTTTTTCTTCTTTGGTTAATTCGTGACCCGGTTCTCGGTATGCTTTATAATCAATATGAAGTTTTTGAACTGGTAATTTCCAACCCTTTGCAATCGCATCAACACTGTATGGTAATATTTTTAAACTGTCAATTATTTCGCATTTTGACTTTGGGCCAAAACATAAACACATTGTATAATAAAAGCCCTTATCACTTATTAGTGTGTTAAATTCGCATGTTTGTAATTCTTTCTTTTCTTTGTTTAACGTCCATCCATTTTTTAATAGATAATCTAGTATAAATGTGCCGTCAAACTTTAAATTATGAAAATAGCATTTTCGATTATGGCCCCATAAAAAGTCTATAAATGTACTAATGCTGTTTCCATATTCACGCTTTGTATTATCATATATGTTTATAGCGACCCATGCCCAAACGCGGCAATCGTCCGGGGCTGTTGTCGTTTCAAAATCACACGACCATATATTATTTGTACGCATGGTTTAAATCTCATCGGGCAAATTATCAGAATAAATAATCATTTGTAACGCATTTGCAATTTCGTTGACTTTTGCTTGCGCACCAATTCCAGCATCGTATAGATAATCAAGGTCGAATAATGAGGGGCTATCTTCAATAAGTTTTGCCCATTCTTCATTTGTTAACTTTGCCAACGCGTCATAAACTAACGGGCCGTTTGAAACATTAAAGCAACCTACCTTTACAAATGCCGCTAAATAATGGTCAAGGCGCAAAATAGGTGCTTCGGCTTGGCCATACTTTTTATAGTAACGCTGTTCCCGTTCATATCTTGTTTGTACTTTTCCCAAAATTTCACGGTTAGGAATATTACTAATTTTTGTTGGTTTCGCTTTTAATTCTTCAATACTGGGAATAATTTTATTTATCAATTCCTGATTGCTTGCAGTTGTTTTCTGCGCTTCTAATTTTATAATATCTTTTTTGTAACGTTGCCTAGCCGCCCTGTCAAGCCTGCTAATGGTGCGCCGTTCACCTTTTGTCGTGACAAACCTAAAACCCTTAACTTTTGCACTTTCAAAATCTGCAATTTTCTTATAATCGTTCAACCGTTTAATTTGTTGCCTTAATTGTGCGGTATTTTCGCTTTGGGCTTTTAATTCTTGAACGGTTATTTTTGGCGCAACTGTTTTACCGCCCGATTTTATATAGCGCGTTCGCATCTGGTTATATCTGCTTACCGCAATAGCCAATTCCTTTTCAGATAGTTTGCTAAATTTACGCGCCATTATAGCACCCCCAATAAAATAAGGGCGGTAGACTTGCCTACATTCATTACAAGTCTACCGCCTTTCTATTCATATTGTATTATGCAATAGTAATGGTCAACACCTGATTCTTGCCACTGGTAACAAGTCCGGGAACAATAGTAATCGGCTTATTCCATGTATCGGGCAAACCGTACATACTAACAATGCGCTTAATACTATTGTAAGCGCCCATAGAACAGCAGCCGTAACTCTTGCCATCCTTATCAAAAATAATCATGCGCGGGGACAACTGTGTCTTGCCCTCAATGACCCTGCCGTCGTCGTCCTTTGCTTCAAACTCGACAGGTTCAATATAAAGACCCGTCATTTCAATGGGCATGTTGATACATTCACGCAACGAAGCGTCTGCGCGGTTAGTTGCATTAAAAATCTTCTTCTTTTCCTCGTCGGTATTCATGGGGAGACTGCAATAACAACCGCCGAAAATGCTAGATTCCATCATGGTTGCGGGCGTTTCTTTGGGTACAAGATTCTGATTAAACATAGTGTTTCTTTCCTTTCGTTACTGGCTAATTTCGGTAATGTTTGCGTACTGGTTCACGATTGCATCGGGAATTTCAACATCACATTTGGGATAGCTTACAGATTGAATAACACCATACCCGGTCAGTTTGCTTTTTGCAATTCGCCCGGCAATAATGTCAACACTTTCAATCCACTTATCATCTTCCTGCTTTTCCAAAAATTCCACCTTGGTGCAGATTTTCTTGAACTTCATTGTGCTGTTCTCCTTTCGTTTGTGTTTAAGGTTCTCTCAACCTCTGTATATATTATAATATAAATAAGGTAGAAAGTCAATAGGATTTTCAAAATTATTTGCTAAAAATTGCAAATTCTGGCAATGTCGTAAAACATTTCTTTTATTGCTAGACTTTCATAAAATAGGCAACCTGTGTTATATGCAAATTTAGTTAATTCGCCATGATAGCCACGGCAGAACATTTTACCTGTTAATAAATTAGGTTTCATATTCTCGGTTGTAAATGTGTAACTGCATGGGCAATTAGGGTTATATTTTGTACTAACAAATAAACCCCCGCTTTTGAAATTCACCCATACGCCGTAAGTTTTGCCATCGTACACAAAAATATAGATTAAATCGCCTTTGGGAAAGTCTTTCACGACAAAGTCAAAATTATCTAGTAAAAAGTCATTTTCAAAAGCATGCTTTGCATATGCGCTATTCGCCATAATTTGACCAAATTCGGTTGATTTTGCTTGTGCAGTAAATTCCGCATCATTAATGTGTAAAGCGTAAATGTTTTTATTTTTGAATTCACCTTTACTATTTAACTGTACATGGAAAAAATTATAGTAAGGATTACTACTTGCAAAAGAGTTACCTATAAAAATTACCGGCACACGTTTTCTATTTGGGTCAGACGGACGTGCCAACGTATCATATAGCCGGGCAAATTCCTCTGGCTCATTTTTCAAATAGCGTTTGCCTTTGCGCGGGTCAAGAAATATTTCCTCAAAAATCATATAGCGCAAATTTGGCAGGTTAACACCCTGTATTCCTGCATCTGTTGACAAACTGAAAAAATGACAAATAGGTTTAAACCCATCGTCTGTTTCAATACCTGCCATATTTGAACGGTATTTTATATCAAGATTATAATTAAACTTTGTGTTAATATCATCAAAATACTTTTTATAGGCTTTTTGCGTTTCTGTTTTGGTACGACGAATAACGCAAAATTCGGACGTGTTATCTTTCAAAAATAGGTTTAAGCCATAGTTACGGCATCCCGTTGTTTTGCCGTCGCCCTTTGGGCCTGTTACAAAATTAAATAACCTTTGTTTGTTTAATATGTCTGTTGGGTCAAACCATGCCATTTTAATCACCTATTTTCTAAATACCTTTTTGCAGATTCTTTTGTAATTTGAACATGCCTACAAAGAAAATAACACGGCGTTTCTTGACATATTTTCTCGATCTCATCTAATGGACAGTTAAAATTATCTATCCATTGTTTACAAGCATTATAAACGTTTTCTACTAACTCTTTGTTCTTATCCATATTGCCCCTCATAAAACAAATAGAGGTACACGCAACAACTAAACGGGAGTAACTAACTCATGCGCGATAGCTCTAATTAAAGAGTAGTTCCTATCAACGCGCGGTTCATTTGCTGTCGTGCCCTCTATACTTTTATTATATCATACTATTTTGCTATTGTCAATAAATGCCTGTACATTTTCTTCTACTTTATAATTTATACTTCTGAACAATTTGACCATAACTTAACCCTAACGCGCTTGCTCTACGGTTAATTTCTTCAATAGCCGCTTCTGTATGAGGTTTCTTTGAAGAATTGCGCCACCATTTACGGCAATAATCACAATATAACTGATTAACTTTTAACGGCTCAAAAGGTAAACCGCATATCCTACAATACTTAACCATGACAAAACCTCCAACAAGAAATATAAAGATATAGAAATGAAAAGAAAATCACAATAGCATATAGTGCATATTCATTGCACCTTACAAAACCTGTAATATCGTCACTTATAATTAAAGCAAATATTTCATAAGCAATAATTAGTAATAGCAATGCAACGCACCATCCTTTATGCACATAAATGTTACAGTTTTACGACCATAATACTTAATGTTTTTCTGGCTTATTAGCCTTGCTACATTATCTTTTGTTGAAACTGCATACAGTGCATTAAAACGGCTTAACAAATGCCATGCGTTATAGATAATCATTTTCTTAATTCTCCGTTACTATTGTACATTCCATATTTAATATCAGATAATTGCAGCAAGCATTTACATAATTTAATATGTGGGCAACCTTTACATTCTTTATAAATAGACCCTGCTTCATCATGCGGACATTTTACAAAATGCCAATCGTCAATTAACATTTCAATTTCTTGTACTAATTCTGGCATTTCAAGCGCTTGATAGTTTTTCATTTGTCAACCACCTTTGCTAATTCATCAAGTCTTTCGCAAAATTCATTGTATTGGCACTTCTGACATTCAAATAGGTAACCGCCCTCCTCTGGGCATTTACTTATGCGCCATATAGCAACCAAATACTTAGACACTGTCACTATGCCGTCCATAGTGGACATTTCTTCATTATTCATATATTACCTCGCATTTCACAAAACATTTATAAATAATATTTAAACACCCTGCTATATCATGCACTATATAACCGCCCATTTGCCAGCAATAATTATTTTCGTCAAGCATCAACATTTGTTTTAAACGTGTTATATTTTCTAACCTGATTCTTACAGATTTATTAAAGCCGTTATTGCCTAATTCGATTAGCTTAATTTCTCTTGATTCGTCAAACCACATTTATTTCACCTCTTGAATATAATGCAAAATGTAACCCGCTTCAATTCTATCAATTAGACAATGCAAAATTTCTGGTTCATACAATTTAACAACAAACCTTTCATTTTGTTTAATAAAGAATAATGCGTATTGTTTCATTTGTAAATTCCTTTCCGTTACGTAAGTTTCTTTAACTGTCCCCATTGTACCACAATGCGCGGTAAATGTCAAGGAATATTTGCAAATTATTTTGAGGTTTTCATAGTACCTTTTATGGTACTGTAAAATAATTGTTGACTTGTAA
>ERZ860508.1231-NODE-1231-length-15155-cov-4.007815_pt1 | contig 15155 bp, 15 predicted proteins | sample MGYA00509976_ERZ860508 | MGnify/ENA primary metagenome ERZ860508 (study PRJEB30046, sample SAMN00715242) | human gut metagenome | study: EMG produced TPA metagenomics assembly of the A metagenome-wide association study of gut microbiota in type 2...
ATAGATTTTTCGATGAACCTGTTGAGCTGGGTAAACCCGGACACACTGTTCTGGCAATGGTTTGACTGCATCCTTAGCACCACCATCCTTGCCTTCGGCGTTTTTCTCTGCATCCGCGCTAAAATTTTTGTTGCTGCCGGTGAGGGCATAGTCCTGGTTATCGCCTTCGTTAGCAAAATTAAATTCAGCATCATCAAAAACTGCTTCGACTGCACACTCGTTGCTATCAGCCTGGTAATTTCCTTTATGCACTTCGGTGCTATGCGCGGCGTAGGCGTAGGCACGATTGCAGCAGCCATCCTCGTCGGCCGCTGGATACAGCTTTACAGCAACAAGCTGCATATTTTCGACAAATGGAGCATTTTAGAGTAAGATTTTTTCTTACTCTAATTGTTTCGTTTTAATTTTCTGAATTTTTCTTGTTTTCTGCAAGATTGTATGTTATAATCCATTACAACAGCTGTTAGTATAATATTTATCAAAGAAGGTGCTAATTTATGCTCAGTATTGGTACAGTAAAATGGTTTAATAATAACAAAGGCTATGGATTTATAGAAGCACGCAACGGTCAGGAGGTTTTCGTGCATTTTTCAGCCATCCGTTCCGACGGCTATCGCTGTCTGCAGGAGGGCCAGCGTGTTTCCTATCATCTTTCACGCGGTAAACACGGCCCGATGGCATTGAACGTATCGCCGATTATTTAAGACTAACAGAAAAGCTTGTTATGTGCTTTATGTACTAAAAAACCGGTGGAGGTTTACCGTCAGGTAAATTTCCACCGGTTTTTCTATTTAAAGCTTTGTTATGTCCCAGCAACTTTTTATACCAATATAACTCTTCTTAAAGCTTTACGTCCAGCGAAGCGCTCACGCCCACGCCCTGTACACGGTTAACATTTTGATAGGACACATTGTCTACCGGAATCAGCACCTTGCAGCGTACTCCCAACAGTGTCTGCTCAATCATCAGCGCCGCCTTCACCTGATCAACCTTAGACTGCGGGCCGGAAACCTGCGCCGCACCGGCACGGCTGCCGTCACCGACAGAAATAACCGGTACTACCTTCGTAGCATCCGTCGAGCTTACGCCGTACTTGGCCGTTACAGAGTTAATTGCGTTATTCAACGCCGGAGCGGTAGCATCTACAGCATAACCGATAACGCCGCCCTTGAGAACCTTATCCAAAATACCGGCCTGCGCTGCAGGCATACTGTTACCTAAAACAAAACCGCACACAAGTGCTGCCGCAATCCATTTTTTATTTCTCATAACGCATACCTCCTAGAATACTTATTATATTCGACAAGTAGCGTCAAAAGCCTTGCAAGTATTCTGTGAAATTACTACGAACAAAATATGCTATGCTGTATAGTCAATCCTTCATTCTTCAATACCAACTAATAATCCCGGCATTTGTAGTTGCTCGTAATATTGTGGATATACTGAACTTGCTAAAACATATGCAGCTTCTGCAGCATAATGTGACACACAGTAACGATAATATTTATCTGGCAAAGCAATAATCTGCTTATTTTGTACAGCCTTTAAAGTCATATATGACGGATCATGGAGGATTTCATCTATAGCAGTTTTACGTTTGCTATCTGCCATCATTCTGGTAGCAGTCGGTAAAAGAATAACGTCCGGCTGCAATTTTACTATACCTTCCTTTCCAATACGTGCACCAGTTGGCAGTTCAATATTTCCAGCCGCATTTTCTATATATGCATAATGGCATAAATCATCGAACAATCCACCTTTTACGCCAAATGCACCTTCTACAGATACAGCAAGTATTTTTTTCCGTTCAGTCACTGGAATAGATGAATTAGTCTTTTTTATCAGCTCAAAGATACTCTTCATGTTCTGCACAATAGACTTTCCCTTTTCAGCTTCACCTACTGCTTCACTTACATCTAATACACATTGCTCTATTTCTTGCATATTATGCGGTGCTTTAACAACGAAAACCTTTATTCCCATAGAGCGCATCGTTTCAATCTTCGTCCTGTCGGCATTATATGGCACCAAAACCAAATCTGGCTTAAGCTTCATTATTTGTTCAACAGGAATAATACGTTCTGTTTTTATCGGCACTTTTTTTGCTTTATCTGCAATAAACGACACTTGCGCATCAGAAAAATACTTTGGCAAAGCCAATATACGTTCTGGTCCAGTAAGATCCATTACTATATCAGGCACACCAACACCTAATGGTAATATCCGATGCGGTTTCTCTCTAAATCTTATATTAACGCCTGTAGCATCTTGAACTGTATATAAGGCTTCTTCATCATGTGTTTTCAGCCCTTTCCCGCAAGCCATCGCCAAAAGGGCTAAGGCTATAAGCATTATTACACAAATTAGTCGCTTCATCTTTCTGCCTCAATTATTTTATCATATCGCATTTGTATATACTGCTGCCAAAGCAGTTTTTTAAAATTATAGTAACCTGTTATTCCTGCAAGCGGCATACAACTGATGTCATCATAAACTGGCTGGGATATTGCAATAAAATATGCTCTGCGTCCTGCACGGCGTATATACTGCTCACTTTCAATGCTACTACCTATAATAAGAATTACTGTACCGCTATTTTCTTGTAGCACATCATCCATATCCCGAACAATCTTATATGGACCATCAGCATTTTTCTGCTTCATATTTCCGTGAATAATTAAGTACATTTTATCAAATCCTGCTAATTCCATTGTCAGACTTTTTGCCAAAGCATATGCAACTGACTCTGGCGCCGCAACTACTATAATCGGGAAATAAATGCCACCCCACTCCCTTTGCAAGCTAAGTTCATCAGCAGTAAACATCTTATAAGTAGCCTCAGACTCTTTTTTCAATACTTTTAGTCTATCCGTAGAAAGATTGCGTTGTTTTGCTATCTTTTCTAGCCATTGCCAAGTGCCAACATAACCATATGGTATACCTGATGCAAGTATTCCTTCATTCCCTTGGGATAATTCTGATGCTATTACAGGAAAATCCTGATACTGCAAATTCAACCCTTGACGAAGTAAACGACGAATTTCCTGCATATCATAATAAGCATTATAATAGCACAAACTATACCCACGCAAACAGCCAAATGTTACTTTTAGGCCTGCCTGCTCTACCATCTTAAATGCATAGTTATAACCATCCCAGAAATCGCCAGTCATAGCACCGCTTTCCATACTTAAGCAACACACATCAGGAATTTCTTCTGCTACAATGCCTAAAATGTCATCACCTATTAAACTAACAGCACAAGAATTGACAACACCTATACATGTTATTGCTTGCTTTTGTGTTTTAATCTGCCTCAAGACCTTCTTTACTTTGCCTTCTGTACCAAAAACAATGGCGTTTTCGTCAACATCACTACAATATAGCCTGTCTTCAATACTAAATGGTAGCATTTGCTGAAGTATTCGTTTCATTTGCAAGTAGCAAAATCGCGGTCCATTAACCAACACAACGGCTTCCCCAATATGCTCAAGCAAGCAGGCAATTTCTCCCACACCTGCACAATAATTTGTTTCTTTTTTTAATTCATATAAGCGTTTATTCATAATAGCCTCTATGCTTTTTCTGTACTATCATTCTTTTGATATCTTCTATTACCATTTGCAGGCCTTCTAACCCAAAGCCCATATTCATGTATGGTAACGACACGGCAAATGGTAATAAGTCTCGTGGTACTCTCACAGAAAGCACATTTTTGCCATCTAACCTTAAGCTGATTTCTTCTATGGTAAGATAAAAGCGGTCTATGTTTGAAAGCCTTGGTACATCATGCAGCAAAGTATCTAGGACATTTCCGTTCGCCATTGAATTATCCTGATCCATATAAATGCCTTCTACTTCCAGCTGCAAATCATCCAACAGCTCATTCAGCCATGTAAAGTTGAGTATAACCTTAGCATCTCTGATAACTATGCTAACCTTATTCCCTTTACCAGCTATAGCTAAAAAATCATTTATGAATTGACTATATTGCTGTTTTAACTGTTCGCAAAGCATCTTGTAACTGTATTCTGGCGATTGCAGAGCAATATGTATTCTTTCCAGCCAAGTCAATGTTTCCTTAAAACCTGCCGGATCAGCATAATCTAGTATCTGGATTCCAAGTTTTTCGTTAAGTAAATTCGCCGCTGACTCATAATCCGCTACCAACATGTTATTATGATCGATAATGACACCATAGCGGCAGGTACACAATAGCTTTATTTCTTCCAAACTAGCAGCTCCCGGGAATAATATAACTTTCTTCAGACCTAAGAAGTAAAGATATTGCTCTATGGTGCGGAATGCCGCAGAGTGTTTTCCTTCAAATGGAGCTATTATAACTATTGTATCGTCCCGCTTTTCTTGAAGTATACAAAATCGATTGAGCATTATGCTGACAGCAAGCTTAAAGCCATTAGAGTAAGCGCCATTCATAAAGCCAAAACTATTAATCGAAATGACTGGCACTTTATAGGTACCTTCTGCTTCCGCAGCTACTGCTTCAATATCATCACCGATAATCCCTACCATACACGAATTAACCACCAAGATATAGGCAGGGTTATATAATTCCGCAACCATACCTATTGCAGCAGCCAGCTTTTTTCCGGATCCGTATATGCAGTCATCATTAGTCAAATTTGTATATACAATCCTTCGACCAATGCTGTTAAACATTCCACGCATAGCGTTGGTAGCCTGATAGTTGCGTTCCAGCTCCCTGTCACGCAAAATATGTGCACATCCCAGTGGGCTGTTTAAGATTACTACCACATCTTCCGCATACGCCACAACGCGGCAAGCCCCTATCATGCTACAACCATAGCCTTTAAATCTTCGCAAAAGCTGTTGTCCCATTATCTAACACCTTTAATCAGAAAGTATATTCCATGCCAACCATATAATTTCTTCCTGGTGAAGCATACCATGCCTCTGGATCCAAATCATATACTCTTTCAGTATAGTTGGTATTAAAAATATTTCCTATTTTGCCGAACAATTTGATACTATTGCTACATTTATAATTAGCACTTATATCCCACACCCAAAAGCTTGTAGACGTATGCACCTTAGCTGCTTTACGTCCTTCCCTGTTAATAACTCCACGTCCGTCAAAATCTACCGCCAAGCGGTCATTGTCATAGCCGATGTTAAAATTCCATACACCTCGTGGCAAATATCCGTTTTTATTAGGGTTCTTATTTGGTTGCGGGTCAACATAAATATAAGTATAGCCAGCGCCAAAATTAATACAGTCATTAATACTCTTATTAACCTTTACGCTAAAACCTTTTGTTTTTTCAATATCATAGTTAGTATAGATACTATCATCACTGCCATCATTTTTCTTTACCAAACCGATAGCATCGCTGGATTTACGTCTATAGGCATTCAAATCAATAGTGGTATTCTTATCAAAGTAATGCTTCATGCCAAGCTCATAAGTATAGCCTGTTTCGTATTTCAAATCAGGATTGCCGGAACCGGAAGAATACAGTTGGTTTACTGTTGGTGCAATAAAGTACTGCTTATAAGACGCATAAAAATTTGTCTTATCATCAGGAATAAAACCGATAGTCGCACTACCGCTAGTATGGTTGCCATACTTGGAATGACTGTCATAGCGCAGACCATATGTTAAATTGTATTGTTTGGAAAAATCCCAAATATCTTGTATATATAAAGCTGTATTATGGAAATCTTTGTTTTTAATAGTCTGAGAAGCTCTATCAATACTATCTTTTGTATATTCAAAGCCACCTACCAAAGTATGATGTTCACCTATTTTATTTGTTAATTGATCATTAATACTAAGGTTAGTTTGTACATATTGTACTGGTTTTCTCGCGGTATAATTGTCATTTATATCCTTGCTATTCCTGCTGAAGCTTAAAATATTATTGCTACTCTCAGAAAACTTATGATTATAGCTCATAACAAAATTATTGTTATCCTTAGTTCCATAAATCGGAGTGGCTTTTTCATAAACTTGTCCTTTTTTAGGTTTAATTCTGGAATAGTCAGATTTATACTGCGTGTACATTAAGCTCAAGTCATTTTTTTCATCAAAAGTTTTGCCCAACTTAACATTAAAAGTTTTGGCATCAACAGTTTCCGGTACCCTTCTTCCTTGACCATCTTTGAAGCTACCAGATTTTTTATTTTGTGCAGCAATATACCAGTTCAAGCCTTTTTCAGTACCGCCAGCACTCAAACCTACGTGGCTTGTCTTAAAGCTTCCGTAATCTGTGTGAAGTTTACCATACCCATTACCAATCTGCTTTCTAGTAACAATATTAATAACGCCACCTTGCGCGTCAGAACCATATAAAGTAGAAGCAGAACCTTTAAGCACCTCTATACGTTCTACTAAATTCATATCAATGAAGTCTGCGCTAGAAAATTTTTCAGCATCGCCTCCATTAAAATTTATTCTTACACCGTCAATTAAAACTACAATATTTTTTGAACCATTAATATAAAGAGTGTTATCTGCATAAGCTTCACCACTGCAACCCATGTTCTGAACATTAACACCCGGCAAGTTGCGGATTGCTTCACCAATATTATTAAAATGCTTATTTTCTATTTCCTGTCTACCTACTACATTAACGTTCGCATTAGCATTAAACATTGTCGTAGGTACCTTTGTCGCACTAACTACCAATTTCTCTAATGAAAATTCAGGTAAATCTTCTGTAGGCATTGCATTTGCAACATTAGTAATAGCGCCAACAGCCAACATCAATATTAAACTCTTATAACCACTTGAAATCATTGCACTCACTCTCCTATAAGCTTCAATATTCGATTGATTTTTTTAGCTTATGTGATATTATATACTATATAGCGCTATACACTCAATATGTTTTTCAAGGGGATTTAGTATTAAAATGAGTAACACAAACTACTTTTCTGTAAGTGAACTCGCTGCCCTAGGTAATGTATCTCGACAAACTATTCTCTACTATGATAAGCACAATTTACTAAAACCTAATTTTATAGACAGCAATGGTTACAGATACTACCACTTCAAAGAATATCTTATTTTAGAAATAATATTAAATTTTCGCAAATTAGGTATGTCTGTAGACGAAATAAAGGCTTACATAAATGAAAAAAGTCCAGAAGCTTTAGATAACATACTAATGAACAAAGCAACAGAATATGAGTTAACTATAAAAAAACTAAAATGTTTATTAGCAGATATCGAAATAGTTCGCACAAATTTAGCAGCAATCAATAAATATAACGTCGGTAGTCTAACTATTCACCAACAAGAGCAAGAGATTCTAATACTTAGTCCTTTGGTTGATAAAAAAGCACCAATCAAAACAAGAATAAAAATATTAGGAAACTTCAACCTACCACTATATAAATCAAATCACTTTAAGTCCTGCAAAGTCAGTTGGATAATTACAGCAAATGATTTTCTTAATGGTGAATGCAGGAAAAAACGCTACTACTGCTCACCAACATATGTTGATTCAAATAATAAAAAAAAGATTATCTTACCTGCTGGAAATTACTTAACATATATTTTTCAAGGAGCTTTTCAACCGCAAGCCACAAAAATCTATGATATTATTACCCAATATCTGCATAAGCAACATTTAAAGATTATTAGCCCGATAAAAATCACTACCTTGAAAGATTTTTGGACAGCTAAGACAAGAGATGACTATATAAGTATGCTTTCTGTTGCGGTAGAAAAGGAATGAAAATATTTAGCTTATTACTATATTTTGACTTGTTTTCCTTTATAACCGAATTGAATTCCAAGAGATTATAACCCAGATAGTATTACCAATAAATTCTATTTTAAACGCCAAATGCTGTTGTATCACCCTGCAGATACAACAGCCTCTATTATTTCCAACCTTTATTTCTATCTTTTATTATATTCTCATCTATCTTTCCGCTACCATCAGTCCGTTATCATGAACGCGCAGAGGCACCTTCAAAACCTGACCGGGATAAATATGCTTAGAGTTAAGTTTGTTTGCCTGTTCAATGCGGAAAATAACCTCACGCACATCCTCACGCGCTTCTGTATGACGACCGGCAATTTCCCACAGTGTTTCGCCTTCAGCGACAGTCACCGTATATTCCTTATAAACAGGTTCATCAGCAAACACAGCACTATATCCGGCATAAAGGAAACAAGCACAGCAGATAATACTTAAAAACTTTTTCATATATATCACCGCCTAATAAATCTCTGTTTGCTTATATTATAGTGTGCCGCACGAACTTTGTCAACATTTTTATGAATTTTTGTTTGTTAATTACCGATTTTCTGCGAACGCATCTCCAAACATCAATATTGTTTATGCGTCATATATAAAAATAAGTGCAGCAAAAAAGGCATCACCTCTCGGCAATGCCTTTTTGCTTAATATATGTTACTCTATATCGAAAATTTTGCCCGGATTCAAAATATTATTGGGATCCAGGGCTTTTTTTATCGCCCGCATCATTTCCAGCTCATCAGGATTAGTGAATTCCTCCATCAGCTGTTTGCGTTTATAACCAATGCCATGCTCACCGCTCAAGCGGCCGCCGTGCTCGTAAATAAAGCGGTACAGCTCCTGCTGGTTGGCCTTGACTCTGGCATCCCAGTCCGCATAATCCTCCTGCTCCTGCTTCAGGATATTTAAATGGATATTACCGTCACCGGCATGACTGGCAATGCGTGTTACCAGCTGATATTTTTCGGCCAGACGCAAAATTTCCGCCAGCAGCGCAGGCTCATGATCTACCGGACAGACAACGTCCTCCTTGCAGACAATCAGGCTTTCTGCACGCACTGCTTCGGCGAAGGCCTTGCGTGCCTGCCAGATTTTATCATGCTCTGCAACCAACACATCACCGGCACCGTTTTCCGAACAGATTTCGTCCATTGTGCAGGCCTTTTCATCAAGGTCATCCTCGCTGGTACCTTCCACCTCTACGATAAGATAATTGCCCTTGTCACTGCCCTGCAGCGTTGTCCCTAGATAACGCTCTACGGATTTGATAGTGATATTATCCATATATTCTACGCAGGTAGGCATAATGCCGGCCATAATCAGCTTGTTTACCGTACCGATAGCATCCTCCGGTGATTCAAAAACCGCCAGCAAATCCATGCTGTACTTTGGCAGCGGCAGCAGCTTTACGGTAATCTGCGTGATAATACCCAACGTACCCTCGCTGCCGATTATCAGCTGCTCCAGGCAATAGCCTGTAGTCTGCTTTTGCAGGCGCGCTCCCAGCTGCACAATTTTGCCGGTCGGATTAACCACCTCAACTGCATATACCTGATGCCGCGTGGTGCCGTATTTAACCGCACGGTTGCCGCCGGCGTTGGTTGCCACATTACCGCCGATAAAGCAGGAATCACCGCTGCAGGGGTCGCCTGCATAAAAGGCACCCTTGGCCGCAGCCGCAGCCTGCAGGTCCGAGGTGCGCACACCCGGCTCTACAACCGCATACATAGCATCAGCATTAACCTCGATAATTTTATTCATCTTTTCGAGCGAAAGCACTACACCGCCGTAAATGGGTACTGCACCGCAGGCAAGACCTGTACCTGCGCCGCGGGGCACAACCGGGAAGTGATATTCATTAGCCAGCTTGACCACGGCTGCCACCTTCTGTGCATTTTCCGCAAACACAACAGCCTCAGGCATATGATGATAGGCCGGGTCAGTTACTTCATCATGGGCATATATTTCCATCTGCCCTGCATCAGTCACAACATTCTGCACGCCGACCAAAGCCTGCAGCTTGGCAATTATTTCATTAGACAGCTTGTTATACTCCATAATTCAGTCCTCCTCATTTGCAATATTTATATGTTAAACTACTCTACGCTTATTTTATCACAAACAGCGACATTTATAACAGTAAATCTTTTTAGTGTACCAGACACATATAAAACGGTATTGCAAAAACTGCCAACACCGTACTTACCGCCGTCAGCATGGCAGCATATTTATAATCGCCGCCGTAGCCTTTAGCAACAATCGCCGTATTAGTCATCGCCGGCATCGCCGCCATAATCACAAACACCTTTTCCATCATCGGCTCCAGATGGAAAAACGGCAGAATAAAGAAAACTATCCATGGACAAATCAAATAGCGTCCCAGCATGGCAAATACCAGCTCCTTGCCTAAAGCAATCTCTTCCCAACTGGTTTTGCTCATCGCAATACCGATGAACAGCATCGCCAGCGGCGTAGTCATACTGCCCAGATAATGAAAGGACTTGAAAACCGGCTCAGGCAGATTCCATTCCAGCAGTACCATCACTACCCCCAGCATAAAGCCCATCAGCGGCGGCGACATAATGCTTTTCAGTGTCTTACGGCTGAAAAGCGGCATGGCTACGCCATTGCTGCTTGCCAAGTCATGAAAGCCGATAGTCCAGAAAAGCGTTGTGTTCACCATGTAGTAAATCATAATATAAGGAGCGCCGGCATCACCGAACAAGGCTATACCTAACGGCAGACCGATAAAAATTGTATTGGAAAAGCTGACACAGATAGAAAAAATCCCTCGGTGCTCCCGCGGAACACCTATCAGACGTCCGAGCAGCCTGCTGATAAAATAGCCTGCCAGCATCGAAATAACCGGTACAATCAGGCCATGTGAAAGCGTGATAAGCTGGTCATGCTTAAACTGCCCCAAAATATTGGTCAGCATATATGTAGGCAGGCAGACATAATTCACCAGACGCGAAATCAGCGCCACACTTTCCTCGCTGAACCAGCCCCTGCGCTCTAAATAAAAGCCGACAGCAATCATCAGCATAATGGTCAGCACACCGTTTAATGCATGTAAAACTATTTCCATTGTTCATTCCCCTCATAAGGCAAAAATTGCCGAAGCATTCAGCTCCGGCAACGAAGATTTTAGTTTTTGGATTTTTTTACTTCTTCCAGTTTGTTTTTCATCCAGTCAATCATTGCTACCTTGCCAAAATCGTGCCAGGTTTCACATTCGGTATTTTTGGCAATATACTCATTCCACTTATCCTGATTAACATTTTCTACTTCCATCAGGTTCATAATGCCAAAACCGCTGCGCCAGATCATATCATCCATAGAAGTAAATTTGCTGTTTTCCTGCAAAAACTTAGGATTGAATAATTCCTGGAAGGATACCTTGTTCAGAATCTTGCCCAATTCCTTATCCTCGGTAAAAATTCCCAGATAATGCTTAAAGGTTTTATCTAATTTATTTTTTTCCATCTTACTTCCTCCAAAAATAGTTGTATAAGGGTATTTTAACACAAAAGCAATAAAATGGCACTAGCATTTTCATATTCGGTGTGCAGAATCATTAATTTATGCCAGCATAACACAGATATGATAATCATTATTGAATTCCTACTAAATTCATAGTAGAATATAGTCATTAGAAAGGTTGTGACCGTAATGAAAATTTCTACCAAGGGACGTTATGCCCTGCGATTGATGCTCGATTTAGCCATCAACCACACCGGTAGCTATATACCATTGAAAACAGTTGCCCAACGGCAAAATATTTCCGATAAATACTTAGAGCAAATTATTCACCAGCTGAGTAAAGCAGGCTTTGTCCAAAGTGCCCGCGGCGCTCAGGGAGGCTATCGTCTGGCGCGCACGCCTGATGAATACACTGTCGGTGAAATTCTGCGCACAGTCGAGGGCAGTCTTGCTCCCGTATCCTGCCTGGACTGCAAAACACCCTGCGATCAGTTTGACTCCTGTATCACCATCGGTCTTTACAAAAAAATTCAGCAGGCCATTGACGGCGTAGTTGACCACACTACGCTGCACGATATGATTAATGATTACCGTGCCAAGCATCCGCAGGCTGAAAATATTTAAAAGCGAGCCAAGCACCCGTATTTTATAGAAAACAACAAAGCATTAGGAGGACAATAATATGAACAGAGAAGAAGCCTGGAATTTATTACGTCAATATAACAAGGAATCCTTTCATCTGCGTCATGCGCTGACTGTAGAAGGCATTATGCGTTACTTTGCCAAGGAGCTTGGCTATGCAGACCAGGAGGAATACTGGAGCATCGTAGGCCTGCTGCATGACTTGGATTTTGAGCTGTATCCCGAGGAACACTGCGTAAAATCTCAGGAGCTGATGCGCGAGCACGGCGTGGACGAAAGCATTATCCGTTCCACTGCCAGCCACGGCTGGGGCCTGACTGCCGCTAACATCGAACCGGAGCATCAGATGGAAAAGGTGCTTTTCGCTATCGATGAGCTTTCCGGCTTAATCGGTGCCGCTGCCCTGATGCGCCCCTCCAAAAGCGTACAGGACATGGAGCTGAAATCCCTGAAGAAAAAATTTAAGGATAAACACTTTGCAGCCGGCTGCAGCCGCGATGTAATCAAACAGGGTGCCGATATTTTAGGCTGGCCTTTAGACGAGCTGATGGAAAAAACCATCGCCGCTATGCGTGTAGACGAAGCAGCCATCAACGAAGTCTGCGATAAATTATGAGGCGCACAGCCTTAATCTGCTCTTTGCTGCTCAGCCTTGCAGGCAGCAGCTTCGCGGTCACAGCTGAAGAAATTTGGCAGGATTATCAACAGAAACCGGCCATAGTTTTCAATAATCCCACCAAACAGGCTGAGCCGACGGAAGCCGAAAGCAGTATTAACACTTCCCAAGCAGAGGAACACGCTGCAGACAATAACATCGTAAGCACTGCTCCGACTGTACCGGCAACGCCAAAGCAGGAAGAAACAGCAGCCGAAGCGCCCACGACAGTAAATGAAGCAAAAGCACCTATGGCAGAAGTGCCAACAACACCAGCTGCTGCAAACACTGCAGCTAAACCGCCTGTTATCAGCAATGAGCCTGTGCCGCCTGCAGATAAGCCCAAGCCTAAACCAAAGCTGAATCTGGTAGGCAAGCCGCCGCTGCCCAGGCAGTTCATGCGTACGCCACAGGCAAGCGATTTCATTAGCGTCAGCAGTGAAGCCGGCGGCTATAGTATGGCCGTGCCCAAGGCCTTCGGTAACAATCCGCTGGCAGACCTGCCGCAAGCCGAAGGAGCTATGCTGGTGCGCACTGCAGGCAACACTCTGATGTTGGCAGCAACCGTGCTTGACCCTGCGGACACTGCAAGCTTTAAGGCAACAGAAGCTCTGCCTGTCTATGAAAATGCCAAAGTATACTGGCAATGGCAGCATGGTAATCAGTTAATATGGACCTGCCGCCTGAGTGCCCACAATGACTATTACGGCAACAAGCTGCTTTTGACCGCAGAAGCTCAGCAGAACGGCAAAACCTACCAGCTGCTGTACGTAATACCTGCAATGCAGGCAGATAACTATCTGCCCCAGGCAATTTATTCCTTAGACAGCTTTAAATTAAATCAGCCATAAAGAAAAATCCTCCGACAGCTCGCCAGCTGCGGAGGATTTTCTTCTTTCTCTCTCGTTAATTATGAGTCCGGGGACATTAGCTTTGTTGGGACATTGGCTAAAAGCATGGGGTGTTAAAAGTTAAGAAGAAATAAGCAGAGGGATAACACCATATGCAGACAAACTGTATAACTACGAGAATTTCTATGCAAATTGACTTTTAAAGAAAGGCTTTTTTAGTTAGCTCAACTTTTTCAGATAAGCTTGTCCTTTTTCATGCTCGGACATAAACTGGAACAGGTAGAGGCCGCACAAGAATAAGAAGATGTTAGGCAGGAAAGGCACATACTCCAGCGAGACAAAATCTGCACCGGGCAGCCCCAGCCATACGTTCCAGTCACCGTACAGGAAGGACGGCAGATGTCCAATTATCTTACCCTGCCAGATGATCACGCCATCGGTAAGATGCCTTGTCAAATCATAGGCTATTGCAGATAACAGCCAACCGCAGGAACCGGGAGACTTCTGCAGCCACCAATGAATGGGCTGTACTACCAGATATGCAAGACCAAGGAAGGTAAAGATGCCGAAATAAATGGAATGCTGCGGTGTGAAGATATAGGTGCAAAGCGAAATCGCAGTGCCTACGCCTAAAAGGCCCAATCCCCATTTGAGGTAATTACTGCCCTGGCTGAAGGTCATACCGCACAGAACCACAATGCTCCACAACGTCAGCCGCTGCCACCATACATAATCCCAAGCAGGATTAGTACCCTGAGCAACATTGATATTATACATGAAGTAGAAAACTGCCAGATTTACGAAGGCTGCAGCCTTGAGCGCGTTCAGCACCCGGTACTGCTTCTTTGCTGCTTTGCCTTCTGACTGCTCATACATTTTTGCTAATAACTTTTCCATAATACTTACCTCGCTTTCATGTTGGGAGGTGAAGCGCCGCGCAAACCTTAGGGAATATTTATTATTCCCTGTAGTTATAATATAAACTATTCTATCAGAATTTTCAAGAGGTAAAGTTATAACGTTTGGGCATGCGGTAATTGGTTTTATATAAGTTATGCTTTATTAGAATATTAATAATGCATCGTAGGAATAACTATGCCCTGAAAAAGCCAAAAACAGCAGAGAAACTGTAAACATCATTACACTTTCTCTGCTGTTTTGTAACCTAGCTTCTTTTTTTATTTTTTACTTTTCTACACTAAAGGTATTAGTTAATGCCGCAAAATCCTCCAGGCTGAGTGTTTCCGCTCTGCGCTTGCCGTCTACGCCGGCACGCTGCAACCACTGCGCACACTGCTCGGAGTTGATGCCCATATTCTTCAGCGAATTGCTGAGCATCTTGCGTCTGAGGGAGAAGGCTGCCTTAACCACGCGGAAGAACAGCGCTTCGTCGCACACCTTTACCGGCGGCTCGGAGCGGCGCTTACACACAATAACAGCCGAATCAACAGCCGGTGCAGGAATAAACGAAGTCGGCGGTACGATAAACGCTATCTCCGGCTCGGTGTAATACTGAATAGCTACCGAAAGCGCACCATAATCTCTGCTGCCGGGTTTGGCAGCCATGCGTTCGGCAACCTCCTTCTGCACCATAGCAACTAAGCGCTCCATGGGCAAACGCTTTTCCAACAGGGCAAAAATAATCGGCGTAGTAATATAATACGGCAGGTTAGCGCACACCTTAAATTCCGGTGCTGCCACCGTTTCCATAATATTTACCTGCAGGATATCGCCATTGACGATGCGAACATTGTCATAGCCCTCAAGCGT
>ERZ860508.1235-NODE-1235-length-15092-cov-2.770566_pt1 | contig 15092 bp, 10 predicted proteins | sample MGYA00509976_ERZ860508 | MGnify/ENA primary metagenome ERZ860508 (study PRJEB30046, sample SAMN00715242) | human gut metagenome | study: EMG produced TPA metagenomics assembly of the A metagenome-wide association study of gut microbiota in type 2...
TCCCTGAAAGGGAGCTGGCATCGCCGTAGGCGATGACTGAGGGTTGTGCTTGCGACAAACTGGGTCTTAGCGTCAAGGGAGCTGGTGACTGAGGGTTGTGCTGCGATATATTAATTGCTCGTTAAGGCTTTGAGCTAACCTGTTTGTGTTCTGCTGTTCTTCTTGCCTGCCCCTTGCACTCTTCGAGTATAACACGACCAGCATTTTTCATTTTATGAAAAATGGGTCTTAGTATAGGGAAGGTGCCGAACGCAGTGAGGCGAAAGGGGGGGTATATGCGCCCCGCGTCATTCTCATCCGAGAATAACGCTTGCCAAAACAAATGTGGTCTTGCAACCACATTTGTTTTCAGCTTATTAAAATCTTATTCTTCGTCAACGCCCATAGCAATTTTTTCCGGGGTAATTGGCAGCGTCATGAAGCGCTTGCCGGTTGCCTGATAAATTGCATCGGCAATCGCCGGAGCCGGAGTGTTGATTACCAGCTCGCCCACGGATTTGGCACCGAAGGGACCGCTTTCCTCATAGCTGCTGGCAAAGTCAACATAGATATGACCGATATCCTCACGGCAGGGAACCTTGTACTGCATGAAGGAGTTTTCGTAAATACGACCTTTAGGACTGTAGGTTACGTTTTCCATCAGCGCCATGCCGATGCCCTGCAGAATGCCGCCCTCGGTCTGCACCTTCGCCAGATGCGGGTTAACCGGAGTACCGCAGTCAACAGATGCGTAGAAGTTTACTACCTGTGCCTCGCCTGTCAGCAAATCGGTTTCAACCTCAGCCACACCGGCCATAAACGGTGGCGGGGACAGTACACTGTTCTGCTCCACGGTTTCTTCCAAAGCAATATCGTTATTCACCATAGAAGCGGTGGCGATATCAAAGAGGCTTACAGCCTTGTCGCTTACGGTATCACGCACCTCGCGTCCGTCAAAGACAACCTGGTCCGTGCCGCATTCCAGCAGACGTGCACCTAATTGGCAAATTTTACCACGCAAACGCTGTGCGCAGATTTCTACGGCCTTGCCGGTAATATATGTTGTACTGGATGCGTAGGAACCGGAGTCATAGGGAGACGCGTCGGTATCCGCACCGAATACGGTAATGTTATCGTAATCACATTCCAGAACCTCTGCTGCCATCTGCGCCAGAACGGTATCGCAGCCGGTGCCCATATCGGCAGCACCGATCAGCAGTGTGTAATGTCCCTCATCGTTGATTTTGAGAGTAGCACCGCCGACATCGCAGTAAGGAATGGAGCTGCCCTGCATTGCAATAGCTACGCCCATTGTGCGTACCTTGCCGTCATGCAGCTGCTGCAGCGGGAACTTCTGCTCCCAGCCGCTCATCTCGCGTACCTGCTCCAGGCAGCGGTCCAACGCGCAGCTTGTGTTGGGCGCACCATAATAAGCAGGCATAATATCGCCCTCACGCGTAATATTCATCTCGCGCAGCTTAATCGGGTCCATTTTCAGACGTGCTGCCAGCTCGTTCACAGCGGACTCTACGGCAAAGATACCCTGAGGAGCGCCATAACCGCGGTAAGCGCCTGCAGCCTGCAGGTTGGTGTAAACTACGTCAAAGCCGAAGCGGAAGGCCTCAGTACGGTACAGAGGAATAGACTTGTGACCGGAAAGGCCGACGGTCGTGGGACCATGCTCGCCGTAAGCACCGGTATTGGAAAGAGTATATAAGTCAATCGCGCGGATTTTGCCTTCCTTAGTAGCACCAAGACGCACGCGCACCTCCATCTCGTGGCGCGGGCTGGAAGCTATATGACATTCATAACGCGAGAAAATCATCTTACTCGGCTTTTTTGTTTTCCAGGTAACAAAGGCCGGATACATTTCGCTTACACAGCTCTGCTTAGCGCCGAAGCCGCCACCGATACGCGGTTTAACCACGCGTACCATAGTTTTGGGGATATGCAGCGCATTTGCAATAATGCGGCGGCAGTGGAAAACAATCTGCGTAGAGCTGAGGACATTCAAACGTCCGTAGGTATCAATAGAGCAATAGGTTACGAAAGGCTCCATCATATCCTGCTGCACAGCCTTGGTATGAGTTGTCTGGTCGATAACAACATCGCATTCCGCCAGAATCTTATCAACCTCGCCATCCTCGATAACCTCATGGGCACACAGGTTGCGCTTATTGTCGGCGCCAACCGGGCAGTTCGCCTTCCAGGTATCCTCCGGATGCACGAGCACAGGATTATCCAGTGCAGTGCGGAAGTCAAGCACTGCATCCAGCAGCTGATATTTTACTTTAATCAAAGACAGCGCCTTGTCGACAGCCTTTTCCGTTTTGCCGGCAACAATCGCTACAATGTCACCCACAAAGCGTACATGACGGTCCAGCAGCAGGCGGTCATAGGGACTCGGTTCGGGATAGGTCTGGCCTGCGTAGGTGCAGCGCTCGCCGTCCTGGTCCACGTCCTCCCAGGTATAAATTGCTTCGATATCAGGCACCTTCGCTGCAATAGCGGTGTTGATGCTTTCAATAATTGCATTCGCATGCGGAGAACGCAGCACCTTGACAAGCAGGCAGTCGTTCGGCACCAGGTCATCAGTGTAGACAGGCTGGCCTGTCACCAGCTGCATAGCATCCTTTTTGCGGTAGGATTGGTTAACTATTTTCATCTGCAGCTCCCCTCCTTATGCCTGCGCCTGAGCTTTTTTCCAGGCGATAAAATTTTGGATTCCGCGCAGCTGTCCCTCATAGCCGGAGCAACGGCACAGGTTGCCTGCCAAAAATTCTTTAATTTCTGCTTCCGTAGGCTCGCTGTTTTCACGCAGCAGCGCGATAGCGTTCATAATCATACCGGGGTTGCAGAAGCCGCACTGCTCCGCGCCCTGGTCTGCAATAAAGGCACCGAATTCCGCTGCCTCCTGCTGCATTCCCTCCATCGTTACGATGCTGTGGCCTGCGGCACGCGCAGCCAGAATAGCACAGGAAAGCACCGGCTTATCATCCATAAACACCGTGCACAGACCGCAGTTGGTAGTATCACAGCCGCGCTTCACGCTGTAGCAGCCTTCCTTGCGCAGAAAATCGAGTAAAACTGTATCAGCCTCCACCATACGTGTCAGCTTTTTGCCATTTAAGGTTAAGGTTATCTCCATCAGGCCTTACCTCCCAGTTCTGTTAAACATCTTGCTGTCAGCACCTTAATCAGGTGTGTACGGTACGCAGCACTGCCACGCGGGTTGCTTTCCGTCGGCAATAAGCCGGCAGCATATTCAGCAAAGGCCTGCGCCTTCTCGGCAGTCATAGGCAGAGTTGCGAGCTGCTCTGCATCCTTCACCAGCGCAGCCTTCGCCGGGCGTGCGCCCACTGCAACCTGCACGCCTTCCTGCGTCAGCGCCGCCGCGCAGGTCAGCACCGGAAAGTCGGTTTTGCTGATACGCACGGATTTATAGCTGTAATGCGCCGCAGTCTTTTTAACGATAATGCGCACCAGAATATCTCTGTCATACGGCATATTCACAAAATCTGCCAACGGCACGATACCGCCCTTGTATAATTCCACATAGCTGTCCATTACCAAAAGCAGTGTCAGCACATCCGAAAAGCCGAAGCGGCCGAACACACTGCCGCCTACGGTAGCAAGATTACGGAACTGCACACCTACAATATGGCGCAGCGCCTCCTTATTTGCTCCCTCACTGTAGGCGGTAAAGCCTTCATGCAGCTCTAGACGGCGCAAGCTCACCATCGCACCGATGCGGAATTCTGTTTCAGTTTCCTCTATTGTATCAAGGCCTAAAGCCGACAAATCAATCGCTGTCTGCACATTGCCCTTGCTCAGGCGCATCCACAGCATACCGCCAAGCACGCGGTTAGGACGCTTCTGGTTCAGCTGCCAGGCCTCCTCCAGCGTTGCTGCCTGCTTATATTCACGAATTGTCAACATATACTGCCCTCCTGTTCTTTTTTTATTGCATACCTATTCCATTATATTTTACCATATTTTTTCTATACTTGAAAAGATAAAAAATGCACATGGGCTCATAAGTTACATTCTTCTGCAACACAAGAAAAAATGGATGCCTCTCTGTAAATCAAACGAAGCATCCATGTTTAAAGTCTTATTATGAAAAATTAAAAGCAGGCTTATTTGCCTTTTTTAGCACCCTGACGGCGGTTGCTGCCGGTTTTGGGAGCCTTGCGCTTGTCAACAACGGAATTACGTCCGCGCTTAAGTCCTGCGGGCTTTTTCTTTTTGGCAGCCACAGCAACGCGACGTGCCACAACACCGCCCTCCAGATTTTGGCGTTCCATCAGAATACCCAGCTTGGTTTCGATATTACGCAGCCATTTAACCTCGTCGGCGGTATAAAGCGTAATTGCTTCGCCCTCATTGCCCGCACGTCCTGTACGGCCGATACGGTGAACATACCAGTCGACATCATGCGGAATATCGTAGTTTACAACATGGGTTACGCCCTCAACGTCCAGACCGCGGGCAGCCAGATCGCTGGCAACAAGAATCTGAATCTTAGCATCACGGAAGGCCTTCATAACAGTTTTGCGCTTTGCGGGAGACATTTCACCATGTAGCACATCAACGTTGTAGCCCTGCATGCCCAGCCAGTCGCCCAGCTCCTTGGTGCGCTCCTTGCTCATGCAGAAAACAATCATCAGATAAGGGTTCAGGCGGTCAATGAGCGCTGCCACAGCCTTATTCTTGTATTCGTCGGTTGTTTTCAAACAAATCTGCTTGATTTTCTCCACGGTAGCCTGGTCCGGATTGATATCAATCAGCGCGCAGTTTTTCGTCAGCTTGCGTCCCAGCTTGCGCACCTCTTCCGACAGAGTTGCGGAGCAAAGCATCGTCTGATGCTCCGGCGCGGTCATAGCAATCAGCTCCAGCGCTTCATCCATAAAGCCCTGCTGCAGCATTTCGTCAACCTCGTCCAGTACCAGATAGCGCACACCGCCAAGATCGGTGTTACCCTTGCGGATATGGTCCAACAGACGGCCGGGAGTACCGATCAGCACATGGCTGCGTCCCTCCAGCTTATATTTTTGCGTTTCGAAATCACGTCCGCCGGTAACAGCCAGCACTTTGATATCGCTTTCGCCCAGGATTTTTTTCATTTCGGTAGCAATCTGCTGTGCCAGCTCACGCGTCGGCGTAATTACCAAAGCCTGCACGTAGCTTTTGGCAGTATCGATTTTTTCCGCCAGCGGCACTAAGAACGCCAGTGTCTTGCCAGTACCTGTCTGCGCACGGGCGATTACGTCACGTCCGGCAAACAGCGCCGGGATAGCCTGCTCCTGTACCGGCATAGGCTTTTTGATGCCCATTTTCTGAAGCTGCTCTACGGTGTGGGCACAAACCTTTAAGGCTGCAAATCCATTTGTCATTTCACATTCCTCTTTTCCTATTAAATTTATCTTCTGACCGTATGGTCTTTTTTCTCTATAACTTTAGTATTATATCATAAATCAGGCAGTAACGGAAAGATACAGGCAAATTTTTCTGCTGCATATGATTGCTATAGCCTGAAAACCATCTCTGATTTTATAATTAAGCATATAAAAATGCTTAGACAAGCAAATTGTACATGTGACAAAAGGCCCCTGCCGGTGATTGCTGACAGGAGCCTTGACTTATTCAATTTATTCAGCTTCGCAAGCTGACATTTGCTTTTACATTACGCCTCTGAAATAGTGGCCTCTTGTAGTGCCTGGCAGATTCTCCGGTGCCTCTACAGCACCGCCAATAATCTTGCGGTACAGCGCCACAAGCTCGCCCAGACGCGCCGCATCGTAATCACGACCGTCAATTCTCAGCGCAGCCACGCCTGCTTCCGCCATGTGCTGCACATTGGTAGTCATCGAAAGCTCATGTGCGTTCAGAATATGCATGCGGCAGAATTGGTCCGTAACAATCGGGAAGCGTGCATCCTTGCGGTCACCCAGGAACAAAGGCTCTGCACAGTTAAACTTGCAGGCACCCTTATCCAACGCACCCAGGAAGCTGCCGCCTACACAGTATTCGGAAACCATCATTTCCAAACGTCCCTGAATCATACATTCCAAAGGCAGCGGACTGACGCTCACCAGATGCTCTACCTGCGCCATTGTCAGCTCGGGGCTGAGCACTGCGCCTGCAGCGCCCTGTTCCTGCCAGAACTGCAGTGTCTGGCTGTTAAAAATGTTCAAAGACATATCTGCTACCAAATTAAGTGCAGCATGCTTCTTCGCCAAGGGCCACAAGCCGTTGTTGTTGATGTAAACAAAATCCGGCTGCAGCTCTTCCCACAGAGTGAAGAGCTTATCGAAATATGCCAGCTGTGCTTCCTTGATGATACGCGGAGTAGCAAAGGCCAGCTGACGGCCTGCCTTGCGCACCAGCTTGGCAGCCTTAGCATAATCCGCCTCTGACGGCAGCTGATGATTGAAGCAGTCACCGCCAAAGAGAATGCGTTCAGCACCTGCCTGCAGCGCAGCATTGACCTTCTCAACGCTGTCGCAATGCACTACCAGAACGGATTCATGCTGTTTAGCCTTATGTGCCTGCGGCACTAATTGCTCGCTGAAGCTGTGCACCGCTGTGCGCGCCGGTGCGAAGGCATTAAGACGCGCTGCATCCAGTGCCTCGCATGCCATACGGCGTGCTTCGTTCATTTCGCTCATCGGCACCATAACATTTTCATCATGCTCAAAGCACAGGCTGTTCAGGAAATATTCAGTCGTACCGAGGCGGTCCAGCTGCTTGCGTACACCGGCCTCATCCAGCGCACGCTTGCGTGCTGCCTCTACGATAAAATCGGTTTCGCCGTAGCCGACGTTGCCTTCATCATCCGTCAGCGTAACGGTCATGGGCTCGCCCAAACGCGCAGTAACTACAGCATCCACCGGAATACGTTTTTTGGCATCCGGTCCGAAGAACTGCTGCGCATAGCTCATCAGTCTGCTGTCAAGCGTGCGGAAAACGCGGTCATTCAAACGTACACCGTTAGGCACGTCAATCGTTACCTGCTGTCCGGGGGCAGCGCTCTGCACGCTATTGCCGCCGCACAGCATATCCGTAACGGTGGTACCCACACGTCCGCCGACGCTTACCCAGAATTCCAGTCCGTCGCCCAGATGCAGCTCCTTATCCAGCTTGATAACAGCCTTATTGCGGTTTTTATCCAGCTTAGCTACACGGCCGATAAGCACGCCACGGTTGTTGGGACGGCGGTCGCTCATCATTGTGCGTCCGGGACGGCGCTCCAGATAAGCGGTGGTAAAGTCACGGTTGAAGATTTGCTCGATATTCGCCAAATCTTCTTCCGGCACGTTGTAGTCACCGGCAAGATAGCTGTCAATCGCACGGCGGTAAGCATCTACTACTACCGCAACATATTCGGGGCGCTTCATGCGTCCTTCGATTTTGTAGGACACAACGCCTGCGTCAATCAGCTGCGGCAAAATGCTCAAGGTATTCATATCCTTTGGGCTCAGCAGATACTGGCCTGCATCCTTTCCCTGCAGCATATCCTCATCCTTCGCGTTGAGCAGCTTATACGGCAAACGGCAAGGCTGGGCACAGCGCCCGCGGTTGCCGCTGCGGCCGCCGATAAGACTGCTCATAAGGCATTGACCGCTGTAGCATACGCACAAAGCGCCATGGATAAAGGTTTCGATTTCACTGCCTCGGCTGCAGGCTGCGCCGATTTCCTTCAGGCTCAGCTCACGCGCCAATACGCTGCGCTCCATGCCTGCACCCATAGCGAAGTCTACACCGCTGCTGTTGGTAATGCTCATCTGCGTGCTGGCATGCAACGGAAGCTCCGGCACAATTTTCTGCGCCAGGCGGATAACGCCCAAATCCTGCACAATGAGTCCGTCTACGCCTACGTTATTCAAAAACAGCAGATAAGCGGATAAAGCCTCCAGCTCGCTGTCATCAACCAAAGTATTGACGGTAATATACAGGCGCACATGGTGCATATGCGCAAAATACACCGCCTTAGCCATTTCCTCTTCATCAAAATTGCTGGCATAGGCACGTGCGCCAAAGGCTTTACCGCCCATATATACAGCATCGGCGCCGGCGTTTACCGCTGCCTCCAATGCTTCCCAGCTGCCTGCGGGAGCAAGCAGTTCTATTGTTTTCTTTTCCATATGTTATCTACCTTTCACGCACTGCTGCCAGCAGTCTGTCATATCTGGCCTGCAGGCTTTGCAGCTCTTCTGCCAGCACAGCATTTCTTTGCTGCATTTCCTGCTCGAGCGCAGCATATTTTTCCTGCATTTTCTGCTCTACTGCTGCGCACTTTTGCTGCAGCTCCAGTCTGTCTGCAGCCAGATCGAGCGCCGTCCAGATGGCGATTTTATCTGTCTGCAGCAGCTTTTTGCTTTCTGCCAGCTCCCGCATTCTTCTGTCTACCTCTGCTGCTATTTTCAGTACCTGTTCTTCGGAAGCAGAGGTCGTTAATGCATAGGTACTATTATATATTTTTACAGAAACTGATGCTTTTTCCATAAACACATCCTCTAGCTTATTCTGCGATAACTGTAAAGTTAAAGCTCTGCAGACTCATTTTTTCCCAAGAGCGCTTGTAATCCATGCGGATATTGTAGGTACCGGGCTTGGTAACTGCCAGCACCAGAATTTCAACGCCGGGCGCACCCATTCTTTCCTCGTCACCACGCGGAATGGTAAACGAGCTGCCTACCTTGCTTACTGCCGGTGAGCTGCAGGCAAATTGCCAACCGTAGCCGGTGGAAGGATTGCTGTCCAGCTTCAGCGCCATCAGTCCGCTTGCAGGCAGACGCAATGTTTTGCCCGCAGCCTTATCGGTAATTTTCGCCAGCTGCAGCAAGCGTCCCGCTTCGCCGATACGCAGGGAGGTAACTACATCCCTGTAGGGCACAAAGCTGCTGTAGGCAGCATTTTTCTTGCTGCGCACAAACAAGCCCTCTTCGCCGAAGAGCACATTATCATAATTGCCCAAAGTAGCCTTTACGTTATCATTATCAACAAAGAAATCCGTAACCTCGAACTCCTTGCCGGTGGTCAAATCAAGATTCAGTCCGGTGTACGCCTTGCGTCCGCCGTTGTCTGCCTCCAGCAGCAGGCTCACCATACTCGGACGGTTCAGCATCACCTTATAGGTTACACTGCCCTGACCGCCTACCTCTTTTACCAGCTTAGCTGCAGCGTCGCGCACCAAAGCGTTGGCCTGTTTTTCCAGCTCTGCGGAATTACTGCCATCGATGTAGGGCAGCGTTGCCGTTGCCTTGCCGACAGAAGTCTGTTCGGTAAGCACCGTAGTCTGCTGGTCTGCCAATACCGGCAGAGATAAACATAAGCATAATAATGTTGTCAACAGGATTTTCATAGCCTGCAGCTCCTTTCCAAAAACATTTCCCAAGCCTTGAACCTCTTGGTAAAAATTAAGCAGGAAGAAAGCCCTCCTGCTTAATTAAAGCAATCGCGCTAAACCTAGCCGCCAATCGCTATTTTACAATCATAAACTTTTAATGAACTCAACAGCCTTTTCCAGACGTGCCAGAGTTCTTTCCTTACCCAGCAGAACCATAACGTCAAACATACCGGGGCTTACGGTGCGTCCGGTCAGAGCCAGACGAGTCGGATGGATAACCTTGCCCAGAGCCAGACCATTGTCGGCAGCAATCTTATTGTATGCTGCTTCGGTAGAAGCCAGGTCATATACATCATCAGCCTTAATTGCTGCAATGCATTGCTCCAGAACAGGAATATTTTCTGCCTTGAAGTGCTTAGCTACACCCTTTTCATCATATTCTTCAACATCCTTGAAGAAGTAAGTGGAAGCATCGGCAACCTCCTGCAGAGTTTTAACACGTACACGTACAACGTCTACGAGCTTTTCAAAGTATGCTTCGTTGGCAGCATCGTTGAACCATTCTTCGGTTACCAGGCCGTCTTTAACGAAGAAGGGCTTAGCATCCGGCAGAATTTTTTTCAGCGGCAGATCGGACAGATATTGGCCGTTCATCCATGTGAGCTTTTTGGTGTCATAAATGGCAGCCTTTTTACTCATCTGCTCCAGCTCAAACAGCTTAACTGTTTCTTCCAGAGTGAAGATTTCGCGCTCATCGCCGGGGCCCCAGCCAAGCAGAGTCAGATAGTTGATGATAGCTTCCGGCAGGTAACCTTGGCTGCGGAATTCTTCAACGGAGGTTGCGCCGTGACGTTTGCTCAGCTTGGAACGGTCCATAGCCAGAATCATCGGCATATGACCGAACTTAGGCGGTTCCCAGCCCAGTGCTTCGTAAACCAGCAGCTGCTTCGGAGTGTTGGAAAGATGCTCCTCGGCACGCAGTACGTGAGTCATGCCCATCAGATGGTCATCGACACAAACAGCGAAGTTATAGGTAGGAATACCGTTGGATTTTACAATTACGAAATCGTCGAACTGGTCCATGTTAAAGGTAACTTCGCCATGAATCAGGTCATGAACGGTGATGCTGCCCTCGGCAGGAATCTTAATACGGATAGAATACGGTTCGCCTGCAGCGATACGTGCTTTAGCCTCTTCTGCCGGAATATCGCGGCAGGTACGTGCATAGCGGAACGGTTGCTTAGCAGCGCGTTGTTTTTCGCGTTGTGCAGCCAGATCCTCGGTAGTGCAAAAGCAGTAGTATGCTTTGCCTTCGTCCAGCAGCTGCTGAGCATATTTTTTGTAAATATCAAAGCGCTCGGACTGATAGTAAGGACCGTATTCGCCGCCGGCCTCCGGGCCTTCATCCCAGTTGATGCCCAACCATTTCAGGCTGGTAAGAATTTGGCTTACGGAATCCTCTTTCAGACGTTCAATATCGGTATCCTCAATACGCAGAATCAGCTTACCGCCCATTTTGCGGGCAAACAGCCAGTTAAACAGCGCAGTACGCGCACCACCAATATGTAAATACCCAGTAGGACTGGGAGCAAATCTTACTCTGACTTCAGACATTTCATCGTCTCCTTACATTTTAATTACAAATATAGATTGTCAATCAGACTAATTATACAGCTTTGCAGAAAAAAGTGCAAATATTAATCTGCGTTGCCGCCGTTTTTTATTTTTCTTCATGATTTAAAGAAAAAACAAATCTGAAAGACTTCGTTCATAGAAAACTGCTTTTATTGCTATTATTTCGCATTTTTTCGTTTGTCTAACCGCCGTTTTCGTATTATAATATTGTAATAAAGTAAATAAAAGGAGGATGCTTATGTGCCAAACCCCAGATTGGTCCGTCGGTGACCGCTATCTGCGTGAAAACGTTCCAGAGCTCGCCCCGTTAGTTGACCGTTATTCGCCCTGTCCGTTAAAACCAAAATCTAAAGAGGTTTATTTTACTATATTACTGACCGGCATTATTGCCCAACAGCTGCCGCCTGATGTCAGCCAGCAGCTGATGAAAAAGCTCGAAGGCCTCACCGGCAATCCCATTACGCCGCAGGCAGTGCTTAATGCTTCCGCTGAGGACCTGCTCAGCATCGGTCTGGTTAAGCAAAAGGTAGATTACCTGCGCAGCTTTGCCGAAGCAGTGATCAACGGCAGCGTAACCATGGATAAGTTCGATGATATGACCGACAGTCAGATTACCAAACAGCTGATGCAAATCCGCGGCCTCGGCCAATGGACCATCGAAATGTTTCTGCTGCTGGCTCTGTGCCGCACGGACGTTGTTCCCAGCGCTGACTTCATCTTCAAAAAAGAGCTGCAGAAAATGCTCAATCTTAGCGAAATCCCCAAACGCGGCAAAATCAATACACTAACAGAAAGCTGGCGTCCCTGGCGCTCGCTCGCAGTGTGGTATATCTGGCAAAAAGCTAACGATAGCGAAAAAAAATAACACAAAAAGCAAAACAAAACCGTCCTTCCCAGTCTGCGATTTACAGATAACGGGAAAGGACGGTTTCTCTTATTCTCCGACCACTATTTACTGTTCAATAATCACTGAATACTATTTCAGACTGGCAATAGCGGCAGCGGTATCCTCAGCGCCGTAAACATAGGAGCCTGCTACCAATACGTTGGCACCGGCAGCCTTCACCAGCTTGGAGGTTTCGGCGTTAACGCCGCCGTCAACCTGAATATCCACATTCAGGCCACGCTCGGTAATCATTGCATGCAGGCGCTCAATCTTCGGCACTACGCCTTCAATAAAGCTTTGGCCGCCGAAGCCGGGGTTAACGGTCATCAGCAGTACCATGTCAACGTAAGGCAGAATTTCTTCTACCGTACTCAGGCTGGTAGCAGGGTTCAGTGCAACGCCGGCCTTCATGCCCTCAGCCTTAATCTGCTGGATGCAGCGGTGCAGATGCTTGGTGGTTTCTACATGCACAACAATCTGGTCGGCACCGGCAGCCTTGAAATCGGCAATGTATTTTTCCGGATTTTCTACCATCAGATGGCAGTCGAAAAACAGGTCGGTTACCTTACGGATTTTTTTTACTACAGGAGCACCGAAGGTCAGGTTAGGTACAAACTGGCCGTCCATAACATCGATGTGTACCCAGTCGGCACCGGCAGCTTCAATTTTTTTGATTTCGTCCGCCAGATATGCAAAATCGGCAGATAAAATTGATGGAGCAACTTTAATCATCATTTTCTTCCCTCTTTCTCTTGCAGGAGTTTTACCTCTGCTAACATTGTCAAATATGATTCATAACGGCTGGCAGAAATCTTTCCTGCTGCCACAGCATCCTTTACACCGCAGACAGGCTCGTGCGTATGCGTACAGGGACAGAACCTGCAGCCTACCTCATAATCGGCAAACTCACGGAAGGAGGCCAGCACCATTTCAGATGTCAGGCCCTCCAGCAACAGATTGCCGAAGCCCGGCGTGTCCGCAATATAGCCTTCGTCGAACGGCAGCAGCTGTGCATAGCGTGTAGTATGCTTGCCGCGGCCGATTTTTTCGCTAACCTCGCCCGTGCGCAGGTCAACACTGCTGTCGATGGCGTTGATAGTAGACGATTTGCCTACGCCCGAAGGTCCGCCAAAGGCACAGATTTTACCACGCAGACGCTCACGCAAAGCCTCCACGCCGGTGCCGTTCTGCGCCGACAGAGTATAAACCTCATAGCCGATAGGCTCATAAACAGCCTTTACCTGCTCAATCAGGCCCGCAGGAGCGTTATCCTCCTTATTGAGCACCAAGATTGCAGGAATTTTCGCCAGCTCTGCCAACGCCAGCAGTTTATCTGCCAGCAGGAAGCTGAAGTCCGGCGCAGCACAGGCAAAGGCTGCCACAAACAAATCCAGATTAGCCAGCGTAGGGCGCGGCAGAAAATTTCTGCGCGGCAGCACACCGGTAATCATCCCCTCGCGCTTTTCGCTGCTGCTTACCTCAAAGCCGGCGATATCGCCTGTTGCCAGCGAAAAACGGTTTTTCTTCATTTTTCCCTTTACCTTGCAGGTATAGGGCTCGCTTTCGCCCTCAACCTTCAGGTAATAATAGCCGTTATAATTTTTCAGGACTCTGCCCTGCAGCTCTGCCATGTTTACAGGTTCCTTTCGGAAATGAGCTTGCCGTCACAGATGAACTGGACCTTGGCATTGCCTGCATATTCCACCTTCTGACGCAGACGCACGCTGCCGTTTTGTGTACCGCTGTACAGCGTTGCCGTGCCGTTGTCATCCGTCAGCACAATGCGTACGTTGGCAGGCTTGCCGCTCGGTACGACAAAGTCAACGTAGGCGCTCTTCTTCTCGCCGCCGGCAGCTACGGTAATTGCTACTGCCGCGCCGTCGTTAAGGTTACTGCCTACACCCGGGTTGCAGGCCAAAACTACATTCTTTTTGGCACTGGCATCCTGAACCTTTTTGATTTCACCAAGCTTCAGGCCTGCCTGCTCCAGCATACCCTTAGCTTCGTCAACAGATTTGCCGATAATATCCGGTACCGGCTTATCGCCTTCGTTAATTACCAGGTCGATGCCAGTTCCCTTAGGAGCCTTGTCCAGGCCCTTCGGCGACTGGCTGAGAACGGCGCCGATTTTCTCACCATCCACGTGCTTGCGCGTCACCTTGCCGACCTTAAAGCCTGCGGCCTGCAGCTGCTGCTCCGCCTTCGACAGCGACATGCCCGTAACATCAGGCACAGCCTTCAGCTCCGCGCCCTTACAGATGGTCAGGATAATAAGGCTGCCCTGCTTACGTTTTTCGCCGGCCTTTGGGGACTGCTCCATAACAGTACCGGGCTTAAACTTATCAGGATCGCCGTATTTTTCCTCTAACTCTACCTTAAACTCCTTTTCCTCAAGCAGCTTCTGTGCTTCAACTACCGTCATATTGGTAACATTAGGCACTTCAATTTCCGCCAGGTTGCGGTTGAAGATAAAGTGCGCTACCAGCGAAATTGCTACTACCGCAGCAGTAATCATTACTATCAGTTTGGTATAATTCAGCTTTTTCTTAACCACCGGTTTTTCATCCCCTGTTTTTCCGGAAGGCATTGCCTCCTGCTTTTCCTGAATTTTTTCCGGCTCTTGTGTTACAGCCGGAGTTACCTGCTTCGGCGGCAGCTCGCTGCGCACCGGCTTCATAATCACCGTAGCACCATCATCAGGGCTATCGACAACATTGCCGTTGGACTTCACCGCGCCAAGCTCCTGATGATAATCCTCGCTGCTGAACGGGAAGAGCTTCATCTTCAGGTTCATCAGATCACGTCTGAGCTGACCGGCATTTGCATATCTGTCCTCACAGCGCTTTGCCAACGCCTTGTCCATAATCTCCTGCATGCCCTCGGGAACATTATCCATGTAGTCCTTCAACTGCGGCACAGGCTTTTCTACATGCATCATAGCAACCGAAACCGCCGTTGTGCCGACGTAGGGAACCTCACCCGTAAGCATTTCGAAGAGCACTATGCCCAAAGAATAGACATCACTGCTGGCAGTAATTTTACCGCCGCAGGCCTGCTCCGGCGAAATATAATGCACAGAACCCATTACCGATTTGGAATAAACCATTGTCTGGTTGGTAACCATTTTGGCAATGCCGAAATCGGCAATTTTAGGATTCATATTTTTATCTATCAAAATATTCTGCGGCTTGATGTCACAGTGAATAATGTTATGGCTGTGAGCATGCTGCAGTGCATCTG
>ERZ860508.1238-NODE-1238-length-15024-cov-4.296346_pt1 | contig 15024 bp, 9 predicted proteins | sample MGYA00509976_ERZ860508 | MGnify/ENA primary metagenome ERZ860508 (study PRJEB30046, sample SAMN00715242) | human gut metagenome | study: EMG produced TPA metagenomics assembly of the A metagenome-wide association study of gut microbiota in type 2...
ATTCTGTCTGCACCTGCAAGAATACCAAGCTCTGCATCTGCTACGCCACATCCACGGTCATTATGCGGATGTAAGGACAGGATAACATTTTCTCTGTCAATCAAATGTTCACTCATGTACTCAATCTGGCTTGCATATACATGCGGAAGTGACATTTCTACAGTTGCCGGAAGATTAATAATAACCTTACGATCCGGAGTAGGCTTCCATTCTTTGATAACTGCATTACATACGTCCAATGCATAGTCAATCTCTGTTCCGGTAAAGCTCTCCGGTGAATACTCAAACGGATAATTTACTCCGTGCTCTTCTGCCATCTGGTTCAACAATTTTGCCCCATCAACCGCAAGCTGTAAGATCTCTTCTTTTGATTTCTTAAATACCTGTGTTCTCTGTGCATAGGATGTCGAATTATACAGGTGAACGATCGCATGCTTTGCGCCGTCAATTGCTTCAAATGTTTTCTTAATGATATGCGGTCTTGCCTGTGTCAGCACCTGAATGGTTACATCATCCGGTATCATATTCTTCTCAATCAGGGTACGGCAGAACTCATATTCTGTTTCCGATGCTGCAGGGAAACCGATCTCGATCTCTTTGAAACCGATTCGTACAAGTTCCTTGAAGAACTCCAGTTTCTCATCCAGATTCATCGGAACGATCAGTGCCTGATTTCCATCTCTTAAATCTACACTACACCAGATCGGTGCCTTATCAACGTATTCCTTTTCTACCCATTTTGTAGACTTTTCCGGTGGCATATAATAGCCTCTTTTGTAATGCTCAAAATTCTTCATGTTTAACCTCCTGTTTCTGTTTTCTGTATAAGCTCCTGTAACGGCTTTTGTTCTCCGATTCATATATTACATAAAATATGGCAATAAAAAAACCTACATCTCATCACCTATAGAGACGTAAGTTATACGCGGTACCACTCTATTTCATACATGTTGTATGCTCTCGTTACAGATACAGATATGAATCTCTTATATCCTCCTGCTATAATGGTCAGGCTCCATCCCATCCTACTTCCTTTCAGCGGGCTACTCTGAGGCGAGTTCAAATCTGTTCCACTGCTGTCTCACACCAACCGACAACTCTCTGAATGCTTCATAGATTCTACTATTCCTCTTCATCGTATTATCTGTATCGACTTTAACACAGTGTCTCGCTGTCTGTCAACCCCATTTTTGCAGAAAAAATATGCACGCGGTAACTGTTCTTCCTGTACCCGCGTGCAAAGGATTGTCATTCCTACCATACAATATGACGTTTGTTCTTCAAGAGACAACCGCCTGATGCGATCATCAATATACCGGATGCAAGTCCAAGCACCAGAACCACTACGCCTAATGCAATATTTATTGCGCCTGAAGTTTTCATTGTCTTATATGCTTTCTCCATTTTCAGCACCCCTTCTGCAAAAATTTCATTTGAAAAGATGATACCACAAAGTCTCTCACCTGACAATGTTTCAGAGTAAAATTACGCCTTAAAATTTACATTAAATATTGTTTATGTTACACTGTTTTTAAACGAACACATAGGATGCTCTTTTCATTTTCAGAATGAAGCATGTCGTCCCGAAATGAAAAACGTATCCTTTACACTATAGATAAGGAGTCTGAATTATGCCAGCTATTTCAAATGACTGGGCTCCGGAACTGAAGCCCGAATATAAAAAAGAATATTATAAAGAACTGTTTAATTTTGTCGGACATGAATATGCCACAAGAGAAATCTTTCCACCTGCCGATGATATATTCAATGCATTTCATCTAACACCATTGTCAAAGGTCAAATGTGTCATTATCGGTCAGGATCCCTACCATAATGTAGGTCAGGCGCATGGCCTGAGCTTCAGTGTAAAGCCGGGAGTCGATATCCCGCCTTCTCTTGCCAATATTTATCAGGAGCTTCACGATGACCTTGGCTGCTATATTCCAAATAATGGTTATCTCGTTAAATGGGCGGAGCAGGGTGTCCTTATGTTAAATGCTGTTCTGACCGTACGGGCACATCAGGCGAATTCTCATCAAGGGCATGGCTGGGAACAATTTACAGACGCCTGCATGGAGATCTTAAACCGTCAGGATCGCCCGATCGTATTCATCTTATGGGGCTCGTATGCGCAAAGAAAAGCTTCGATGTTAAACAATCCGAACCATCTGATCTTAAAAGCTCCGCATCCAAGTCCGTTATCGGTCTATCGTGGATTCTGGGGAAGCAAGCCCTTCAGCAAAACGAACAACTTCCTGATTGAGCACGGTGTTGAACCGATCGACTGGCAGATTGAAAACATATGACAATAAATCTGCCAAGCAAATAAGCAACGTGTCTGTATAAAGACAACGTTGCTTATTTATTTGGCAGATAAACAGATATGAGTAAGAAGGGCGAATAGCCCGGAGTGCGAATAGCTGTACGATTTCGAAAGTCCGACGGACGGAGAAATCGGTATTATTGAATTGTCTCCCGCTTCTTATCCAGTTCTGCCTGAACAACAGCAAGCTGTTCGATAATTTTATCTTTTAACATAGATATCTCGGAAGCATAGTCCTCTCCGAGATTGTCTTTTACCTGCTCTAACCGGTCAAGGATATCGGTATAAGTCTGATTTACTTTTCTCTGGATCCATTTGCGATTGGATACAAAAAGGATAGTTCTTAGATTATGCAGTCTGTCTGCAAGCTTGATCATGACCACCTGTGCCGGAGCGTGGTCAAATAGACGTTTTGAATAGTCGGAGAAGGTCTCTCCTTCGAGTTTACTTAATAAATATACATGATCCCTGATATCCGTACCAAAGATCTGTTCAATATCTTCAAATGTACAGTCCGTATCTTCTACCGTATCATGCAGTAATGCAGCTACAAGTACAGTTTCATCCTCTACATGACATTCGTCTCTTAATATATGATAAACGCCAAGAATATGTTCATCATAATACGGCACTTTGCCATCTCTGCCAAGGCGCGTCTGTCCCTGATGACATCGCTTCGCAAATGCCATCGCAGTCTCAACACGATCTGCCTGACAACTGCCATCTTCTATATAAGAAACTGTTTCATCTCTGTCTGCTGTATTTGTAAAACCCTGCATGTTCTGCTCCATTCCATACCCTCGGGGCATTTTTTAGATATAACCGGACATGTACACCCGCACCTTGTGTCTGTTTCAGTATAACACAGCCGCACATATCTTTCCAGCGAATCTGTCATTTTATAGATACTTCATTTTACATCTGCTGCGTTTTTCTGTTTTGTACTTTTCCATAATTTGTCTGTCTCCATGCTTGAATCCTACCGAAATTTCGCATATACTAGATTCTGCTTTACCGTAATATGCAACTATACAATGTTCCAACCTGTCGGTACGGGTTGCAGCAGGCGGACTCGAACGCACAATATATATGTCATTGCACTATATTCGGTTGTTCTCGTATCACCAGATCCGCATCAGAACACACATTATATACATGGCATTTCCTGTTACGGTGAATGATACAAATTAAGAAAGAGGTTTCACGATTATGGATATTATTTTGAAGATCAGTCAGGAACTTATGTGCCGGCAGGAGCAGGTAGCCGCTGCCGTTAAACTGATAGATGAGGGAAACACTATCCCTTTTATTGCACGATACAGAAAAGAAGCTACCGGTTCTTTAAACGATGAGCAGCTTCGTACTCTGGATGAACGTCTTACTTACCTCAGAGGACTAGAAGAACGAAAAGAAAAGGTCATTGCTACGATCGAAGAACAAGGCATGCTGACCGACGAACTGAAGCAGTCCATTCTGGCTGCCGAAACTCTGGTAGCTGTCGAGGATCTGTACCGCCCATATAAGCCAAAGAGAAAAACTCGTGCCACGATCGCACAGAGCAAGGGACTTACAGGGCTTGCAAATATCATCTCCCTACAAATGACAAATAAGCCGATCACGGAAGAAGCCCTCGCCTATGTATCAGAAGAAAAAGAAGTTCACTCCCCGGAAGAAGCAATTGCAGGAGCTATGGACATTATCGCAGAATCCATTTCGGATAATGCAGAATATCGAACCGAGATACGAAACCGAACAATGGATAAGGGAGTTCTTATAACTACTGCAAAAGATCCGGAAGCAGAATCCGTATATGAAATGTATTATGATTTCAGCACTCCCGTCCGCAAGATGACCGGATATCGTACACTCGCCATTAATCGTGGTGAAAAGGAAAAATTTCTCTCCGTTAAGATTGACGCACCGGTCGACGAGATCATCGGTTATCTGATCCGTGAAGTGGTCGTACGAGATAATCCAAATACAAATGACATCTTAAAAGACGCGATTGCCGACAGCTACGAACGTCTGATCGCTCCATCCATTGAACGTGATATCCGAAGCAGTCTGACCGAAGCTGCCGAAGATGGTGCGATCAAAGTATTCGGCAGTAATTTAAAACAGCTCTTAATGCAGCCACCGATCAACGGCCATGTCGTACTTGGCTGGGATCCTGCATTCCGTACCGGATGTAAGCTGGCAGTCGTTGATGCAACGGGAAAGGTACTCACTACGAAAGTCATCTACCCGACTGCTCCTCAGAATAAGGTGGAAGAATCAAAGAAGATCTTAAAGGATCTGATCAAAAAATATAACATCTCACTGATCTCTGTCGGAAACGGAACCGCTTCCCGTGAGTCCGAGGCGATCATTGCCGATCTTATCCATGAGCTGGATACAAAGGTTCAGTATGTAATCGTAAATGAAGCCGGAGCATCCGTCTACTCAGCAAGCAAGCTTGCAACAGAAGAATTCCCAAGCTTTGATGTTGGTCAGCGTAGCGCCGCTTCAATTGCGAGAAGACTTCAGGATCCACTTGCCGAGCTGGTTAAGATCGATCCGAAAGCAATCGGTGTCGGTCAGTATCAGCACGATATGAATCAGAAGAAATTGACAGAAGCATTAGATGCTGTCGTTGAGGATTCCGTAAACCAGGTAGGTGTTGATTTAAACACAGCTTCTGCTCCCCTGATGGAGCATATCTCGGGTATTACAAAAACACTGGCAAAGAATATCATAGAATACCGTGAAGCAAACGGTCGCTTTACAAATAGAAAAGAACTGTTAAAGGTTGCAAAGCTTGGTCCGAAAGCCTTTGAACAGTGTGCCGGATTTATGAGGATCTCAGGTGGTACAAATCCGCTTGATGCTACCTCTGTCCATCCGGAAAGCTACGAGATTGCCGAAACACTGATCCGGCATCTCGGATATTCCATGGATGATCTTGCATCCGGTCAGTTAAAGGGTATCACAAAAGCCGCAGGCGATATCAAAGCACTCGCAAAAGAACTGGGTGTCGGAACCGTAACAGTTACCGACCTTGTAAAAGAGCTGGAAAAACCTGCAAGAGATCCTCGAAGTGAAATGCCACAGCCGATCCTGCGTGGGGACATCCTTGAAATGAAGGACTTAAGGGAAGGCATGATCTTAAAGGGCACAGTCCGTAATGTAATCGACTTCGGTGCATTTGTAGATATCGGTGTTCATCAGGACGGTCTGGTTCATATCTCTCAGATGTCGGATAAATTTATCAAGCACCCATTGGATGTTGTAAGTGTCGGTGATATCGTAACAGTTAAGGTTATGGGCGTGGATCTTGCAAAGAAACGAATCCAGCTCACTATGAAAGGGATTGAAGGGTAAGTCGTTTTATCAAACAGCAACTCTCTGAATGAATTTTTATATTTTTAACAATTCTATTTTTATATCAACATGCCGCAATTCATCAGCAAGCTTCATCATAGAATCTTGCCGGAATATGCGGCATGTTTAATGTATCTGCAGCACGTATAATTTCTTAGGTTTTTCGTCATTTTGACGATAATCTTTCAGTACCGAAACAGCAATGTATATGGTATAATTTATATAAGCACATCAAGCGAATGATGTGTCGGAATTTAGGGTTATGGAGCCGTATATACAGGCATAAAGTTTATCTTTTATATTCAGCCTTTAACCGGTGGACTACATCTTGTAAATGACGCACTTCATTTTCTATTCGATGCATATGTCTTTTTCGTAAATACTCCTGTGCCAACTCGCCTTCGGCTCAAACAGGCCCCCGTATTTACTGACAATATGCATCTCATTACGAAAGCCTCGTGTATGTCATATTACAAGATATAGTCCACCAGTCACAGGCTGAACATAAAAATAAATCAAATATAAACTGTGTATACCGGACAAAGAAAGGAGTTGAAGGTTATGAACAAAAAGATTATCAGTCTCATACTCATGTTTGTTATGATCGGGGAGCTCATGTTTACAAGCATGTCGGCAGCAAAAGCCAGTGGCTATCTTGAAATAAAGGCAACCGCTACATCGATGACCTCGGTAAAAATAACATGGAAAGCACAAAAAGGAGTTACTCAGTATAAAATCTATCGTGCCACAGAAAACAAAAACGGAAATGTCGGCAAATATAAGGTGGTAGCAACCATATCCGGCAAGAAAAAAAGTTACACCGACAAGAAATTAAAAACAGAGAAAACTTACAGCTACATGGTTCGTGGCTATAAGAATAAAAAATGTGTAATTAAAACCGGAGTTCCAGAATCTGCCTATACCGGACTGACATGTTCATTTGACGAATACCAGTTTGCAGAAGCCCCAAGAAGCCCAAAGTCGATCACGCTGAAATTATACAGTTCAGGCGGCGTACTTCCAACCGGATATGAAATCTACCGGAAAGAAATGGGAATCTCAGGTTACAAAAAAATCGCAACAACCAAAAAAAGTGTAACCAGCCTGAGCTATAAAGACAAAACCGTAAAAGCGGGTAAAACATATCGCTACAAGGTCAGAACTTATCTTAAGGTCGGCAAGAAGAAATATTACAGTGCTTTTACGGACTACGAACAGATATCTGCAACAAACCGAAGTGGTAAATATAAATTCAAGATTGATACCGGTGTAAAATGCGCAAAAAATGAAACGGTATATAAGATCACCAGCAAAGCCTATAATGACACATTAAAATTATATGACAATGCTGTACTGACGATTGAGCTGGACGATGGTTCGACCATTGAAACAGGTGTTGATATCATTTCCTATCGCAAGGGTGATGGCACCTGGAAGAAATACAAAAGCAACCAGAGCCTGACTCTTAAGGCAAATGAAACACTCTGGCTCAAGGTTCGTGCTACACAAGATGTAAAGATTAAGAATCTCAAAAATGTAGAGTCCTATGAACTGAATATGGATGTTACTTATGGAGGAATAAGCAGCTTCCTCTGGGCTTACCCTTATGCCGGTACAGCTAAGACTGTTATGAATTCAGAAGCGATCCATTAAATAACCGCATAATATAAAGTACCTCTGCTCCATGGTGGTTATATGATACAAGACAGAATTTCTGAAATGTATTGCATATGAAACTACTATGGAGTGGAGGTGTTGTTTTTTTGCCGACATCTATGTCGACATTTTCTTGTTCAGTTCGATAAAATTATATGCTATACTTATTTTGTTCTGGTTAAACGAGGTGATCATGAGAAATATATTTTTTGTAGATAGTGAGAACGTCGGTGATTCCTGGATACAACTATTTGATTATCTGAATGACGATGACTGTATCCTTGTATTCTACACCGATAAATCTCCTAACATGTCCTATGCAAATGTTGTCGCATTGAAACAGTCCCCTTTTGAACCTGAGTTCATCCTCTGTGAAAACGGAACTGATAATGCCTTAGATTTTCAACTTGTAACCTACCTTGGTTCGTATACCGTTAAAAATCCCGACGACAACCTCATCATTGTTTCAAAAGATAAAGGTTTTGACAGCGTGGTACATTTCTGGACGGAACGCGGATACCATGTATGCCGCAAGGCTCCCTCCATTTTCCACACACTGGCAAATGAACTATCTGTACAAAAGCCAATGCTTCCTGCAATTCCAGCTTTTACTGCAGTACCGGAAAGTATTGATGATTCTGTAGTAAAAGCAGAAAATCCAAAGCCGGACGTAATCGTAGAAACCACTCCTGCTACGAATCCTGTCAAAATTGCTGTTTCTGCTAAGATTGATAAACAGGCTGCTATTCCAGAAGCTGTATCTACGCCGCTATATGATAAGGAACAGGTCGATACATTACTTTCCTGCGTCGGGAAAAGTAATCTATCCGCCATCCACAACATACTTATATCAATCTACGGTCAGGAAAAAGGAAGTTATATCTATGGTATAGTAAAGAGTTCATCCTACGAGATACCAAAGGTCAACTGGCAAAAGAAAACAAAATACCGAAAATTCTTATCGATTGTTTACTCTAATGCCGGTATTGCTCTCACTGATGATTTCTATAAAAAACTATACCCGCATAAAGCAAACCTTCGGGAAATTCACAACCTCTTCGTGACCAAATATGGTCAGGAAAAGGGTACCGAATACTATCGCTACTATAAATCGCATGCAGAATTTCTGCAGAAGACATTCTAGCATGTAACAAAAAGGAACCAGAACAAAGCTCTCCCCACCACAGGAGCTGAATCGCATATAGGCGATGTGGTAAGTAAGGCTGTGGTGGGGGGAGGTATGTACATGTGCTACTACTTTTTGATCTCAGTGTTACATTTGTAGAGGTGCTCCCCAAAAGTTAATCTTTTGCAAGAGCACCTCGTTTACTATCGCAAAATATAATTAGTTTTTTTCAAAGTTAACAACTTCATTTAAAACAGTGAGTTCTTTTCCCATAATACTTTCAATGCACCATTTAAGATCATTTCCGCAATCTCCAATCTCTGAATCTGCAACTGTCCAACCATTTCTTGTACAATTAGCCCAAAAATTAACTACCATTCTAAGAGCTCCTCGTTCTGCTACTTTCCGATTCATCTTTCTAGTGATTACCTTATCTGAACAAAAACGGGCAACTCTATCACACAGGGTTATTATCTTGCTGTAGCTCAATTCCTTATATAATTTTTTAAATTCCAGCTCAGCGCTAGGCAATATCTCTGGTTCTAATCTTCTTGCTTTCATCAAACTTTTAAATCTTTTCATAACATCTGCATGTAAGCATCTATAAAAGACTTTATATTTTTCTTCTTCCGTAAGCTTTCCAAACAAATAGGTGTCCTCTAATATTGCCTCTTTCTCAAGCTGACTAAATCTTACATTAATTTTATAATCGACTTCATAAACAAAAAAGCTGTACGGAAAATTATGAATATCAAATGCATTAATCGGGGAATCGGGTGAAACAGATATCAAGCTTTTTTGAAGTAAAATTTTTCTTTCTATTTCCAAATCCCAAAACATCTCACCCCTTATTATAGCAAAATTACCCGTTTGTCTTATAAGTTTTACAACAAGAACCATATAATCTAGTGACAAATCAGAAAAATTAATCTTTGACTGTTCTTTGCCGTAAACAATTTTTATAAATTTTCTTCTACCTTCATCGCATTTTCGGCACCGGCAAATATTTTCAGAATCAGAATAAAAAATGTGTCCGCAAGTTTTACAATATGGGTCACCTAGGTGTCCCCGGCTAACAATTTTTCTGTACATAACGGTGCCACAGTAAGGGCAACTCTTATCGCTCCTGACAAGCGGAAGCAACTCCCTCAATTGATTCGAGCTAATGTTTAAATTATACCTTGCTATAATTTCTTTTACGCTAATTGTGTCTTTTTGATTTAAATATAAATCAACAATTTCATTTACCTTGTTTTCAGGCAGTTTGTTCATAATCTTTGTCTCCTATTCTAAATAATAAAATTTTATCTTTTCCAACAAAAAGCTTTTGTTAGAATCATCTCCTGTCTTATTTAATTATCGCTCCTGTCTGTTTATTTCTTATTTAGAATATTAGTTATGTTGATTTTATTTTCCCATGTTTTTTACATACATTATTGGCTCATATCCAATACAGTTTACACATTTTTGACGCGTCTTGAGTATTTTATATACTTATTATTATAACTCAAGTTCTAGCTCGGCCTTTTATTAATTTTCGCCTCCTTTTTTAGCGGGAAATCGAATCATTCATATTTTATCATAGTTTTAAAAAAAAGTATCGTTCAATTTATGTTAGTCAGTTATAAAAAAATTATGTTAAGTTTCGCATTCTCCACAATTTATATTATGCTTATACTATCTATACAAACGCTACTGATAAATCTTTTATAAATTATCTTTCTACATACGCAAAGAGCCACAGTAGATTATTGCATCCACCGCGACTCTTTTCATCTATAAGTTCTTTTTGTATGGATTTCCCGACTCTGCTACCATTTCCAGTATTTCCTCACTGTTCGAACCATACGCTATAGTCTTATGCTCCGATTCAGTAAAGGTAGCTGAACCGCCAATACCAAAATATTTTTCAAAGAATTTTTTCAGTTTGTCAATAACTTCTTGTTTCTTCTCGGCTCTGCCGCCTCCACCAAAACGAGAAATCGGTGGCATAAGTTTATCTATGTCTGTTCCGGCAGTTTTAATCTCTCCGTCACGGAATGCATTTTCCATAAACTTACGTGTGTCTTCCGGCTTCAACTTTTCTTCCGTAATAATTACATTAAGATCGTAATCTCTCTGTTTCACCACAAACTCATGCCATTCATCCATGACATCATCCACATCATTAATTCCTGCAATGAAATTTTCTATAAGCTGCTTCTTACTCCGAAGTTCCGGACTGGCATCAATCGCCTTATTAATAGTTATCAACACTTCCTTATCTTCGCAATGAGTATCATGGTACTTCTTTACAAGCATAAGAATATAATCAATATTGATTTCTATCTGTCGGATCAATTCAATCTCAAATACTACATCATCTGTAATATCCACACTTTCCTGCCGCTTGCGTTTCCACTCATCGCGTAAATCCTGATAACGTCCAAGGTAATCCTGTAAATCGCGCTCGGAAATCAACTCATTCCCCTTGAACTCGTCAAAGGAAAGCAATAGATTTCTCATACGGAGAATCGCACCAAACAATGCGATAAAATCTTTCTGGTTCTGCTCTCCGACAATCTGTGGTTCTGACAAAGGAAACTTATTACTCAAATCTTCCATCATATCCACATATCCCGGCATTGGCTTGCCGTCTACAGATTCATATCCGTAATAATAATCTTTAAAGCTCTGCAGTAGAACAATACCTCCGGCATTCTTGTCCCCAAACAGGGAAATAGCACTATCTACACGTTTTTGCAAATTTCTGAAACACACAATATTGCCAAAGGTCTTAATCGAATTCAGAATACGGTTAGTACGGGAAAATGCCTGTATCAGCCCGTGCATTTTCAAATTTTTATCTACCCACAGTGTATTCATGGTTGTTGCATCAAACCCTGTAAGGAACATATTTACAACAATCAAAATATCCAGTTCTTTGTTCTTCATACGAAGTGACACATCTTTATAGTAATTCTGAAATTTATCACTTGAAGTATCATAGTTCGTATGAAACATTTCATTGTAATCTTTAATAGCTTCTTCCAAAAAATCTCTGGACGGCTGATCAAGGGCAGAGGTATCCTCTGAATTTTCTTCATCCAGAATACCATCCGATTCTTCCTCATTTGCTCCATAACTGAAAATGGTTGCAACACGCAATTTCTTGGTCGGGTCTGCTGCCATCTGCTTTTTGAATTCCTGATAATACAGTTTTGCCAGCGGAACGCTTGATACCGCAAATATAGAATTGAAACCGTTAATACGCTGTTTCTTCTTAATTTCTTCTACTTCATCCCGTCTTGCAGAAGCTACTTCTGCAATATTGGTCAGTGTATTATAGAAGTAGGTTTTATCCCCACGATAGGTCTTCTGGTCAAAATGTTCCAGTATGTACTGTGTCACAATACGAATACGCTCAGGAGCCATCATAACCTTTTCACGGTTGATGTCCCAAACCATTTCATCTGTGATTTCTTCTTCCGCGTCCATCGTTTTAATATAATCCACCCGGAATGGAAGAACATTTTTATCGTTAATCGCATCCACAATCGTATAACTGTGGAGCTGATCTCCAAAGGTCTGACCTGTGGTAAAGAATTCTGGATTCTTGGCTCTGCCGGAATTGACGGAGAAAATCGGTGTTCCTGTAAATCCAAACAGATGGTATTTCTTAAAATTCTTCACAATAGCAGTGTGCATATCCCCAAACTGGCTGCGGTGGCACTCATCAAAAATAATGACGATATGTTTCATATACACTTCATGCCCCGGATTCTTTTTTATAAAAGTAGCCAGTTTCTGAATTGTAGTAATGATAATACGCGCATCCGGGTCTTCCAACTGATGTTTTAATATGGTAGTCGAGGTATTGCTGTTGGCTGCCCCTTTTTCAAAACGGTCATATTCTTTCATAGTCTGGTAGTCCAGATCCTTACGGTCAACCACAAACAGCACCTTATCAATATAAGGCAGCTTCGATGCCAGCCTTGCCGTCTTGAACGAAGTCAGCGTCTTGCCGGAACCTGTGGTATGCCAGATATAACCACCACCCGCAACACTTCCGTACTTCTTATAATTATTGGCAATTTCAATACGATTGAGAATCCGCTCCGTAGCCGTAATCTGGTACGGACGCATGACCATCAACATATCCTCAGATGTAAAAATGCAGTACTTCGTAAGGATATTCAGAATCGTATGCTTTGCAAAAAAAGTCTTTGTAAAATCTATCAGATCAGGGATCACACGGTTATTGGCGTCTGCCCAAAAACAGGTAAACTCAAAACTGTTACTTGTCCTGGTCTTACTTGATCCCTGCTTATCATGTTCCTTTTCCGCATTTCGTCTGGTACTGTTAGAATAATACTTCGTGTCTGTACCATTTGAAATGACAAAAATCTGAACATACTCATACAGTCCATATCCTGCCCAGAAAGAATCCCTCTGGTAGCGGTTGATCTGATTGAATGCTTCACGAATGACAACGCCTCTACGCTTTAATTCAATATGTATAAGTGGCAAACCATTGACCAATACTGTAACATCATAGCGGTTATTATACTTTGCGCCATTTTCTGTGCCAATCACACAGCCCATGCTGTCCTTGCTGCTGTCTGTAGCAGCATTCACCTTGTACTGATTAATAACCTGTAATCTGTTATTATGAATGTTCTTTTTATCTATGAGTGTAATATTCTTGGAAGAACCGTCATCACGGGTCAGAACTTGGATATTGTCCTCCTGTATCTTCCGGGTCTTTTCCACGATATGCTCGTTTGGATTAGCAATAGCATTTTTGAAAAAATCATCCCACTCTGTGTCTGAAAACTGATAGTTGTTCAGTTCTTCTAATCTCTTGCGGAGATTGACAATCAGGTCTTTCTCTGTGTGAATAGACAGATATTCATATCCCTGTTCACAAAGCAAACGGATAAACTCCTGTTCCAGTTCTGCTTCGCTCTGGTAACTGTCAGAACGCTTCTTGACAGGCTCATATTCTGTAACAACGGTATTCTCTGATGTCTCCGCTACAATATTAAAGTACGGCACTTACCTCTCCTCCTTTTCCCTCAATACTTCTTCTATATATCTTTGTTCTTTCTTATCTAAAACATGGTTGGAGTATATTTTCCCATACGAAGAACCTGTCATTGATTTAAATATTTCTTCTCGTATTCCATCATTAATTGGAAATAAAAAATTTTTAGGAATTTTTTTCTTATATTCCTCCCCATATAGAAATAAACACACTTTAGCAGAAATAGGAAAAATAATTTTTTTATATTCAGTACATGGAAATTTCTTCGCATATATATATACAGGTTTATCAGAAGTAATAATTTTCGCCTGTCTGTCAACCCCAATTCCAAATGTCATAGTCATCATTGTATTAAGTAAAGCATAAAAAACAGCTAACTCTTCACTGTTATTTTCTTCTATTTCTCTGAAAAACGGTAAACAATACCTTCTTGCTATATTCTTTGCCTGTTTCGTATTAATTTCATTTTCCCATATCTTCAAACTTAAATCTTCTGCTAATTGCAGAGCTTTCGGCATTCTCAACATTTGAATTATGGTATAAGTCATCCAAAATGCCTTTTCTTCGTTTGTCAGAAAACACTTTGTTTTATAATTTTCTTCTAAGAATGCTTTATTCTCCAGTTCACATCTATACTTGCCAAACATATTTTCTATTATTGAGAAAAAATGTTCCAAATAGTTTGGTAAAACGATCTCTCCGTCACGACCAGTAACCTCATATAGATACTTCTCATAACAAATACTTTTTATCGGAATAGGATCATTAAACTGATTTCTTCCTGTTAAATCATGGCAAAAAACTGTATACTTTGATACATGTATACAATTATTGCCATATTCCGGTGAAAATCCTCTCAAATATACTTGAGGAATATAATGTTGTTTCTTTGTAATCTTACTGCCTTTCGGTATCTCAATCCGCCCCCTTAAATGATAATAATTTATCCCGATAATATTCGTATTGCTTCTGGCGTGCTTCTATTTCCGCTGGTAAGCCCGCAGACAGGTCATTGCAAAGAGTATCAAAGCGGTCGAGGATAGAAATAATGTGCTCTTGTTCTGAAATCGGCGGAATAGAAATCATCATCTTTTCCATAGTCTCTCGCGAAAGACGAGGAATGCTTGCTTTTCTAACTCTGGAAGTAATGTATTGCTGCTCACTTTTGAAAATATAATACAAATATCGACTCAACAACATTTCAGAACAATCAAAGTAATAACAATCATCAGCTGCCCAAAAAGCAGTTCTACTATATCCTATTTCTCCTGCAGCTCCCGCAGCAATTATAAAAGTTGTATCACTGAAACAATTAAATTCATCATAGTAACCTAACGGAGTCATGCTATTTTGAAACACCGGATATAATCCACCATTAACCAACTGATTCCGAACAACTCGTTTTCCTCGATTTACGGTTACTACATCCTCAACAGGAACAGTTACATATCCAAATACATACTGGATGAGTTTAATTGCTGTCTGTCTGTCTGTCTGTCTGTCTGTCTGTCTGTCTGTCTGTCTGTCTGTCTG
>ERZ860508.1240-NODE-1240-length-14979-cov-2.685272_pt1 | contig 14979 bp, 14 predicted proteins | sample MGYA00509976_ERZ860508 | MGnify/ENA primary metagenome ERZ860508 (study PRJEB30046, sample SAMN00715242) | human gut metagenome | study: EMG produced TPA metagenomics assembly of the A metagenome-wide association study of gut microbiota in type 2...
GATAATTCCAATCAATACAGCGGTTATAACCTTCTTTTTATGGTCAGGGTCATAATAAACGTCTTCGTCCTCATCGGTATTAGGGGCGATTTCTTCCTTTTCCTTAATAACAGGTGTTTCGCTTGTTATTTTATCGGTTTTGCCAACGTATTTAGTAGGTGATTTGTCAACAAAATATGAATAGTCAAAAACTGTTTTGGGATTTTTTATAACTTCTTCAACGTCAATAAGCATCTCGGTTGCAGACTGATATCTGTCTTTAGGGTCCTTTTGCATTGCATGAATACAAATTTGTTCAAGACCGAGCGGAATATCAGGATTAATTTCGGTGAGCCTTTTAGCATTGCTTTGAAGTTGCATAAGAGCAACGCTTACTGCACTTTCAGCTTCAAAAGGAACTTTGCCGGCAAGCATTTCATACAAAACTACGCCTACTGAATAAATGTCGGCCTTTTCATCAGTAAATTCACCTTTAGCCTGTTCCGGACTGATATAATGAACAGAACCGATAGCAGTATCCGTAAGCGTTCTCGTTTCGCTTCTTGAAAAACGAGCTATACCGAAATCCGCAACTTTAATATTCCCGTTTGGTAATAGAATTATATTTTGCGGTTTAATATCTCTGTGAACAATACCCTTATCGTGAGCGTGCTGCAACGCTTTTAATATTTGGGTTGTGAAAAACAATGCGTCATTCCAAGTGATTGCACCCTGTTTTTGAATATACTCCTTAAGAGTAATACCGTCAACATATTCCATAACTATATACTGGTTGCTGCCTTCCGACACAACATCATAAATGTTGATGATATACGGATGCACCAGACGCGCCGCGGATTTTGCCTCCCTGCGGAACTGCTCCAGCAGCTCGTTATCCCCCAGGAACTGGTCGCGCAGCATTTTCACGGCTACATTACGGTCCAAAAGCTGGTCGTGGGCCAAAAAGACTTCGGCCATACCGCCATAGCCAATCGGACGAATAATCTCATAGCGTCCGTTCAAGATGGTCTTGCCATTTTTATCCATTACAGCTTTCCTCCCCCTGCGTAGTTAAATCAATCAGAATCAGGGACACATTATCGCGTCCGCCGTTGTCCAGGCTCTGCTCCAGCAGTTTGTCAGCAGCCTGCTCCGGATCTGCACAGCCGATAATCCGGCTGATTTCAGCTGCACGCAGCATGTCGGACAGACCGTCGCTGCACAGCAGCAGCCTGTCACCCTCCTGCAGACGGAAGCTGAAGAAATCAGCATTGACTGTTTCCTCGACACCCAGGGCTTGCAGCAAAATATTACGCTGCGGATGTACAAAGGCTTCCTCGTCCGTGATTTTTCCCTGTTCCTTTAAATCTGCTACCAGTGTATGGTCATGCGTCAGCTGCTCCAGCTTGTCGTTGCGGAACAGATACAGTCTGCTGTCGCCTACATGGCAGCAGTAGCCGTGCCCGTCCCCCGGCAGATAAAGCGCCGTCATCGTCGTTCCCATGCCGGAATAGCTTTCGTTGCTCACCGCCATTTTATAAACGTGCGTATTGGCCTTGTCAAAGGCCTCCAGCATAACCTTACGGATATTCTGTTCCTCCTGCTCATGGCGCAGGCTGTGTGTTGCAGCCTCAAAGGCTTTAATAGTAGACCTGCTGGCAATTTCTCCTGCCGCATAGCCTCCCATGCCGTCGGCGACGGCAAAAAGAGAGGGCTCACGCACCAGCAGCGCATCTTCATTATTCTCTCTGACCAGGCCCACATGGGTTCTGCTGATTACCTGCATTATTTTTGCTCCTGTTCCTTGGCAAATTTAGCCCGCAGCTGACCGCAGGCCGCATCAATATCCTTGCCCATCTCCTTACGAACGGTAGCGTTAATCCTGTTTTTCTGCAGGATACGCAAAAAGCGTTCTACTGCCGCCTTGGACGGACGCTCAAAGCCCTGCTCCGGTACCGGGTTGGCCGGTATCAGATTAACGGATGCCTGCTTATAGCGCAGGTAATTGCTCAAAAGCTCCGCGTCCTGCGGACTGTCATTTTTTCCCTTCAAAAGAATATATTCATATGTTATCTGCCTGCCGCTGGCCTTGCTGTAGCTTTCGGCAGCTGTCAGCACATCCACAAAGGGATAGCCCTTGTTGACAGGCATCAGCGCCGTACGCAGCTCGTTTTTTACCGCGTGCAGCGAAATTGCCAGATTTATCGGCTTGCCCTGCTCCTCCAGGCGTTTGATACCAGGAATGATGCCGCAGGTAGAAAGCGTCATGTTGCGGTAACTCATGTTGCAGGTGTCCTCGCGGTGCAGAAAATCCAGCGCCTGCAAAACGCTGTCAAAGTTCAGCATCGGCTCACCGCTGCCCATCACTACCACTCTGCTCACCATTGCTCCCTGCTCACGCAGGCGCTCGTTGAACAGGTAAACCTGTGCCACGATTTCCGCTGCCGTCAGGTTGCGTACAGCGCCCTTCAGGCCGCTGGCGCAGAAGGCACAGTGCATATCGCAGCCGACCTGGCTGGAAACGCACACGCTGTAGCCGTAATCATGGTGCATCAGAACCGTTTCTACCGAATTGCCGTCCGGCAAGCCCAAAAGCAGCTTGCTCGTCATGCCGTCGGAGGAATTCTGCTCGCGCAAAATTTTCAGACTGCGCGGCAGCACGGTAAATTTTTCCTGCAGTACGGCAATATCGGCCTTGCTCAGGTTGTGCATAGCGACAAAATCAAAGACCGACTTTTGGTACAGCCATTGAAACACCTGCTTGGCACGGAACTTTTTCAGACCTGCCACCGCAAATAATTCTTGTAATTCTTCTATTGGTAAAGCAAAAATATCTTGCATTTTCTTACCTCTATATTACTGCTTTTTCATCAGCTTACAGATATAAAAGCCATCAATGCCGTCATTCTGCGGCAGAAGCTGCAGCTCCTGTACCTGTTCGCCCGTCAGCGGATGCGTAAATTCCACACGTTGCCATTCGGGATGCTGCGTTAAAAACTCTTCTACCAGATAATGGTTTTCACTCTGCTCAATCGTGCAAGTGCTGTACACCAGAGTGCCGCCGTCCTTCACATACTGTGCGGCATTCTTTAAAATTGCCAGCTGCAGCGGCGGGAACAGCTTCAGATCCTTGCGCTGCTTGCGCCAGCGTGCTTCCGCACGGCGGCGCAACACTCCCAAACCGGAGCAGGGTGCATCAACCAAAACTCTGTCAAACGCGCCCAACCATTCGCTGCGCAGCTGCAGAGCATCGTTCTGCAGTGCTTTGACGCTCTTCATGCCCAGACGGGCAGCATTTTCGGCAATCAGCTCCAGCTTGTGCTCGTGGATATCGCAGGCGATAACCTCGCCCTTATCCTGCATAAGCTGTGCCACGTGCGTTGCCTTGCCGCCGGGAGCGCTGCACATATCCAGCACGCGCATTCCGGGCTGCGGCGCCAGCACCGGCGCTACCAGCATGGAGCTTTCGTCCTGAATATAAAAATGCTGCGGCAGCGCCGCTAAAAGTGTATGCAGCGACGGCAGATGCTCTGCCACAATTCCGTCGTGACTCCATTCGGAAGCACGCACCTGCGCACCCATTTCCGTCAAATCAGCCAACAGCTTGTCGCGCGTAGTCACCAGCGTATTAACACGCAGGCACACCGGCGCAGCCGTATTATCAAACGCCAGCAGGCGTTCGGTGCCGCCGCGTCCCCACGGTCCCAGCCAGCGCTTCACCAGCCAGCGCGGATGGTAATATTTCAGCGACAGATAATCGGCATCCTGCTTTTCGGCATCGGGCAGGACGAACGCACCTGCCTCCTGCTTGCGCAGCAGACCGCGCAGAACGCCGTTGACGAACTTGGCGCTGCCCTCATGGCTCACCGAGCGTGCCAGCTTCACAGCCTCGTTTACTGCTGCCGACGCAGGAATACGCGTCATATACAGCAGCTGGTAGGTGCTGATGCGCAGTATCGCCAGAATATCACCGGCCACCTTATCCAGCGGACGGCTGACGCACTGAGCCAGATACCAGTCAAGCGTACCGCTGGCCTTCACCGTGCCGTATACCAGCTCTGTTGCCAGCCTTCTGTCAAGGTCACTCAATCTGCTGCCGCGCAGATACTGGTTCAGCGCGATATTCGTATAAGCGCCGTCCTCCAGCACCATACGCACCAAAAGCGCCGCTGCTCCGCGGGCGCTTTCAGGATAATTTGCTTTTTGTTCCTTCCGCATGCTTTGTTTCTTCCTCATCATCTTCCATAAATGCTAAAATTGCTGCTTCCAGCTTATTGATATCTACCCGCGTATTAAAACAGGGACCAAAGGGGCGCTCATTTAAAACTCCCAGAACCGGCAGCGGAAACACATCCTGAATGCCGCTGGTCAGGTCACGCTCGCAGGCCACGGCCACAATAGCCTTCGGCCTTTCCTGCTTAACCATCTGCCTTGCCAGCGTACCGCCGGTAGCTACGGCAAAATGGCAGCCATATTTGTGCGCCAGCCCCAGCATAGCACCTACGCTGCAGCGTCCGCACTGACGGCAGTTCTCTACGTTACGGGTTATCTTATGTACGCAGGTATCCAGCTGGATACAATGCGGTGTTAAAATCATAATTCGGTTGGCAGGCACCTTCACCTTATGCTGCAGCACCAGATTGTTGCTGACCTCGATAAAGGACTGCTCGATGCGGTCACGGGGAATGTTGAACAAGCGTCCCAATACTACCGCAAAGGGGAAAAGAATATTAATCGCCTTCCACGCCCAAAAATACAAAATCTTGAGTACCGGTATTCCCAACAGTGCCATAACAATTCCCAGCACGCCGCTGAGCATCGCCAACACGATAAGTACGCCGAAAAAGCCGAAGACTATCGGCAGAAAACGGCTGATTTCATAAAGACCCGGAAATGTTACCTTCCAGACCACATAAAACATCAACGCACCTAATACGGCGCTGATGGAGGTCAGAGCCATAAATATACGTTTTTTGGGCTTAAATACACTATCTTCGTTCATTAAAAGATTACTCCTTCAATTTACAGCCTGCTTCAGGCAAGCAGGTCGCCCTCCTGTACACCGCGGCCGTTCAGGAAAACCTGCGCCGGCATACGTTTTTTAGATTCGGGCTGTACCTCGGTGATTTCCAGTACGCCCTCACCGCAAGCTACAAAGAAGCTGTGCTTGCCGGTTTCGATAACGGTACCGGCAGCAGCAGCGCTGCTTTTGTCAGTCATTTTGCTGCCCCAGATTTTCAGGCTCTTGCCGTTCGGCAGCTTGGTAAAGGTGCTGGGTGCAGGGTTAAAGCCACGGATGAGGTTGTGTACCTCCTGCGCCGTTTTGCTCCAGTCGATATGCTCCATGCTGCGGTCGAGAAGTGTCGCATAGGTAGCCTGCGCATCATCCTGCGGCTCAGACACGGCAGTACCTGCCGCAATCTTGTCGATAACCTGCAGCAGCAGCGTCGCACCTTGCTCACGCAGAGCGTCATGCAGCTCGCCCATTGTAGTGTTTTCTTCGATAGGCACTACCACCTTATCCAGCATTTCGCCGGTGTCCATACCAATATCCATCTGCATAATCGTTACACCCGATTCCTTTTCGCCCTTGATGATGGCATACTGAATCGGCGCCGCACCGCGATATTTCGGCAGCTCCAGAATTTCCTTGCTCAAGAACTGGCCGAAGGCAGCTACGACAATCAGCTCCGGCTGCAGCTCGTGCAACAGCTCAACAAATTCAGGGTTTTTTACCTTTTGCGGCTGGTAAACAGTCAGGCCATGCTCCAGCGCATATTCCTTAACAGGTGTCTGCAGCAGCTTGTTGCCGCGTCCCTTCGGACGATCCGGTTGAGTTACTACCGCAAGAATTTCATGCTTGCCGCTTTCGCACAGCGCCTGCAGGCTGCCGACTGCGAAATCCGGTGTTCCCATAAATACTATACGCATTTGTTTTCCTCCGTATATCTTTTTTTCATATCCCGCTCAGGATTTATCTTACAGCATCCTCGGGATTTTCCTTCTGCTTAGGCGAAATGGTTTTAGCCTTGTCGATGAACAGAATGCCGTCCAGATGGTCCAGCTCATGCTGAATGCAGATAGCCAGCAGACCACTTGCGGAAAGCAGCATGCGTTGACCGGTTTTGTCGGTGAATTCGCATTCCACATATTCGGAGCGTTCTACCTCGCCTTCATAATCAGGCACGGAAAGACAGCCCTCGCTGCCCAGCACCTTGCCCTCGCGTTTAACAATTTCAGGGTTAATCAGCTCATACAGACCCTCGCCTACGTCGATAACTACAACGCGCTTGCTTACACCCACCTGCGGTGCTGCCAGCCCCACGCCGTCGGCCGCATACATTGTTTCTGCCATATCGCGCAGCAGACGCTGCAATTTTTTATCTATACGCTCTACCGGTTGAGCCACCTCACGCAGCACCGGAGCGCCGGCAATCACTATTTTTAACTTAGCCATTTTTGTTCCTCCTTGTAGCTATTCCAATAGTTCATTATAACACATTACTACAGGAAAAAACAAATTCTCTGCACTGGCTTCCTCATATATTTAAGCAAATACTGCAAAAGCCTTCTGCACCAGGCGGATTTCCCGTCAGAAGCAGAAGGCTCTTAAGCTTTTTTGTTATCTATTTTTTATAATTGTTTTTGTCTGCCATACGGATACCGGTATTTACCAGCTTCTGTGCAGGCTTGCTGCCATCTTTTGCTGCAGCAGCGGCAGCCATCACAGCCTCGTAGCCCATTTTGTACTGATTCTGTACGGCAACGGCAATACTATAGTTCTTGTCCTCCAAGCCCAGTAAAGTCTTTTTGCCAAGGTCAAAACCGGTAACGGCAACATCCTTGCGACCTGCAGCCATTACAGCCTCTACAGTTGCATTGGTGGAGCCGTTGTTGCAGGCGATAATGCCTTTAACATTATGAGTGTTTTTGATTTTTTCGGTGACCAGCTTGACTGCGCCCGCTTCATCACCATAGTTAATAATATAATCATGTTCGATTTTCCAGCTTGCAGGAGCAAATTTACCCCAGTTTGCCATAATGCTGTTCAAGCGATCGGCAATCGTAGTGCTGGCCAAAGTGCTGACATGTACCAGAACTGTTGCCTCCTCGGATTCCTTCACACCGTTAGCCTTCATCTGCTCTACCATTTGCTGGCAAACCTCGGCACCGGCTTCGAGATTGTTGGTAAGGAAGGCTGCATCATAATCATTGCTGCTGAGTGCAGTATCAACCAAAAACACCGGCAGCTTCTGCTCGCGCAGTGTTTTCGCACTTGCCGTCATATTGGAGCTGTCCGCCGGAGCAAGAATTACTGCATCTGCTTTTTTGCCGGGAAGCTCCTTGACCATATCGCGCTGCAGCTCCCAGTCGCCGTCCTTCATAACGCCGCCTACATAAACGTTAACGTCAGCCTTGGCTGCACCGTCCTTAATACCGCGGATAACCTCTTCCCAATAGTTGCCCTTCATAACCTTGAGCACAGCATAGACATTTTTGCGTCCTTCCTTAATTTCTGTTACAGGCTCAAAATCCTGCTTAGTTTTGGCGTTCATAACCTTTTGTGTCACCGCGCCCTGTTGCGCATTGTTGCCGCCGCAGCCGGCAACGCCTACAAGCAGTAAAGCCGAGAATAAAACTGCTAATAATTTCTTCATACCCATACTATCAACCTCCGCCTTCTTGCAAACACTTCGATGTTTGTTCATATATTTTAAGAATTATTATAGCACTTTCATACGAAAAATCAAGTAATTTGAAATCTTTATTCGTTTCAACCAGAAGTCTACTGAAACATTTACGCTAAAGATTAAAATGGTTAGCAAGCATCAGCCTTAACCCAAAAACCTGTTATTTGCTTCTTTCAAAACAAAAACAAATATTATTTTTGTCCTCATTCAATTCACAATAGCATGCGTTACACTAGGATAACTTTACAAAAACATCTTTCTTGTCACCGAAATTTGTGCTATAATCTATTATCAAGCAAACAAAAGCTAACAACTGTACAGTATGCTTTATGATTATGATAATTGAGGGAGGATTTTTACATATGCTGAACCAGGTTTCTTTATTCACCGAAAACAACGAGGGTGGTTTGTTCAAAATCACTACCATTCTCGCTAAAGCCAATATCAATATTTACACCATGCTGGCCAACGACAGCGCAGAATTCGGCATTGTGCGCCTGATTGTGGACAAGGCAGAAACTGCTATCGAGGTGCTGAAGGCAGAAGGCTACCAATGCCGTCAGGACAAGGTTATTGCTGTAGAGATGAACGATACTCCGGGTTATCTGGACGGAATTCTTGCCGCTATCCACGGTGCCAACATCGACATTTCCTATCTGTATATTTCCTTTAACCGTGATAACGTTAAGCCGGTAGTAGTTTTCAAAACCAACGAGCCGGAAACTGCCACTTTCCTCATCGGTCGTGGCTACAAGCTGCTGGAAACATTTTAATATCTGAGAATGTTTAGAGGCCGCCCGCTGAAGCAGGCGGTCTTTTTTGCATGCAAAAAAGCTGCCGCAGCCTTCGCCGCAGCAGCTCATACTTATCAGTTTACAATTTTTCCGCCAGGTCAAGCAGCAGTCTTTCCGTTTTTTCCCAGCCCAGGCAGGGGTCTGTAATAGATTTGCCGTAAATGCCGTCATGCACGCCCTGAGCACCGTCCTCGATATAGCTTTCAATCATCAGGCCCTTGACGATTCTGTTGATGTCCGCGTTCAGCTTACGGGAATGCACGATATCCTTCGCAATGCGGATTTGCTCCAGATATTTTTTGCCGGAGTTGGCGTGGTTGGTATCCACAATAATTGCCGGATTCTGCAGCTGACGTTCTGCGTACATATCAATAACGATTTTCAGCACCTCATAATGGTAGTTGGGGAAACTGTTACCGATGGGATCAACATAACCGCGCAAAATAGAATGCGCCAGCGGATTGCCCTTGGTACGCACCTCCCAGCCGCGGAACAAAAATTCCTGCTCATGCTGCGCTGCCGCCACACTGTTGAGCATAACAGACAAATCGCCGCTGGTAGGATTCTTCATGCCTACGGGAATGCCTACGCCGCTGGCAATCATACGGTGTAGCTGGTCCTCGCTGGAGCGCGCGCCTACTGCGGCATAGCTCAGCAAATCGGACAGATAGCGGAAAACCTCAGGATAGAGAATTTCCTCCGCACCGGTCAGTCCGGTTTCTTCTACCACGCGCACGTTCATTTTGCGGATAGCGATAATACCGCCCAGCATATCCTCCTCACCCTCGGGAGAAGGCTGATGCAGCATACCCTTATAGCCTACGCCGATAGTACGCGGCTTGTTGGTGTACAGGCGCGGTACGATAAAAATTTTATCCTGTACCTTTTCCTGTAGCTTGGCCCAGACGATAAACATAGTCCAGCACAGCGTCCTCGTTATCGCTGGAGCAAGGACCGATAACCAGCAAAAAGCGGTCATCCTTGCCTGTAAAAATATTCTTTATAGCCTCGTCACGCTGCAGCTTCAGCAGCTTAGAAGCCTTACTTACCGGATAATCCTCCATTAAGGCCTGCGGCGACGGCAGCACCTTGATAAATTCCATCTGCATGCTCATAAACAATTACTCCCATTAATCAATTTGCTGACACCGGCAGATTTTTTGCAACATTCCACCGGCATTAGCAGTGTTAAATCTTCTATATTGTAACACAAACTCTGTTTTTATACAATCATTTACCATGTTAAATTACACTTACAGGGTCAACATTAAAGTAAAGATTAGGCTTTTCCTTGAATTCACTGTTCAACAATGCTTCCTTTGTTTCCCTTAAATCCCGCGCCTTCAGCAGCACGTTGAAGCGATACAAATCATAGGCCTTTGCCACCAGCGAGGGGAACGGTCCCGCAATCAGCAAATTCTCCAGCTTACCCTGCAGCTTCAAGCTCTGCAGATAAAACACAACCTGCTGCGCCAACGCCAGTCCTGCCCCCTCATCCTTGTCCACCACCTGCAGCTTGAGCATCTGGGCGAACGGCGGATAAAAATAGTTCTTACGTTCCTGCAGCTCACGCTTGGCAAAGGTGTCGTAATCCTGCGTCACCGCCAGCTGCAGAATCGGATTATCCGGATCATAGGTCTGGAAGATTACATGTCCGGGTCTGTCACCGCGTCCCGCGCGCCCTGCAGCCTGAGTCAGCAGTGAAAAGGCGCGCTCGGATGCCCTGTAATCAGGCAGATGCAGCGTACTGTCCGCCGCCAGCACTCCCACCAGCGTTACATTGGGAATATCATGCCCCTTTGCCACCATCTGTGTGCCAATCAGCACATTGGCAGCGCCACCTGCAAAGCGCTGCAGAATATCGGCATGCGCAAACTTCGCCACGGTAGAATCCTGGTCCATGCGCAAAACCCGCACCTCCGGCAGCTGCTGCAGCTGTTCCTCTGCCTTCTGCGTACCGCTACCGAAATATTTGATGCGGCGGCTATGGCAGTTCGGGCACTCCTGCGGCAACGGCATCGTGTTACCACAGTAATGGCAGCGCAAATCCTCGTTCTTCTTATGGTAAACCATTGCTACTGCGCAATGCGGACAGGTAATCGTCTGACCGCAGTCACGGCACATCACAAAGGTAGAATAGCCACGACGGTTCAAAAGCACTATCGCCTGCTCGCCCGCCGCCGCCGTCATCACCAGCGCCTGCTGCAGCGCGCGCGACAGCACGCTGAAATTGCGCGCCTCCAGCTCCTTACGCATATCCACGATTTCAACTTTAGGCAATGCAGCGCCGTTCGGACGTGACGTAAGATGCAAATGTGTACATTCGCCCTGCAGCGCCTTATAATACGTGCATAAATCCGGCGTAGCACTGCCAAGCACCAAAGCTGCGCCGGTCAGGCGGCAGCGTGTGCGAGCAACATCACGCGCATTATAATGCGGACGGTGGTCCTCCTCCTTATAGATTCCCTCGTGCTCCTCGTCGACAATCACCAGACCCAGCTTTTCAAACGGAGCGAACACTGCACTGCGCACACCGATTAAAACTCTTGCCTTGCCTGTGCGCATGCGGTACCACACGTCGCCTCTTTCATTTTGCGACAGCTTGCTGTGCGCCACGGCAATTTCGCTGCCGAACCACGCCTGAAAGCGTTTCACCAGCTGTGCCGTCAGCGCAATTTCCGGCACTAGCATCAGCACCTGCCAACCTGCATCAACGGCATGAGCTGCCGCACGCAGGTAAACCTCCGTCTTGCCGCTGCCTGTAATACCCTGCAGCAAAAAAGACTGCGCATTCTGTGCATCTATTGCCCTGTTAATCTTTGCCGCAGCATCCTGCTGCTCCGCCGTCAGCTGCAGGCTTTCGCCACGCTTCTGCACCGTGTTGTAGCTGTTGCGCAGCACACGCTTCTGCACTGCATCCGCCAAACCGTTTTGCGCTAATGCGCGCGCCACAGCGGAGCTCACGCCCTGCTGCGCCAGCTCGCTTACGCTCAGCGCCCCTGCAGCCTGTGCCAGTATGCCCAACGCAGCATGCTGCCCCTTGGCGCGTTTGGCAAGTACTCCTTCGGCCAACGCCTGCCTTCCTGCGGCGTTGATGCGGTAAGCCAGCACTGTTTTTTCCTGCAAACGCTCATTATAAACATAATAAAGCAAGCGTCCCTGCGCATCACGCACAGCACGCCGCTTAATGCTCGACTTACCAGGAACAAAAAGGCGCATCGCCTCTGCCAGCGAGCACATATAATAATCTGCCATCCATTTGGCGGCAGCCAACATTTCCTCATCAAACCAGGGAGTATCGCCCAAGGCAGCCTCTACAGGCTTCAGCTTACCGCGGAGCTCCAGGTCAGCAGGCAATGGCGCACGCTCCACCACAAAGCCCTCAACCTTCTGACCGCTGAAGGGAACAACTACACGCCAGCCGCTGTCTATAAACTGCAGTGCTTCCGGCACACTGTAGGTAAACTGACGAAATAAATTTTTTACCGGTAAATTTATCGCAACATTAACAGCAAACATGGCAACCTCCTGCAAACATACTTGTAGTTTATTATAGCATAAATCAGCGGTGCTGCCAAAAGGATATGCTTGATTTGTTTGTATTATGGCAACCAGAGCCACTCCTTGGGGAAACAAAATCCGCTGTAACTTTCATCGTACATTAAGATGAAAATTGCAGCGGATTTTTATAGATTATTGAATTTTCCCCAATTATATTGGCATCATTCACAATCTATTCTTTCTATTTTGAAGATGACTGGCCTTGTGCCATCGTTGCAACAAGCAATCATAACCTTATCATCTTTCGTCCAACCATGCATGATGCTTCCACCTTGCAGAGCCGTATAAATGTAACGGCTGATAGCATCCCACGCCTCAGAACAGAACGGAACCCCTTTTGTTCCGCAATGCATCGTTCCCGGTGACTGTAAACAGCCCTCATCCGGTTTGCCGGATTTCACAAGCGTTCCCGCACCCATGTGCCAGAAGTCGTCCCTCTCATCGTTGCGGTAAAACAGAAACTCATCACCCACATAGTAACAGGGGCATTTCCCACTGTCCGGAACAGCACAGTATTCCTGCTGTAATTCCGGGTATAATTTTTTGTCTAAAACCGTGACCTTTACTTTATACTGCATTCTCTTTTCCTCATTTCCAAAAAGTACTTATTTTAAATAGCAGGCGCTATCTTTTCGCTTTACCGCTTTCGGCTCATTGTCCGCAGCTTAACCTAAAGCAGGTATGCACATATTCAAAAACAACATCGAAACGAAAACCAGTGTGCCCACTTTCTGTTGCCCCACGGATAAATTCATCTGCTAGCAATGCAGTTATTCCATGCCTATGCGGACTACTTTTATCCTCCTGTTCTTAATAACCTCGCATGGAAATGTTCATCATCTCGTGGTATAATATCTTCAAACTTTTCCGAGTGCGAGGTGATTTCCATGTTGAAACCACGATATTATTTTGCAAATGACTTCCGCATCTTTTATGAATACTTTCTTTCCCAACCCCATACAGAGCGAACATTTCATAAAGGTGATTACCTCTGGAATCCCGGACAGCCGTATGATCGTGTCCAATACTATGTATCCGGTGCATCTGTTCATTTTTCTGAACACGAAAGCGGAAGACGGAAAATCATCAGCTTTCATGGACCGGGGACGCTTTTTCCAGGATATCACACAAATGACTTTCGCATTGAGCAGTCTCTGACAACCGTTGCACTCTCTGAAATTAAGGTACTGGAGTTTACTGTGCCGCAGTTCAAAGCGATGTTTGAAGAAAATACATCACTGGCTGAGAGTGTTGTCAACTGGTATTCGATGTATGTCAACCGCTTTCTCTTTGAAACTATCCACCAAGAGTTTAATTCCTCTCAGGTAAAGCTCTGCAATCTCCTGTATTTGCTGACCATGAATCAACCATCCAATTCCGGACTGGTTATTGAGATGACACAGGAATACATTGCAGATATTCTCGGTATGAGCCGTGTGCAGATTACGCGGGAGCTGACCGACTTGAGAAACAAAGGAATTCTATCCACCACCCGCGGCAAATTGACCGTTACAGACCTTCCGACACTGGCATCCCTGTGTACTGATGAAACCATGTAGTCATTCGAGGTTACGTGTTTATTATACTCAACATAATTTGTTCCGTCTGCTTCAGGTGAAGCACATAATCAATGCGCACCTGCATAGCGGGTGATTCTGTGTGAAGCACTATCTCATTTTTTTGAAAAGAACCTCGATAGCTCTTCACTGGCTAAAGCCACATAAAAGGAAGCAGCTCTATCACATGATACGCACGTGGTAGAACTGCTTCCTTTTATTGAATTACAGCATCGGACAGGCTCTGCAAAACCTGTCCAATATCTGCATTGATACAGATTGCCTGCCGATTGAGTCCCTGCGGGCAAACTGCCTGACCTTGGTTGATACAGGCGTAAGTAGCGCCTGTATTCTTCATTGTCATCTGCCAGAAGGGATACTTGATGATGACGGGGGTGTTGTAGCCAACGCCCAACTCCAGAAAGAGGATTTTTCCGCCTTCACAGGTACGGAGAAAATTCTTATACCGCTCCGCTGCTCTGTGCCAGCCTTCATCCTCAATAAACTTATTGTCTGACCGCAGGTTCATGGTCATCGGCTTTCCGCAGTGTAGGCAGACTGGCAGTAGCTCTGTCGGGATTTTCATGTCCTCCTGCCGTTTGACCATTTCGAGGATCACGGCTTCGTTCTCAAAGGTTTCCTGACAGCACGGCTTACTGCACTGGAACAGGCCATAATCCCCCTGCGTGTAGAACAGCCGCTTCTTGTCGAATCCAGCCTTCTGAAAGCAGTGGTCAACGTTCGTGGTGATGACAAAATAATCTTTGTCCTGCACCAGCTTCAAAAGGTCATCGTAGACCGGTTTGGGGGCATCCATATAGCGGTTGATGTAGATGTATCGGCTCCAATACGCCCAATGCTCCTCCGGCGTGGCAAACGGATAAAAGCCGCCGGAATACATATCTTGGATACCGTACTTTGCCGCAAAGTCGGAAAAGTATTTTTCCAACCGTTCGCCGGTGTAAACAAATCCGGCAGAGGCGGAAAGACCGGCTCCGGCACCGATCACCACGACGTCACAGTCCTGCAATACAGCTTTCAGCCGCTGAATCTGCTCGGAGCAGCTTTTCGTAGATGGCTTTGTCCAAATCCTTGAAAACATTGAAGATCACCTTCTTGACACTGGTTTGCTTTTTGATAAATTCTTTGACCATCCGGACTGCAATTTCTGCCGCCAGATCGTTTGGAAAATGAAACTCCCCTGTGGAAATGCAGCAAAACGCTACGCTTTCCAAGCCATTCTCTGCCGCCAGCTCCAGACAGGAGCGATAGCAGGAAGCCAACCGTTCTTTGTCCTCTTTAGTTACTCGACCGCTGATGAGCGGACCGACCGTATGCAGCACATAGCGGCAGGGCAGATTGAACGCAGGCGTGATTTTTGCTTGACCGGTGGGTTCA
>ERZ860508.1241-NODE-1241-length-14968-cov-3.059881_pt1 | contig 14968 bp, 8 predicted proteins | sample MGYA00509976_ERZ860508 | MGnify/ENA primary metagenome ERZ860508 (study PRJEB30046, sample SAMN00715242) | human gut metagenome | study: EMG produced TPA metagenomics assembly of the A metagenome-wide association study of gut microbiota in type 2...
CAGAGTATGAAAGATGATGTGATTAGTAAGACAGGTGCAGAACTTGTAGTTAAGAAGGTTCTTGTAAGAAATCTTCATAAAGACCGTGCTCCAATTGACAGAGAATTACTGACTGACAACTGGAAGGATATTATTGAAGATAAGGATATTGAGATTGTAATAGAGCTTATGGGTGGAACTACTCCTGCAAAGCAGTATATTCTTGAGGCACTTGAGGCTGGAAAGCAGGTTGTTACTGCCAATAAGGATCTTCTTGCTGAGTATGGTGAAGAGGTTATGGGAATGGCAGACAAAATGCATGCTGATCTTCAGTTTGAGGCGGCTGTTGCAGGAGCAATTCCAATAATCAGACCATTAAAGCAGAGCATGGCTGGCAACAATATCACAGAGATTATCGGTATTGTTAACGGAACAACTAATTATATCCTTACCAAGATGACTGAATCAGGAATGAATTACAAAGACGCTCTTGCCAAGGCAACTGAATTAGGATATGCAGAGGCAGACCCTACAGCAGATGTTGAAGGATATGATGCAGGAAGAAAGATGGCTATTATGTCATCAATCGCATTTAATTCAAGAGTAACATTTAATCAGGTATATACAGAGGGTATTACTAAGATTACAGCAGAAGATATTAAGTATGCTAAGGAATTCGGCTATGTTATCAAGCTTCTTGGTCTTGCCAGAAATACGCCGGACGGAATTGAAGTTAAGGTTCATCCTATGCTTATTGATGAGAATCACCCTCTGGCTACAGTAAGAGATTCATTTAATGCGGTATTTGTTCATGGAGATGCAAGTGATGATACCATGTTTATGGGCAGGGGCGCAGGCCAGATGCCAACAGCTTCTGCTGTTATGGGTGACATTATTGATGTATGCCGTAACATAGTTCATGGCTCATGCGGCAAGATTGGCTGCTCATGCTACAAAGAGCTTCCTGTTAAGGATATATCTGAAACCAGGAGCAAATTCTTCTTAAGAATAGAAGCATTAGACAAGCAGGGGGTTCTTGCTAACATTGCAAGTGTTCTTGGAAACAATGATGTAAGTATTGCGCAGGTGGTCCAGAAGAGCCGTAAGGACGGCGTTGCTGAACTGGTTATCATTACTGATGTCGTTGCAGAGAAGAATTTTAATGATGCAATGACAGTATTTAACGGACTTTCAGTGGTAAAAGAGATTGCCGGAGTAATCAGAGTTTATTAATCAGAATAGGGAAATATATATGGCTAAGAAATATTATGCTGTGCGTGTAGGTAAAGTTCCTGGAATATATCAGACATGGGACGAATGTAAGAAGAATGTGCATGGTTTTCCAGCTGCCGAATATAAGAGCTTTCCATCTGAGGAAGAGGCGAAGGCTTATATGGGAAGGGAAGCTGTACAGGAGATTAATGGAAAGACCGGAAGTGGCAATATGGAAGATGTAATGCCTGACAATGATTATGCATTTGTTGATGGTTCTTTTAATATTGCAACCGGAGTGTATGGATATGGCGGTTTTCTTATGCATGATGGCGTAAGATATGAATTGTCAGGCAATGGCAGTGATAAAGAGATGGCTTCAATGCGTAATGTTGCAGGAGAGATTCTTGGAAGCATGGCCGCTGTAAAAAAAGCAATAGAGCTTGGACTTAAAGATATTTCTATATTCTATGATTATGCAGGTATCAAGGCATGGGCTGTGGGAGAATGGAAACGAAACAAAAAAGGAACAATAGAATATTATAATTATATTACATCTGTCAGGGATTCAATTAATATCAGATTCGTGAAGGTCAGGGGACATTCAGGGGTGGAAGGAAATGAAGAGGCTGACAGGCTTGCAAAGCTGATTGAGGGAATAGTTTCTTCTGGTGTAAATGTGTATGATGCAGATGAAAATGTATACAGACCGGCAGAATACAGGGATATAGTAATTCTTACAAGGTCAGTGACAGGCTGGGCAGATACATTTGCAGATGCCCTTATGGATAGGGGGATACCGGCGTATACTGACTCGTCAACAGGATATTTCAGCGTGCGTGAGATACAGGTAATCTTAAGCATGCTTACAATAGTAGATAATCCGGTTCAGGAGATAAGCCTTGCGGCGGCAATGATGTCTTACTTTGGAGGATTTACGGCAGCGGAGCTTGGAATGGTGAGAAAGCTTGGCAGAGAGTATGTGGATACGAATGTGCATAATAATCTGTATGAACATTTGAAAGCAGTTGCAGTGCTTGGTGAAGCTGGGAAGGTGCAGGAGCCGGATGTTAAGCAGTTGTCCGGTAAATGTGCATTATTTCTTGCAAAGCTTACAGAATATCGTGACAAGAGCAGCGTTGAGTCATTATATGATCTGTGCTGGGAGATAATATATGATTCAGGCTACTACGATTATGTGGGAACGATGCCTGCCGGAGCACAGAGGCAGGCTAACTTAAATGTTCTGCTGGAAAGAGCAGCAGGATACGGCAAATCAAGTTATTCAGGTCTGTTTAATTTCTTAAGATATATTGAAAGACTTAAGAAGTTTGACGAAGATTTTGCAGAGGGGGCTGCCAGCCTTGACAATGAGAATCTTGTAAGAATTATGAGTATCCATAAGAGCAAAGGTCTGGAATTTCCGATTGTAATACTTGCTGGAGCGCATAAAAGCATTAACTTTATGGATGCAACAGCGCCGGTGCTTGTAGACCAGAACTTAGGAATTGCAGTTGATTATGTTGACCTTGAAAGAAGAACGAAGACACCTACCATAATAAAAGGTGCCATGGCAAGAAGAATTGTAAGGGAGTCGATATCAGAAGAAGAGAGACTTCTCTATGTTGCAATGACAAGAGCAAGAGAAAAGCTGATAATCACTGGAGTTGTAAAAGATGCAGACAAGACACTTGAGAAATACAGGGGAAGTGCAAAGCAGCTTGAGGCAGATGGAATGCTGTCTTTCGCAGACAGTGAGAATATAAAGAACTATCTTGATATGATAATGCCAGTGTGCCTTATGGATTCAGATAAATTGAAAGGCAGCTTTAAAGTGATGGTTGATGCCGGAGAGGATTCGGAGGCTGATGCGGATGAATTCGGTGAGATGGCTGATGAAGCGAATGCTGTTAGAATCGGGGAGATGGCTGATGAAATTATGGAAGCTGTGTCTTATCCTTTATTAGAGGAGCTTCCGGAGTATGTTCCTGATGATAACGCAGACGGAAGGATGAAGCTGACGGTTTCGCAGCTTAAGGCTATGCAGGCGGATGATGATTCAGAGGAAAATGCTTACATGGATGAATCTGTGAAGGCGGCACTTAAAAAGGAAGAATGTGATGAGACAAACAGCATAATTCCAAAGTTCATAAGCGGTGAGGAAGTGCAGCTTGCTGCTAATGAGCGTGGTAGCGCATATCACAGGGTTATGGAATGTCTTGACTATTCAGTGAGTGTGAACCTTGATGGAGTTAAAGCAGATATTAACAGAATGTTAGAAACAGGCAAGATGAATGAATTACAGGTGAAAAGTGTCAATCCGTGGGATATATATACATTTGTACAATCAGATACAGGCAGGAGAGTTGCAAATGCGGTGAACTGTGGCAGTGTCAGAAGAGAACAGCCTTTTGTATTTGAGTACGAAGGACAGCTTATACAGGGTATAATTGACTTGTGTTTTGAAGAGGACGGAGAACTTGTGATTGTTGATTATAAGACTGACAGGGTTATGAAGGGCAAAGCGGGGGAAAAAGAGCTTGTCAAAAGATACGCAATCCAGCTTGATTACTATGCAAAAGCGCTGGAACAGCTTACCGGAAAAACTGTAAAAGAAAAAATTGTATATTCATTTGCTTTAGGAAAAGAAATAATGTGTTGATGTATCTATGCAAAAATGTTAATATGAATTAGATTTGCAAATAAAAATTAATGAATTTGTACAAATGAATGTACGAAAAAGTAAAAGGAGAGAAAAATGGAAAAACATATAAAGAAAATGGTTAGTGTGTTACTTGTATGCGTAATGTCAGTAATGTCAGTCATAGCATTTGATATGAAACCAGTACATGCAGCATCTGGTGCAATAACAGAAGCATCAGGCTGGCTTGAGACAGCATATGTTAAGTGGACACCTGTAACAGGAGCTACAGGTTACAATGTATATGTTAAGTCTGCAAGTGCCTCAGATTCAGCTTATGTCCAGTTGGACGATGAGCTTATCAGAAAGTATCCATCTTACATGAGAGCGGATGCTGTAGGATTAAAAGCAGGCGATTATGTTATGAAGATTGTTCCGCTGAACAATGGCAAGGAGAATACAGCAGCAGCTATCGTTTCAGATAAGCTTACTGTAAAAGCACATGACAGAAGCGGATTTGGTTTTGTTAATGGTACATCTTCTGGAGCTTATAATGAAGACGGAACTTTAAAGAGTAATGCTGTAGTTATTTATATTACAGAGGATACTAAAAATACAGTTACACTTGATGTTACAGGTGCTGGAGTATGCAAAGGTATCCAGAATATTTTAGGGGGGTTCAAGAAGGGAAAAGACAGCAGATCACTATGCGTACGTATAGTTGGAACAATTACTGATCCTGCTGTACTTACAAAAGGCGATTTATATGTTGATACTAACAAGCAGGGACTTACAATAGAAGGTATTGGAGATGATGCTGTAGTCAATGGCTTTGGCATAGTCTTGAAGAATTGTGATAATGTTGAAGTAAGAAATATTGGTGTTATGAATGTTAATAGTAGTGAGGGAGATAATATAGGTCTTCAGCAGGGCAACAGTCATATCTGGGTACATAATAATGATTATTTCTATGGTGATGCAGGCAGTGATGCCGACCAAGTAAAGGGAGATGGCGCATTAGATACTAAAACATCTACATACATTACACATTCATATAATCATTTCTGGGATAATGGCAAGTGTAATCTGCAGGGAATGAAGAGTGAGAAAACTACTAACTATATTACATATCATCATAACTGGTATGATCATTCGGATTCAAGACATCCTAGAATAAGAACATGTACAGTACACATTTATAATAATTATTTTGATGGTAATGCAAAATACGGTGTTGGTGTGACAATGGGGGCTTCAGCATTTGTAGAAGGTAATTATTTTAGAAATTGTCCTTATCCTATGCTTAGTTCTAGTCAGGGAACGGATTCAGATGTTTTAGACAAAGGTATATTTTCTGGTGAAACAGGAGGCATAATTAAAGCATATAATAATGTTATGGTAACACCAAAGAGTATTATATATGCAAATTCAGATTCAGGTACATCTAAAACAAACAGTACAAGTTTTGATGCATATCTTGCTTCGTCAGTAAGCGAGAAAGTTCCATCTTCATATAAAACTGTATCCGGTGGAACAACATATAATAATTTTGATACAGATTCAAGTGTTATGTATTCATATACAGCTCAGTCTCCAGAAGAGGCAAAAGAGACTGTTATGAAATATGCAGGACGTGTTAATGGTGGAGATTTCAGATTTACATTTGACTATAGTGTTGATGATGAAAGTTATGTAGTTAATGCAGCATTAAAGAAAGCAGTAGTTAATTATAAGACAACCCTTGTATCAGTAGGTGGCGGAAGCATAGCAGGAGAGTCACATACACATACATATGGTGAATGGGTTGTGGAAAAGGAAGCAACAGAGAAAACAGAAGGACTTAAGAGCCGTACGTGTACTGTCTGTGGAGATAAACAGACGCAGGTTATTCCAAAGAAGGATTCATCAGGTGGTTCAGAGACACCTATTATCCCTGCAATAGGTGTCTCACATGTACATAATTTTACAAAAGATGGAATTAATAGTACATTTTTTAAGATTGTTGGAAATCTTGCAAAAAATAAGGGAACAGTTTCATATGGCGGATTACAGCTTACACAATGCCTTAAAATGGAATCAACTACAAATATTAGCTTTAATGCACCAGTAAAAGGGAAACTTACGCTTGTATTTGCAAGCAGCGAATCAAATAAGAAAGTAGTTATTAATAAAAAAGAGAAGACTACAGATTCGAAAGGTGTTCTTACTGTTGATGTGTCAAAAGGAAATGTAGAGATAGAAAAGGGAGAAAAAATTAATCTGTTTTATATGGCGTATGTGCCTGAGAAGACAGATAATACTGATAATAAAGCAGAAACAATTACTGAAAGTAGAATAGACGGAAGTTATATAACTGCAGAGAATAATTCGGAATTAAAATGCCAGATTGTTAAAGGTATTGCTGATAATACAAAGGTGTCAGAGGTTAAGTCACAGCTGGCTAAAGGAAACATCGTAATTAAAAATTCTGAGGGAAATACTGTTGCTGACAATGCTGTTGTTGGAACAGGATATACAATTGAAGTTGTAAATAATGGAAAGACTGTAGATTCTGCAACTGTAATCATAAAAGGTGATGCAGATGGCAACGGCACAATTGATGTACTTGATATGGAAGTTGTACAGAAAGCTATTCTTGGAATAGGGGAAGATTTGTCTGGTGTTTACAAAGAGGCAGCAAGACTTTCTGCCACTACAGGAGAATTATCAGTACTTGATATGGAGATAATACAGAAAGATATATTAGGAATGTCAAATATTAACTAAAATCAACCTATTCAACAGTTATTATAAATTGTCATGAGTGTAAACACCCATTGCATAATCCCCAAACATGTTATATAATAGAATGACATATGAGATTATATTGCTACGAAGAGCCAATAGGAGGATATGATGACAAGAACATACGCTGTTAAGTATAAGAGTAAATCAAAGATGTTAACAACACCTGAGCAGGTTGCCCAGACTGAGGAAGATATCAAGGCATTAGCACTTGTTAAGGATGCAGTTATTAAGGAAGACGGACAGGTTGTTACTGTTGAGGTTGAGAATGAGGAAGATTTCGAACCGGTTATGGACAGAGTAGTCAACATTTTCAGAAGAATTGATGACAAGTCTGAGGTTTCATACAAGTTCGGTCTTAACCGTGAATAATTCGAAGACTATTGATTAGAGTAAGCCTGTGAAGCCGTATACTGCGTCACAGGCTTATATTATGTGTATGCCGGAACGGGTATGAATTGTTTATGTATTATGTTTATAAAGGAGTAAAACAGTGAGTTTAGAAAGTGAAATTAAGAAAAGAAGGACATTTGCCATTATCTCTCACCCGGATGCTGGTAAGACAACATTAACAGAGAAGTTCCTGCTTTATGGAGGAGCTATTAACCTTGCAGGTTCTGTAAAGGGGAAGAAGACTGCCAAGCATGCAGTTTCTGACTGGATGGAGATTGAGAAGGAAAGAGGTATTTCGGTAACTTCTTCAGTTCTTCAGTTTAACTACGAAGGCTACTGTATTAATATCCTTGATACTCCGGGACATGAGGATTTCTCCGAGGATACTTATAGAACTCTTATGGCAGCAGATTCTGCGGTCATGGTTATTGACGCTTCTAAGGGTGTTGAGAAACAGACTATCAAGCTTTTTAAGGTATGTGTCATGAGACATATCCCTATATTTACATTTATTAATAAGATGGACAGGGAGGCTAATGACCCATTTGAGCTTCTTGATGAGATTGAGAGCGTACTTGGAATCTCTACATGTCCTATTAACTGGCCTATTGGCTGTGGTAAGGAATTCAAGGGTGTATATGACCGCAAAGAGAAAAATGTTTCTTTATTCAAGGCAGCCATGAATGGCCAGAAGGAAGTTGATACTGAGATTGTTGACGCATCAGATGAGGCTGTTCTTAAGGACAGAATTGGTGATGCTTTCTATGACAAGCTTCAGGAAGATATCGAACTGTTAGACGGAGCAAGTGCAGAGTTTGACCAGGAAATGGTAAGTGCTGGTGACCTTACACCGGTATTCTTCGGTTCAGCGCTTACTAACTTTGGTGTACAGACTTTCCTTGAGCATTTCTTATCAATGACAACTTCTCCGCTTCCAAGAAAGTCTGACCAGGGAGTTATTGATCCATTTACCGAGGATTTCTCAGCATTTGTATTCAAGATTCAGGCTAACATGAATAAAGCACACAGAGACAGAATTGCTTTTATGAGAATATGTTCCGGTAAGTTTGAAGCCGGAATGGAAGCTAATCATGTACAGGGTGGCAAGAAGATAAGACTCAGCCAGCCTCAGCAGATGATGGCGGAGGAGAGGCATATTGTTGATGAAGCATATGCAGGAGATATTATCGGTGTATTTGATCCGGGAATATTCTCTATCGGTGATACTATCTGCAAATCTAACAAGAAATTTGCATTTGAGGGTATTCCTACATTTGCACCAGAACATTTTGCAAGAGTAAGACAGATTGATACTATGAAGAGAAAACAGTTCATTAAGGGTATCAACCAGATTGCACAGGAAGGTGCGATTCAGATTTTCCAGGAGTTCAATACAGGAATGGAAGAGATTATCGTGGGCGTTGTTGGTGTCCTTCAGTTTGAAGTTCTCGAATACCGTCTTAAGAATGAATACGGTGTTGATATCAGACTTGAGCCACTTCCATACGAGCATATCCGCTGGATTGAGAATCCTGAGGAAATTGATGTGAACAGAATTGTAGGTACATCAGATATGAAGAAGATTAAAGACCTTAAGGGCAATCCGCTTCTGGTATTTGCCAATAGCTGGTCTGTTAATATGGTACTTGAGAGAAATGAGGGCTTAAAGCTTTCAGAATTTGGAAGAAACTAATACGATACATTCAGGAGTCAGGTGATTACATGAAATCAGGATACAAATGTAGTGCAAAAAGAATAGCCGCAATTGGTGTCATGTTATGTATGCTTGTGCTGACATGCCTTACGGTTACTTCTGTACTTAATACTAAGGCGGAAGAGTCCATTGGTCAGGGGCATGTTAATTATGATGTTACAGGCTTAAGAATCAGAAAAGGTCCTACAACAAACAGTAGTATTATTACAACTGTAAGCGGTGGATTTAAGTTTGATATATATGAAGAGACAACTGATGACGACGATGATACGTGGTACGGCATAGGATTTTATCTTAATGGTAGTTATGAGAGAGGCTATATATATGGCGGCTACATAACTGTTGATAAGAGAAATGATTATAAGCCGGATGCGGATTTCGAGGAGTACCTTGATTCACAGGGATTCCCGGATAGTTATAAGGATGGGCTAAGACAGCTTCATGCGCAATATCCTAACTGGGTGTTTGTGGCAGACCATAATGGGAAAGACTGGTCGGATGTACTTGATAATCAGAATGTAATCGGACGAAGCCTTACATATGGTTCAGCTGTATCATCATGGAAATCAGTAGCTGATGGCTGCTATGACTGGGAATCAGGACAGTATACACAGCTTGATTCAGGTGGCTGGGTTCAGGCATCATCTGCACTTGTTGAATATGCACTTGACCCTAGAAACTTCCTTAATGCAGATAATATATTTATGTTTGAAAATCTTTCATTTGACAGTTCATTACAGGATGAGAGCGGCCTTGAGAGTATGGTTGATGGTACATTTATGGAAAATTCAAGCCATGACCTGACATATGATGGAAGAAATTATACATATATAACCGGTCTGCTGCTTGCAGGACAGGAATCAGGGGTAAGCCCATATCATCTTGCTTCAAGAATACTGCAGGAGCAGGGTAACAGTGGATATGGAAGCAGCATATCAGGAATACAGTCTGGTTACCGGGGTTATTATAATTATTACAATATAGGGGCATACGCTAGTGGCGGATTGACAGCAGTCCAGAATGGACTCAAATATGCTTCAAGAACTGATGATGAGACATTAAGACCTTGGAATACAAGAATGAAATCTATTATTGGTGGAGCAATATATCTTGGAAAAAGTTATATAAACAGAGGTCAGAATACTCTTTATTATGAAAAGTTTGATATGACTGGAAGAGGTCATCAGTATATGACTAATGTACTTGCTCCAAGAAGTGAATCAGTTAAGAGTGCACAGGGATATAGCGACAGTAATAAGAACAATATAGCATTTATATTCAGAATACCTGTCTATGAGAATATGCCTGAAAATGTATGTGAAATTCCAACAGGAGACGGCAGCCCTAATAACAGATTATCTGACTTATATGTTGATGGTTATTCATTGACTCCGACATTCAGCCTGTATAAAACAGAATATAGTCTTATTGTTGATTATGATACTTCATCTGTATATGTTGGAGGTTCAACACTTGATTCTTCAGCAGATGTAAGCGGACTGGGATATCATGATCTTTCAGTTGGAAGTAATGATATTACGATTACTGTAATGGCAGCTAATGGCGATGATCAGGACTATACTATAACTGTTGTAAGACAGGATAAAGAACCCGATCCAACACCGGAACCGGATCCAGAACCAACACCAGATCCAGAACCGGATGTTGCTTATCCGGGATTTTCAACAACATTATCTGTTGATGAAGATGAAAAATACATAAGTGGTTTAACTGTATCAGGTTATGCCCAAGATGTACTTGATAAGATTGATAATTATAATGGTGCTTATTCCAAGATACTTAATAAGAATGGCAATGAGAAAGATGGATTAGTTGGTACTGGAGATATCCTTATAACATATAATTCTTCTGGCGAAGAGGTCAGCAGATATGAGATTGTTTTATATGGGGATGCTAATGGTGACGGAGAAGTTGATTTGTTTGACTTTGTAGTTGTTAAAAGGTCTATATTGGGAATTTCAGAACCATCCGGAATATATTGGAAGGCTGCAGATTGTAATAAAGATGGAGAAATAGATTTATTCGATTTTGTTGTTATAAAGAGATATATTCTAGGTTTAGGAGATGTGAATCAGTAACTAACATATGAAAGGATTACTATGAAAAATATAAAAAGATTAATTGCCTTTATAGGAATATTTATAATGGGTATATCATTAGTTCCTGCATATTATGCAAAGGCTGATGAGCAGGTTTCTGTATCTATTAGTTCGGCAAGTGGTACAGTTGGAAGTGAAGTTACAGTAACAGTCACTATATCTGCTGATAAAGACATAGATGGGGCGACAATTAATGTTTCTTATGATAATTCTATAATTCGTCCGGTTGATAAAGCTAATAGTGGAGTTGTGATGTTTTCAGCTCTTGAGATGACGAGTGGATCTACAGTATCAATTTCGCAGAATTTTGAAGTTATTGCAGCAGGAACAACGACGCTTAGTGTTGCAGGTGATGCAAAGATATCTGTTAATGGTGAACGTGCAACAGTCAGCAGTTCCTCATCAGGAAAGGTCACAGCAAAAGCTCCAGCCAGCTATTCCTCAGACAACACATTAAAGTCCCTGCAGATAAGTCCGGGAACGCTTTCACCAGCATTTTCACCAGACAGGACAACATACAATGCAACTGTTGATGCTGATGTTACAGAGCTTGTTGTAAGTGCTGCCGCTAATGACAGTGCTGCCAAGATAAGCATAAGCGGTAGAAGAATGGACCCGGGAAGTAATACAACAACAATTACTGTTACTGCAGAAGATGGTTCAGTTAAGAAATATATAATATATACAACAAGACTTGAGGATGGTCAGGAAGCAACAACAGAGGCTGAGTCAAAGACAGAAGCTGTTACAGAAGATGCATCACAGGCGGTTAATAATGATGGAACTGTGACGATAGATGGCAGGAAGTATTCTGTTGTAAGGGATTATTCAGGAATCACAATTCCAGATGGATATCAGGAGATTGACTACGATTATAATGGTCAGAAGATAAATGCGGTTAAAGGCATAAAGACAGGTCTTATCCTTATGTATCTTGAAAGTGAAGATGGAAAAGGTGGGTTCTACATCTATGATGAGACTGCGAAAACATTTTCACCATACAATACTGTTGCAGAACCAGAGATAACATATGTTGTTCTGCCTATAACGAACTCGTTAGAGAAGCCGGCAGGTTATGCACTTACAAGGTTTACAATGAATGGTAAAGAAGTGCAGGTACTTATGGACGCTGACAGACAGTACTGCCTGTTCTATGGAGTAAGTTCTCTTGGAGAGAAGGGATGGTTCAGATACAGGATAAGTGATGGTTCGATTCAGGCGTATTCTGTTGTGAAATCTGACACTGCTAATGCTGATGTTAAGGCTGATAATGGAAAAACATCAGGAAACAGCAGATTCTGGCTGATGATAGTATTAATACTTGGACTGATAATAGCGGTATTTATAGTGATTACTATTGTTCTTTGCTCTAAGCTTGCGAAAGTGAAGAAGGTGTTTAACATGGCGTCAAAGGATGGTGTTGACCTTGATGAATACACTGAAAAAGTAATTGAAGGGTACGAATCAGACGAAGATGGCAGCTACGCGGAACTTGATACATCAACTGACACAATCTCTTATGGAGATGATAAGTCAGGTAAGAATGATGTAGAAGAGTTGAAGCTCTTTGATGTTGATGATGATAAGTAAATAATTAAAAAGCCTTAGTGAAAATGTGATGCTCAGATTACATTTTCCTAAGGCTTTTTCTTATTCTTCAGGAAGCTTCCAATTTTCTGCCTGACTATAATAGTCGGCTGACATTTCGTTATATTGGGCAGCCTCGTATGGGTCGTCTGTTGCTGCGGCAAGTTCTTCATAGCATCTGCCAAGCAAAGATAAAGGCTTATTTCCGCTGCTTGCCACATCAAGTATGCTTTCCGTCTCAAATGCAGCATTATACAGCCACAACACAGCTTCTTCATAGTCTGTCTGGTTCATGTAAAATGTACCGAGAATCAGACACATTTCAGCAGGAGGATTGTCGGCAACTGCTTTTAAAGTGGTCTTAAAGAATGCGTCAGTGTCACCGTCTGCCATATATATCTTAGCAAGAATACAGTTGATTTCTTTCATTAAATCATTGCTTCTGCCTTCTTTGGAAAGAATATTTTCAAATATATTCCTGAAAGCAATAAAGTCGGAATCTTCACCGGATATAAGAAGTTCTTTACACAGCATGGTAACTACATAATCTTCAATGTGGACTCCTTTTTCAAATGCCTTGAAATATGTTGAAAAGTCTCTTTTGCTATGGTCGCCCGCCTGCATGTGAAGAATTTCAATGTCACTGTCATATACGATTGGCGTGAGCCGTACTGTTTCATGTATTGGTGAAATCCATGTGAATGGACGGAGCCTTTTGAAAAGCTTCGGGCGGAGTTCTTTGTGTGCATTGTATACAGAATTATATTCTGATGCATTGACATAATACATCTGAACAATGTCTATCTCTGGAAGAAGCATATGTTTCAATTCTCTTAATGCGTAGTTGTTGGTATCATCAAGCACTTCGTCTGCGTCAGCACTGAATATGTAGTCACATCCAGCTTTGGAAAATGCAAAATTTCTTGCGGCTGAAAAATCATTTATCCATTCAAAGTCATATATTTTATCGGTGTAGTGAGCGGCAATTTCTTTAGTATTGTCAGTTGAGCCTGTGTCTACAATAATCAATTCATCATAAGTTCCTGCGTATGAATCAAGACACCTTGCAAGAATGTCCTGCTCATTTTTTACAATCATGCACATGCTTATTGATATCATGTTTTTCTCCTGTTCTTAATTGGATTTATATAGGTTATATCGGTAAATGCCTTGATTTTTTTAGGTATTCGTAAGATACTTGTTATCAATGATAACATATATCTGATACGAGGTACACAATGTCAAAAAAGAAATCTGCAGCAGAACCAGTTGAATATATAGACAGTCAGGCTTTTGACGCGGCGAAAGAGAAGATAATCGGTAAGAGCCATAATGACAAGGGGATAGGTACTTTGTCGGAAAAGACACTGCATGCAGTATTAAAAATGTATTATGAACCCGATGAGGATAATCATGAGGTTGCAATAGATGGTTATTTTGCAGATATATATAACGAGCATGGGATAATTGAGATTCAGACGAGGCAGCTTAACAAGTTAAGGGATAAGTTGTCAGTGTTCCTGAATGAATATCAGGTGAGGGTTGTATATCCAATGCCATATGAGAAGTATTTAAGCTGGATTGAGCCGGAAACAGGGGACATTACTTCTAGAAGAAAGTCTCCGAAGCGATGTTCTATGTATGATGCCATGTTTGAACTGTATAAGATTAAAGCATTTTTAAAGAATCAGAATCTTAAGGTTACATTGCTGCTGATTGATATGGAAGAATATAAGCTTCTTAATGGCTGGAGTTACGATAAGAAGCGCGGAAGTGTGCGTTATGACCGCATTCCTGTTGGAATAAGAAAGATAGTTGAACTGGACTGTCCACAGGATTATATGCAGTTTGTACCAGAGGGACTTGAGAAGAACTTTACTTCAGCGGATTTTGCAAATGCAGCGCATATTGACAGGCAGACTGCTGCCAGTGTACTTGCAATGCTTAATTACATGGAACAGGTTAAAAGAGTCGGAAAGACAGGCAATGCCTATATATACGATATTGAAGAACATTATTGAATGGAGATAGTATGTACTCTGTAAATGGAAACTGCTTTCGAATATCTGTAAGAAATCTTGTGGAATTCATGTGTGCAGAAGGTGATATTGACAACAGGAATACAGGCAGCAATGATGTGAAAATCATGCAGGAGGGGGCAAGAATTCACAGGAAAATCCAGCACAGCATGGGAACTATGTATCATGCGGAAGTGCCTTTAAAGATTGAGATACCGCTTGTATCTGACTTAGGGATTGAGTATGTATTACAGGTTGAAGGCAGGGCTGACGGTATTATTGCAGATATTAATTATGACGAGGATGGTAATAAAGAGCCGGAGAGCGATGCAATAATTGATGAGATAAAGACTATGCAGACAGATGTTTCTCTGCTGAAAGAACCGGTTTATGTGCATAAAGCCCAGGCACTGGTATATGGCTATATATATGCAAGCCAGAAGAAGCTGTCAAAGATTGGAATCCAGATGACTTACGTTACTCCTGAGCCTGAGACAATCAACAAGTTTCTGGAAGAATA
>ERZ860508.1269-NODE-1269-length-14660-cov-3.991030_pt1 | contig 14660 bp, 13 predicted proteins | sample MGYA00509976_ERZ860508 | MGnify/ENA primary metagenome ERZ860508 (study PRJEB30046, sample SAMN00715242) | human gut metagenome | study: EMG produced TPA metagenomics assembly of the A metagenome-wide association study of gut microbiota in type 2...
TTTCTTCATTTTATCACCTCATAAAAACGAACTAATTAAAATTACAAGATACTAGGTGAATTGCTCTTTTTTTGGTCAGAAGGTTGAAGGAAAATATTGCCTGGGCCAGTTCGGAAGCAAAAGAGGCGACTTAATTGTAAAGTGGCAATATTCATGTGTATTGGTTTGATTGGCGGTTTGGAGTAAAAAAAACGCAGAATGCTCTGGAGGAGTGAGAAGGTCGTCCATAAATTTCATTCTTTAAAGTTGTGGATATATCCAATCTTAAATTTTTAAAATGATAAGATTATCGGCCTTCGATGAAACGGATCTGGAAGCTAGTCTATGGAGAAAACGAACAAATTTGACGGAAATTTAAGATGGAAGATGAAGTAACAAAGACAAAATTATCAATTGTCATACCCTGTTTTAATGAAGAATGCTGTCTAGAGAATTTTTTTAGAGTGCTGAAAGAAACATGTACGAAAAATGAAGAGCGATTTGGTATTACCCTTGAGTATGTATTTGTCAATGACGGTAGCCGAGACGGCACTTCTAAAATCCTTGAACAGTTTGCAAGAAAAGAAAAAAACGTGATGGTGTGCGAGTTCTCAAGAAATTTTGGTAAAGAGGCTGCCCTATCAGCTGGCCTCGAATTAGCTACTGGCGACTATGTTGTTCCAATTGACGCCGATCTACAGCATCCGCCTGAAACTATTTTTAAGATGTTAGAGCTTATGAAGGACAATAGAGAAATAGATGTCGTGGTGGCTAAGAGGAAATCAAGAGAAAACGAAAGTTTTATATACCGATTTTGTACTTCTGTTTTTTATGGCCTAATAAATAAGATTAGCAACTTTGAGATTCCTAGAGACGTTGGCGATTTTCGTTTAATGAAAAAAAATGTGGTGCAAGCTCTAGTGAATATGCCGGAAAAGCGGAGATTTATGAAAGGATTATATGCATGGGTGGGATTCAAATCGGTAGAAATTGAATACTCGGTGGCAGATCGTATCGAGGGCAAAAGTAAATTTACACCATTGAAATTGTTTTCGTTAGCGGCAGATGGTTTGTTAGACTTCTCTGTTTTTCCTCTACGTGTATGGGGAGCGGTAGGTTGCGTCATAGCCTTAATTGCATTCTTGGCAGCTTGTTATATATTGTTCTCTACTTTGCTTTTTGGAATCAAAACCCCTGGTTATGCCTCCTTAATAATCAGTGTAGTATTTTTTGGAGGAATACAGCTCATATCTATAGGTGTATTAGGAGAATATCTTGGAAGAGTTTATAACGAAGCAAAGGGAAGACCTACTTACATAATTAGAAGAAAAATTAATCATGAAGATTAGAGGGCTGAGAGAATTCTTTTTATACTGTTTCATAGGAATAATTAATACTGGGATTCATTTTTTTGTATTTATTTTTGCAGCCAACTATTTTTCTCAGACTATTTCTAATTGCTTGGCTTTTTCATTTGCGGTAGTCTTTAGTTTTTTTTGTAATTCAATTTTTACTTTTAAAAAAGAACCTTCAAAAAAAAGATTTATAAAAATGTATCTATCCATGTTGTTAGTGAGTGCAGGTTTTGGATACATTGGTGATTTTTTCAATTTATATCCTTTGATAACTATATTGATTTATTTTGTCCTTAATCCGATTATAGGTTTCGTAGTGACAAAATATTTTGTTTTTGGAAGATGAGATGATTAATACTCATTACAAAAAAAATGCTTTCATAATACCCTTGCTTATTGCAATTTGTGTTTTCTTTTACGTATGTGGGCCGAGATGTTTGAACCCAAGTAATATTGCATGGTTATTTGATGGAGATTCTGCTCAGCACTATCTAGGATGGGCATTTTTTCGGAACTCGCCTTGGTCCTTTCCCCTGGGATTAAATCCTGATTGGGGCTTGGAGAATTCGTCTTCAATAATTTATGCTGATGCGTTGCCAGTATTTTCTATTTTTTTTAAATGTCTGAATTTTCTGCTTCCTGAAGTATTTCAGTTTTATGGGTTGTGGTTCTTGACTTGTTTTATTTTACAGGCTTGCTTTTCTTGGAGATTGCTCTCTATTTTTAAACTGGGTACGACATTAAAATTTTTTGGAACTTTTTTCTTTACATTCTGCCCAGTTATATTTATGAGGTTGGGGGGGCATCAGTCATTAACTGCACATTTTTTAATTCTTTGGTGTTTTTGTTTATATTATGCCAACTTAGAGAAGAAAAATGCTGTTGAATGGATGATTTGTCTCAGTTTGACTGTTGCTTGTCATCCTTACTTTTCTGTCATGTGCCTTTCAGTCTTTGGGGCGTTTATATGCAAAGAATTTTTTAAAAAGAGGGATGTTCAAAACATCAGTAATTTATTTTTATTGATAATTTTATGCTTAGTATCAATTGTATTAACAGCCTGGCAAATCGGACTTTTTGTTGGAACAGCTGCCCCTTCCTCGGATACTGGATACGGTTTCTATAAATTTAATTTAAATGGTTTTTTGAATCCACTGGGATCGAGTTTTTTTCTCCGGACGCAGGCTCACGGAGGTGGAGATTATGAAGGATTTGCTTATTTAGGGGTTGGGTTGTTATTTTTGATTTTTTTTATTGTTGTCCTTGACAGTGTAAATAGTTTCAGACAGACCAAAATCTTCATTAAGAAAAGTCTCCCCTTGTGTATATTTCTCTTTTTCTTACTTTTATTGGCTATATCAAATAATATTTCTTTTGGCAATTGGCAATTAAAATTATATTCGGTTAAGGCAGGAAGTTTTCTACAGACTTTTAGATCTACAGGTAGATTCATCTGGCCAGTTTGGTATTTTTTAATTTTATATGCTTTTGTTTTATTGCAAAAGGCGTTAAATAACCATTTGATTTCATATAAAGTTACAGTTATTATGTTGACTTCATTCATGTTATTTCAGTTAGTTGATTTTCATGAATTTATCCATGATAATGTTCGAAAAGTACTAATGAATAATAATTCTCTGCAATGGGGTGACCAATCAAAAGACTGGGACTTCTTAAGAAAAAAATATTCTCAAATACGTTTATTAAACAATCCTGGACTAGGTTATCATAAATGGCGAGAATTATCCTTAATTGCGGCCAATCACAGGTTTAAAACTAATGTTTTTTATTTGGCAAGGTCTGATTCGAAAATTTTATCTGAAAGAAAAAAACTTGATGAATCTTTGTTAAAGAGTGGAAATTTTGATCAAAAAACAATCTATGTTCTTTCTGACGAAGATGTTAATAAAATTAAACAAGAAGTAACAACAAGTCAGCTAATCATTAAATTAGATGGTTTTAATTTGTTGTTGCCTATCGGCCTATAATTTTTTCACATTAAAATATTCAGATCCATCCTTATAAAACTTTATTTTTAGGAAATCATTTATTAAAAAATAAGGAAAATACATGAAGTTATTGAGTATATCCCCATTTCCATGGGAGCCAGCTTTTCATGGTGGTCAAATCAGGGTACAAAACATTATTGAAACATACAGAAATTTTGGTATCAATGTCCGATCAATTGGGATTACACCTTCTAGCAATTATAATGATCAGGTCGGATTTGTTAAATTTTCAGAAAAATTTTACGAAGTTACTAAAGATCATCCTTGGGAAATGGGAGACTTCTACCTCGGAGAGGCTTTTTTCAGAGAAGACGATTATTTTAAAACTTTATTCTCCCAGGTCAAAGAAGATCCAGAGATAGTTCAAGTCGAACATCCTTGGTTATTTAGAGCTGCTAAGCGTTATTGCCAATCGTGCAAGAGTACTCCAAAAATTATTTATAGTTCTCATAATGTTGAATATGAACTAAAAAAAGATATATTACTTTTGAACAATAATCTCTCTTCTACTGAAATTGAAGAGGAAGTGAAAAAGATAAGGTCTTTAGAAGAAGAGGCTATTTACACCTCAGACTTTGTAATAGCTGTCACAGAACGTGATCAAGCATGGATTTCTTCAATTAATCCAAACTCGAAAGTTTTATTGTGCCCAAACGGTGTTAGAGACTTTAAGAATTTTTATTTACAAAAGAATAATAATTTTTTCGAAGGACGGTACGGAATTTATTGTGCCAGCGGCCACCCTCCTAATGTAGATGGCCTGTACCAAATGTTTAAGAAGGGCTTGGTCGGCATAAGACCAGAAGAAAAATTAATAATCGTTGGCGGGATATGCGAAAGCCTGATGCATGATAGCCGTTTTGATAGTATTCCTAATTTTCGAAAGCGAACTATTCTTTTAGGTAATGTTTCTGAGGAGGCATTAAACGAACTAATTGTAAACGCTCATGCTGTCATTCTGCCTTTAGTAATTGGCGGCGGAAGCAATCTCAAAACTGCTGAAGCGTTAGTTTCAGGGAAGTGGGTTGTAGCCACCGAATGCGCTCTAAGAGGAATGGAGAAGTTCAGAAATTCTTCAGGTGTTTTAGTTGCAACAGATGGAGCAAGTTTTTGTAGGAATTTACGATTTGCGATGAATTCCGCTCCGTTAAGACTTAAACCAGAAGAAATTATTAATAGATCATCGCTTACTTGGAAAAATACCTTAAAAGAATTGAGACACATTGTAGGAAAGAACTATGAAAATTAAATTCAACGTGACTACTTCCTATAATTGGAGTGGAGCTCCAGTCGGAATAATTAGAACGGAAATAGAGATTTTGAAAGCCTTAAAGAAAACTCCAGGCCTTCAAATATCTTTATTTGTTATTGAAAATGGAAGTTGTTACCCTCTTACTTTTGAAGATTACGAAAAAGGTAATTCCGATAAAGGAAGTAAACCGGTTACACAGTCACCGCGACAAGAGGAGTTTATCGTACCTTTAGTTTCAAGAAAAGAGGCTTTAAAGCGTTTGGCGCAGGCTAGTTTAAGTTTATCTCCTCGCCCAATTCGTCCTGTGATGAATCTTGCTGCTAACACTTGCGCAAAGCTTCTAAAAAAGATAATACGTTACAAACGAAATTACCAGGTAAAACGTATGTTACCTGGTAAGCCGGTACAACATACATCGAATATAAAAAAAACAATTGGCTTCGAAAATTCAAATTTGTTCGAGGATGGCGACGTAATAATCACATGTGGTTTGGACTGGGAATTACTTGATTTATTTGAAAACCTTTATTTTCTGAAAAAAGATAAACAAGTTAAGGTGGTTTCCTTCTGTTATGACCTTATCCCTGTTTATTTTCCTCAATACTGCACGTCGAATACGGTCTGTTCTTTTAGTTCTTATTTTTTAGATCTAATAGAAGCCTCGGATCTAATTTGTTGTATTTCCAAGAGTACGGAAAAAGACTTACATAGGTTCATCAGCGAAACAGGCGCAAAAGAAGTCACTACTTCTGTTTTGTATCTTGGGGCTGATATAAAGAGAAACTCTAGAGGTTGTTCCTATGAGGCTAGCAAAATCAATGTCCGTTTAGATGTTCCTTATCTTTTGTATGTTTCAACTATAGAAAGGCGAAAGAATCATGAAGTACTTTATAAAGCTTATCGAAAATTAATTGAGGATGGTTACGGTGATGTTCTCCCCGATCTTTATTTTGTTGGAATGGAAGGATGGGGTGTCCACGATTTTCTGAGAGATCTTTCTTTGGATCCTTTGATTGGCGATAAAATCCGAATTCTTGGTAGGCTTGACGATGCTCAACTCGAGCAGCTGTATGAGAACAGCCTTTTCGTTCTCTTTCCCTCTTTATATGAGGGATGGGGGCTTGGTGTTGCGGAATCGCTTTCTTTCGGAAAATTTGTTCTATCCTCTGACAGAGGTTCGTTGCCTGAGGTCGGAAGAAACTTGGTTGATTATGTGGACCCTCTTCGACCTGATTTATGGGCTGAGAAAATTCTTTTCTATTCCACAGATAAAGAAGCCCTGCGAAACAAAGAAGATGAAATAAAAAAAATGTGGGCCCCCTATACGTGGGAAGCGACCGCAAAAAAACTACTTAATGATTTGAAAGATTTGGACATCAAATCACAATCAAAATAGAAGATAATGAGGATTTTTTAATTTGGAAAAAGGTGAATCAATGAAAAAGGCATTTATTACTGGTGTAACAGGACAAGACGGCGCTTACCTTTCTAGCTTACTCATCGATAAAGGTTATACCGTTTACGGTGGTGTCAGGAGACTGTCTTCTCAAAATTTATGGCGACTTAAAGAATTAAACGTTTTGGCATCGGATAGATTTCATCTCATTGATTATGACTTAACGGATACCATGAATTCATATAGGATTCTCAATTTTGTGGAACCCGATGAAGTTTATAACCTAGCTGCTCAAAGTTTTGTAGGCGTTTCTTTTGAGCAACCTTATGCTACCGCGCAAATTACGGGACTGGGGGCATTAAACTTGCTGGAGGCCATTCGCGAGGTCAATCCCGAAATTAGGTATTATCAAGCCTCAACATCTGAGATGTTTGGGAAAGTGCAATCGATTCCTCAAACTGAAAAGACACCTTTTTATCCAAGAAGTCCCTATGGTGTTGCAAAACTATATGCTCACTGGCTCACTGTAAATTATCGTGAAAGTTACGATATTTTTGCATCAAGTGGCATTCTTTTTAATCATGAATCTCCCTTGAGAGGCTTAGAATTTGTAACACGAAAAATCACTCATGCTGTTGCCATGATTAAAGCTGGAAAACAGGCAGTTTTAGAGCTAGGTAATTTGGATGCAAAAAGAGATTGGGGTTTCGCCGGCGATTACGTCGAGGGAATGTGGAGAATGTTGCAGGCAGACGCTCCAGATACATTTGTTTTAGCGACCAATGAAACCACGACCGTTCGGGACTTTGTGAAATGGGCTTTTAATTATGCAGGGATTGAGTTGAATTTTGTGGGTCAAGGCGTAGAAGAGACGGCCGTCGAAAAAGAGAGTGGAAAGGTCCTTGTTAGAGTTAATCCTAAATTCTTCAGACCCGCGGAAGTTGATTTACTTATTGGTGATCCAGAAAAAAGCCAAAATATTCTTGGCTGGACTCCTTCTGTGAAGGTTAAAGAATTATGCAAGATGATGGTTGATGCAGATATAGAAAGAGTTAACTCTGGAGAACTTACGTTCTAACAGTCTATGAATAAAATTCTTCTTACTGGTTTTTCTGGCTTTACGGGCGCGTATATTCTTAAAGAAGCCGCTCGCTCCTCTACAGAAATTATTTGTCTTTCGGAGGATGGCTCTCCCAATTCTTTACCAATCGATCTGTTAGATTATCAGGCCGTTCAAGAAAGAATAAAAGAACTAAATCCATCTTCAGTAATACATCTCGCTGCCATATCTCATGTGCAACATGAACCGTCCTCCGATTTTTATTCAATAAATGTTGGGGGAACGAGAAACATCTTGCAAGCTTTGAGCAAACTTCCCGAAGATAGGTTAATAAATAATATTTTTGCTAGCTCCGCGACTGTCTATGGGAACTCTGAACAGGTTGAATTGAGAGAGGATTCCCCGTTGTTGCCTGTAAATGATTATGGCCTTAGTAAGAAAATGATGGAAGAACTTCTTCTTATGTGGAGTAAGAAGATTCCAATAACAATTACAAGGCCGTTTAATTATACTGGGCGGGGACAATCTGACAGTTTCCTTGTTCCCAAGATCGTCAATGCTTTTAAACTCAAGAAAGAGAGACTTGAACTCGGGAATTTGGAAGTGAGTAGAGATTTCTCGGACGTTCGCTTTATAGCAAAAGCTTATTTAAAATTGGCAAGCCAAAGAGCGGATTTTAGAGTTCTAAATCTTTGTTCAGGCAATTTAGTATCGATAAAAGAGATAATTTCTATTTGCACCTCTCTGACGGGTCACACTCTTCGGGTCATCTCTAGCCCAAAATTTCAAAGAAAAAATGAAATTTTGAAATTAAAAGGCGACCCAAAAAATATGGAAAGATATCTAGGCGCTACTCGACAATACTCTATTGGAGATACATTAGCTTGGATGCTTTCTAAATGAGATGTGTGTTCTTGGCAATTTGAAAGGCTGTTTCTTTCCAACTTTTTATCTTGGGACGTAAACAGGGTTGAGGAGGCTCCTTTAACCAATCCTTGAGTTGCTTAAACGCAACAATAGGATTGGTTAACTTAAGAAAAAAACATTCCTGGGGGGAAACTTCCCTGAAAACAGGAATGTCGTTTGCAATTATCCGACAATTGCGCTGAGCAGCCTCTATGATGGGTAAACCGAACCCCTCATTAAGGCTCGCGATGATAACTGCATCGGTTTCTTTGTAGCATAAATCTAAAAAACTGTCGCTAGCATCGTTAAACCAGAAAAGAGTTTTGTTGAAGTATTTTGATTTATTAATACTCTTAATTAGCTCGTCGACCATCCAACCTTGTTTGCCTATAAAAGTTAAACTGATTTGATCTTCCTCCAGCGCCCAAAGTTGCGAAAACAAATCCAAGATAATTTTATGACCTTTTCTAGGCTCAATCGTGCCAACCATTAAGAAGTTATATTTGAAATTCTTTAGATTTCTTAGATATAAAGATTGTGCAGATGTTTGCCCTGATGTAGAAATTTTTTGAACAAAATCTGATCCTGGATAAAACCAATAAGAGTTATCTACCTTTATATTTTTTGCTGCAAGATAATGAAGCAGATCAGCTTGCACTGTTTTGGAATCACTTAAGAATTCGGCAAAATTTGAAGTAGAAAGAAGCCATTTTTCAAAAATATCTTTAACTTCATAAGGAAAACAATGGGGAAGTTGTAGTGGAAGCAAGTCATAGACTGTTAGAATGACCCTACAACCACTCTCCTTCATTTCTCTGAATGTTTCTTCTTGAGCTAAATGCTCTACAAAAGCTTGTTCTAAAGATAAAAATACATCGCCAATTTTTGGTGAGATCTTATACTTTGTAGGCTTGAATGTCTTTCTTTCGTCCAAGTTAATCTCTTGAAGGACTAAAAAACCTTTGGTAACGGCAGTACAAGAAACAGGAATTATTTCATATTGATCCTTAACTAAAGGCTTGATTTCCTGAAAAACGGATCTGATGACTCGCTGGACTCCTGTCTTATTATCCACTACAGATAGAACTGTGACATCAAAATAAAGTCGAGGGCGATCGGAGGGCTGTAATTTCTTAAATGCGATTGAAGATTGAACAGCTCGAATAACGCGCAAATAAAATTCTTTGCTAAGCAGACGCCCAGGCCGTTTTGTTAAAACGTCAAAAATTTTTTTTATGACTATAGGTTTCATGCTCAAGAGCCAAAATAAGAAGCGCACACGGTATCTGCAGGACCGTCTAATTTAATTTGTCCATTTTCAAGCAAGATCGCTCTGGAACAACACTTTTCTATAAGCTGTCTAGAATGAGAAGCTATAACTAAGATGCTGGATCGTTTTATCAGATCATTGAGCCGTTTCTCAGCCTTTTTTTGAAAATTCAAATCACCTACAGAAAGCCACTCATCCATCAAGAGGATTTCGGGTCGGATCATTGTTGAAACGGCAAATGCCAACCTCATATGCATACCCGAAGAATAAGTGCGCACAGGCATGTTAATAAATTCACCAAGCTCAGTAAAGGAAATAATTGAATCTAACTGGTCATCAACGATCTTCTTTGGTATTTGTAAGAGAGCAGCTCGCAAATAGATGTTTTCAATGCCAGTAGATTCCGTATCGATTCCAAGTGAAACGTCAATAAGGGATCCAACTTTCCCCTCAATTAACGCCTCTCCGCCAGTCGGAATATAGGCTCCTCCTAATACCCTTAACAATGTACTTTTACCCGCCCCATTTGGCCCTAATAAACCAATTCGTTCTCCGTCCTTGATTTCGAGATTTATGTTATTCAATGATCTGACGATAGAAAAACCCTTCTCAGAAAGGCCTATCCTGCCTCCCGATGCAATCCCCATAAAAGTTTTTTTCAGGGATCTTGACTGGGAGTTATAAATAGGAATATCTACCGTGACGTTTTTAAGAGAGATAAAAGACATTCTTATAGCCAATAGGAAATACGAGCTCGATATTTATTAAAGAGGAGCAAAGAAAACAAAGAACCAAAGAGAAATAATGCGATCGTCACGAGCCAATTAGTGGGAGTGGGCGGCAAACCAAGTAAAGGGTTACGAACGATGGCTAACAGGTGGAAAACAGGGTTGGGCTCAAGCAACATTACGCTTGCTCTTGCTGGAAGCAAGGATGGCATCCAAATAATAGGAGTTATGTAAAAAGCAATTTGTAAAACACTCCCCACGATTTGTGTCATGTCCCTAAATCGCGTGCACACAATCGCCAAAAGGAGCGATATCCACAATAAATTTAAAGTTAGGACAATAAGTCCAGGAATAAAATAGAGAATGTTCCAATTAATGCTTTTTTGTACACACAAACACACAATTGGGAAAATTATCAAATTGTGGAAAAAAACAATAAGATTTCTTCCAACCATTCTCACGATATGTGAAAAAACAGGAATGGGTAATTGCTTAATAATTGCTTCTGCACAGATTAGAACGTTTGTGCCGTCCATTATAGTCGATGAAATAAACCCCCAAAGGATCAAGCCAGCCGACAAAAAAGGTAGGAACTCGTGCATGGGCGATTTAAAAATAGTTCCAAAAATCACACCTATACATGCGATCATCACACCAGTAGAAATAGTAATCCACCATGGGCCGAGTATTGATCTTCGGTATCTTTGCCGGATATCTGCCTTTGCAAGGTACAAAGGCAGGCCAATCTGAGACAAAGCTGCTAAGACATCTTTTACTCCGAGGTTGGAGTATCTACTACTTGTTTGCATTCTTAGACTCGCTTGTAATCATCTTGAAGTCTGACAATATCGTCTTCACCAAGATATGAACCGGATTGAACTTCAATCAACACTAGAGGTAACTTACCTGGATTCCGCAATCTATGAACGCTGCCTACGGGGATGAAAGTTGACTGGTTTTCGGTAAGAAGTTCTTTCTTATCTCCGATTTGCACTTCAGCTGTTCCCTCGACCACAATCCAATGTTCAGCTCTGTGATAATGTAGCTGAAGAGATAGCTGTTCTCCAGGCTGAACAATGATTCGTTTGACTTGAAATCTGTCACCGTGGGCGAGACCTTCATAACTTCCCCATGGACGATAAACCAAGGGATGTAAAACCGCCTCACTTCTGTTTTCTTGCTTTAATTTTTCTACAATATTCTTTGTTTCCTGGACTCTAGAAAGAGGAGACACAAAAACAGAATCTTTAGTTTCGATGACGGCGATGTTATCTAAACCAATAGTAGAAACAAGCCTTCCCGTGCTGTGGATATACGAATTGTGCGTATCTACAGCCAATACATCTCCTTTAGTAACATTATTGTCCTTATCTTTCGAGCCAATGTCGTAGAAGGCGCTCCATGCGCCCAGGTCGTTCCACTTGATAGGAAGGGGAACAACCGCTCCGTTCTGGGTACGCTCCATTACTGCGTAATCAATCGAGTTGGACGGACAAGCATTGAAGGCCTCTTTGTCGAGGAAGCAGAATTCATTAACAATCCTGCGATTAGTCCAAGTTTGCTCGCAAGCTTCAAACATCTCTTTTTCAAATTTCTTAAGTTCAGAAAGATAGGTTGAAGCTTTGAAAACAAAAATTCCAGAATTCCACAAATAATTGCTGGACTGCAGCATTTCCTCTGCTTTGTTAAGAGAGGGTTTCTCAACAAACCGTTTGATGGTAAAGCCGGAGTTATCTAATTGATTGCCTGTCTCAATGTAACCAAAGCCGGTTGCGGGATGAGTGGGAGTGATGCCTAATGTGACTAAGTAGTCTTTTTCTGCAAGTTTGATTGCTTCAGAAAGTAATTCAGCGAAGCGGTCTTCTTCAAAGACGGCATGATCAGAAGGCATTACAACGAGAACCGAATTTGTATCAAATTGCTCTGCAAACATAGCGCCCAAAGCAATTGCGGGAGCAGTATTTTTCGCTACAGGTTCTACTATGATCGTTCCATCTACACCGCACTCCAATAAGTTCGCTTTTGCATAGAAACGATGGGCATCGTTGCAGATGATAATGGACTCAGATGAGTTTTTAATTTTCTTTGCGCGGTTTACAGTGTCCTTAAAAAGAGTTCTGTTTTTTTCAAACTGCACAAACTGTTTCGGATAAGAAGATCGAGAAAGAGGCCAAAGTCTCGTTCCGCTGCCGCCGCAAAGGATTACAGGAAAAATCATAATAAACTCTAACTTGTGTGAATGTGAAGAAATTCTAGCAATTAATACACAACGGTCAATTGTTCTTTTTTTCTTCTAATTGTTTTGAGACAACTTCTAAAAATTGTTTCTTAAAATTTTCTTTTGAAAATTTGTCTACATGCTCGAGGAAGTTTTCTTTCTTCCAGAAATTCTCAGGAATATTTTCGAATTTAGTTATCGCATCGGATAAGGATTCTTTTGTCTGTTCTGAGAAAAAAAGTCCCGTTTCTTCGGTGATTGTATCAATAGCCCCACCTCTGCGATAAGCAATGACTGGTGTATGACAAGCCATGGCTTCTAGAACAACAATGCCAAAGTCCTCCTCTCCAGGAAAAAGAAGAGCCTTAGCCTTGGACAAGGACTGTTTGACAAATTTATCGTTAGCATTAGTAATGAACTTAATTTTTTTTTCTGAGAATTCTTTTAGCTTTTTGAGTTCTGATCCATTACCAATTACTAATAAATTTTTTCCTAAAGTTCTGCATGCCTGTATTGCTAAGTCAGCTCTCTTATATGGGACAAGAGCACCTAGATAAACGTAGTAGGGTTCATCACAGAAAGGAGACGCAAAGCCGTCATCAGAATTAACCTCTAGGCGGTTAAGATCAACTGGAGGATATAAAATTTGAGAATCTCTCTTCCACCACCGCTTTACTCTAGCTTGCACAGCATGGGAAATCGTCAAAAAGTTGTCTACCCTGTTTGCGGAGGCAACATCCCAGAGCCTAAGGTAGTGAAAACAAGGAACCATAAAAAGGCGCACCAGGACGTTTGAATTCTTTAAATATTCTGGGTACATATCCCAGAGGTACCGCATTGGAGAAAAACAATAACAGACATGTAGTGCGTCCGACCGAGTAATGACTCCTTTAGCAGGCCCAGACTCATTTGAGATAACGAGATCAAATTCGCTTAAATCTAGCTGCTCAAGAGCAATGGGCATAAGGGGTAGGAGTTTTTGGTAGTGTTTTTTGCTACCTGGTATTTTTTGAATGAACGTTGTCCTTATCTCATGTTTGGAGATAGATGGAGGCAAAATTTTTCTGTTAACAACATTTGTGAAGATAACAGCTTCGGGAAAAAGTTCACACAAAACTTCTAGAACTCTTTCACCGCCTCTCATGTTCGTTAACCAATAGTGGACGATAGCAACCTTTTGCGGCATGAAAAATGCAGAAGAAAAATAGAGAATAGAGCGGAACAAAGGAATTATTAAGCCAGACACGACAACCCAAGCTCCGCTCGACTAAATTCTAACTGTTATTTTAAGTATTGGCATAATTCGTTAAGTCATATACTTGAAATCTTCTCGAAAATTTTGGTTTTAATCCTATTAAAAGATCTATTGCAATTCGATGCTCCCCTTTAATTCTTATTGTAAAGTTAGAAAAACTTTATGTATTATTCCTCTAGCTGTTTATATATTTCGCTTTGGTTTTATGCAGAATCTGGGCAGAGCCGCTCTGGAACTTCATCATCCATGGAGCCTAAAAGTTGGTCAATAAAAACATCTTGAGCTGAGATAGCTAAATATTTCTTAAAACCTATATTTTTCAATAGGTTCAGAAGAAATATTTGGATGCGAGGGCAAAAGGCGTTTTTATTCGTCGCGATTTAGGATCTTATGCCTTTGAAGTACGACATTGAAAAAGGCTTGTGGTATGAACTTAGCGAATCAGCTCAGAATACTTACCTCCACCTCGAAATCCTAAAAACTTTTAGGTTAAACTTCAAAAGATGATTTTTCGGAGAGAATCGCTGAGAGACTGTTATTCAATTTCTCCCTAGCCTCTTTAAATGTTGTTTCCACGAATGATGTGGTATCTCCGTCGTTTACAACAACGATGTTATTTGTCTGAGTTTTTATAGTCAGAATTATTTCATTTAGAGAGCGATCACTAATTTCAAAATATTTGCTGTCCTTATCTAAGTCAAGTTGAACAAAATCTCCCCTTGCCAATTGCCAATAACGAAAAAGCCAAGGGGTCACGTCAGTTGGAGTTCTGAATTTTTCAGCTGTTGTTCGAAGCAAAATATCCTCATGCAATTTCCAAACCTCTCTCAAAGTTGACTTGAGATAACCTTGAGGAAAGTGGTGGTCATAAAAACCAGAAAAAGAGGTCCACGTCTGCGCGAACATTGTTTGGAATACTTGAGGTCCAATTTGTGGTGAGAACCATTTTCTCCAGTTTTTTCTGACAACGTCAGGTTTGTAGAAGCTTGCGTTAATTACGCAAATATTACTCAAGATATTATGGGAAAAAAGACACCAGGGAATAAGTGCATTCATGACAGCCTTGTCACAAGGTAATTTTCCTTTAAAAAATCTTTCAGGCGCCACGTTATTTATTAAAAAACAATCGTCGTCGAAACAGACAAATTGCTCAGATAAACTTTCGATGCGGTGAATGTTTAAGGAACCTCTGCACAAAAGGTGGGTGATATGCTATAATTAGCACACTACCG
>ERZ860508.1287-NODE-1287-length-14388-cov-3.288495_pt1 | contig 14388 bp, 8 predicted proteins | sample MGYA00509976_ERZ860508 | MGnify/ENA primary metagenome ERZ860508 (study PRJEB30046, sample SAMN00715242) | human gut metagenome | study: EMG produced TPA metagenomics assembly of the A metagenome-wide association study of gut microbiota in type 2...
TGACATTGATAGTACCGGTTGTAGTAGACAGGGAAACGTTTGAGAATGCGGTTCGTTCTTTTTCTGATCCGGCTTTTCCATGTATACTCGGTCTCTTCTCCGGATATGTTCTTTTTTCCGCTTTTTTTCCATTCCAGGTTCATCTTATCGATTAGGGCGGGAACCAGGAAAAGCGCGATCAATAGGGAGACTCCTAAATTGATGATGACGACAGCCGCAAAATCCTGCAGATTGAGGCGTATCTTTTCATCTAAGAAAAAGATAATGACCAGTGCACCCATCGTTGTCAAAGTGGCTGCGAGTATGGACAGGATGGCCTTCCGGTTATGTCGGTTCCGGATATGTTCCGTCATGACGATCGTGTTGTCGATCACCAGGCTGAGTGAGATTGTGACGCCTGCCAACGAATAAAGCTGCATTTCCAGTCCTGACAGATAATAAAGGATGACAGCAATACTGAGGTTGATCGAAAGGCTGATGATGATCAGTAACAGATATTTTATCTCGCGTGTGATCAGCAAGACAAACATCAGTAGGATCAGGACGGTGAGCCCCGTACGGACATAAATCTTGTTCAGTTCGTCCTGAATGAATTCGGTCGCGTCATAGCTGGTATGTATTTCATAACCGGGTGGAAGCAAGGTACGGATATGTTCCATCTCGGCTTTTATCAGTCTGGCAAGTTCCAGCTGGTTTGCCGTCTCTTCAGCGCGGATGGACAGATAGATGGAATTCAAGCCGTTGATACGGTAATAACTCTGTGGAGCTTCTTCCTGACGGGTAACTTTTAGCAGTTGGTCCAGGCGGATCAGCTTGCCGTCTTTGTTCAGGACGGTTATAAGCGATGGGTTGAATCCGTCTGTTTCGTTTTCAGGAACCAAAGCGAGACGTATCCACTGGCTACTTTGTCCTTCTTTGCACGAAGTCGCCAACTGGGTTTCCACGTTTCCGGTTCCTAAGAATTCTTTTTGATAATACTGGCTGATCGCTTTCTGTATATCCGGGATGCTGATACCTAACGTTGCCAGCTGACGGCTATCATATTCCAGTCGCCATTCCATCGGGGTGGCACCACTGACATCGATGCGGTAGATGCCGGGAATCCCGCTTAGGCGAGGTTTTATCTGGTCTTCGGCAAAGCGTTGTATGAATATGGGTGTGGCTGCCGCATTCAGTGTGTAGCTCATGAAAGGCCGTACTTCCTTGTCGTCCGGCCGGCTCATTTCCAGGACTGGATAGCTCAGTCCGTCCGGTAGGCTGGGCCATGTCTGTCGGATGATGGTAGACGCTTCGAAACGGGCGGCGTCGATATTGGTATGCTTGTCCAGTTCGAGCGTGACATATCCCCATCCGTTACCGGAAGTGGAATTGATCTCCTTGATCCCCTTGATGCGTGCCAACATCGCTTCGAGCCGCGAGGTCACTTCCATCTCTATCACGCGTGCCGAATTGCCCGGCATGTTATAGCTGATAGTCAACTGTGGCAGCGTGCGTGACGGCGACAGCTTGATCGGCAACAGCGGTATGAAGGCGATTCCCGCCAGCGCCACGCAAAGGAAGGTGACGATGATGGTGAAAGAGGATATTTTAGGAGATGCACTCATTATTCATTCTTTGTTACAATCCGTATTTATACTCGAACTCGTTCGAAAGGGAAACTCCCGTTTCGAAGTCATGCAACGTCAGTTTGCGGATCTTATAATAACTCAGCCAGTAGTTCTGTAAAGCCGAAATATAGTTCCGCTGCGCTTCCTGTTGGCGGTTCAGCGACAGAGTAAGACTGTTGATATCCGCTTTTCCGATCATGAAGCGTTGCTTGGTTTCGCTGTAGGCTGTTTCAGCCAGGTCTACCGCTTCTTCGGCACTCCCAATCAGGGCTTGCTGGATATTGAAGTCGCCGACTGTCATAATCACGTCTTCTTCTACTGTCAATTCTTTTTGTTTGGCGGATGTTTCGGTGACAAGCAGGTTGTTCTTGGCAATATTATGTTTCCCTTTTCGTACGCCCCAGTCTACCAACGGGATCGAAACAGACAAAGAGACGATTTCCTGCTGTTGCAGATTTTTGTAGGCGTCCTGTATGTTCTTGGACACTTGGTTGAATCCGACGCTGGCATTGATCTGGGCGTTGAACATCGCTTCTTTCTTGGTTTTGTCTACCTGCTGCTGGGCTTCTAATATTTGCTGGCGCAACTCCAGAAAGGTCGGGTTGTTTGCACGTGCCAATTCGAGTGCTTTGTCGACCGAGATTTCCATATTGCGCGGGCGGCTTGGGAGGCGCAGGCGTATTTCTGTATTCTTGTCGAAGTTCAAGTAAGAGGCGAGGCTGAACATGGCACGTTTTAGGGCGATTTCCGCATTTTTCAATGTGTTGCGTGCGTTTACGGCATCCAATTTCAGTGTCAGCAAATCCGCTTGGCTGATAGAAGCTATCTTATGCCGTTCCTGTCCTGTCCGGTACAGCGTGTCGGTCGTGGCGACATTTTCCTTGGCCAGATCATATTCCACCTGTGCCATTGCCAGAGCGAAGAAATAGGTCGTTGCTTGCTCGCTCATTTGCTCTACATTATATAATAGTTCTTTCTTGACCTTCTCGTATTTCAACGGTTCGATTTTCCGTTCCCATTTAAAAGCGTTATACCCCAATAAGTCTTGCTGGTAGCCGAGGCGGATCGGAACCGATGAGAACTGGTTATAAGTTTGGTCGCCGAAATAGCGCATATAATCCAAGTCTGTATCCAAATAGAATGTACCGCCTAAGAGGTCGAAATTCTGTTCGATCTCCAATTGCCCGCCCGCATAAAACGATTGTTGTTTTCTATATACGTCGATATCAGCCTCCGAGTCATATCGTTGGGTAAAATAACGGCGGTATTGTGCCGGCGTCAGATTTAGGGTAAGGCTTGGCAGACGGCCGGCCTTGTAAGTCCGGTATTCCCAGTAGCCGGCCAGATACATATTTTTGTATCGGAAAGCGTCCAGCGAACTGTCGGCCGCCAGTGTGATAGTTCGTTCCAGCGTCAGTGTGAGCTGCGCTTTTCCTCCGAACACGCATGCAAGCATCAACAACGTGATGACATATCTATAAATGAATTTCCTGTCCATAACTTCCAATTTTCAATTTTCAACATTCAAATTACCAACCTCATGTTTGCGATAAATGAACCAGTATATCAGTGGTATGACAAAAAGGCTGACTGCCGTACCGATCAGCATGGCCGAGATCATGGCGATGGAGAGCGGCTTTTGCAGTTCGCTGCCCATATCGAATGTGAAAAGCAGCGGAACCATTCCGAATATTGTCGTTAATGATGTCATGATGATAGGGCGCAGGCGCCGCCGTCCGGCTTCATGTATGGCTTCCATAAGAGGAACCCCTTCTTTGCGGAGTTCGTTGATAGCATCCAGTTTCAGGATGGAGTCGTTGATGATGATACCGCAGGTCACGACGATGCCGATGGCACTCATCAGGTTCATGGTATGGCCGCATATCCAGAGCACCAGCAAGGAGGCTGCCACATCGATCGGAATTTCAAGCAGCACGATGAGCGGCTGCAGGAAACTTTCGAACTGGGCTGCCAGGATGAAATACATCAGTAGGATCGAAATGAACAAAATCACGACCAGCTCGTTCAGCATCTGCCGGTTGGAAAAGAAACTTCCTGAAAAATCGATATCCCAGTCTGTATCGATTTCTTTTTTTACATTTTCCATCAACTGTTCGGCATTGTCTATATCATAGAAACTGAATGGAATGTATTCTCCGTTCTTTCCTGCCGTGATCGTTTTCAAGTCCTCTCCCGGAGTGACACGCACCAGCGATTGCAGCGGGATATATCGTACGTTGCCTTCCGTATCAGGAACAGTGTTTACCAATGTTTTCTGCAAGACCTCGTTTACCGTTTGTTCCTCCCCGGCCAATGCGATCGGCAGATATTGCTGGTAGGAGCGGAGCGTCGCTATTTCATTCTCTTTGAATGCCGTTTTCAGCAACCGGTACACTTCGTTGTAGTCGACGTTATAAAGCAGAAGTTTCTGTCTGTCTATTGTGATATTTAATTGGTTGTCGAAGGTGATACCGACAGGAGTATGTCCTGTTTTCGCCTCGATTTGCTGTTCTATTTTATTCAAGACGGAGGCTTCCGGTGCTTCAGATTTATTGCGGGTGTGCAATTCGGCGACAATGTCGGCTTCACCTGTCACAAACAGCTTTTCAAATACTGTTTCGGGAGGCGAGAAGGATATCACTGCCATCGGGTAATGCGTTTTGATCCATTTTTCCACCGATTTTTGTAAAGGAGCGATTCCGGTTGGTTTCTCCGTCTTGAAATATAACTCGCTTTCGGAAACCGACATCTCTCGCTCCCGGTTCAACAGAAATTGCTGCTGCCCGACATAGGCCGTGTGTTCTTGTACCTGATTGTCGATAGAGGCGAATAACTGGCTGACACGGCTCTGGTTTTCATCGATATGGATGTTTTCGTTCCATTCCACATGAGCGATCAGTTCGTTCTGGTCTATCTCCGGCATACGGCTTTTCGGTATTTCGTAGAACAGAAAGGCGCAAAGCGGGAGCGTAATGGCAATGAAAATCAGGCTTGCCGTTTTGTGACGGAACACAAAATCCACTCCGGTATCATAGAAGCGGTCCAATGTATGCTCTTTTACCAGATTGTTGATTCGTATATTGAAACCCTTATGTTTGATGTCCGGAATACTGTATACCAGTTTGTAGAGTACCGGCAGCAGCATGATTCCCGTGAAATAGGAAACCATCAGTCCGACGGTGACAGCAAAGGCTTGGTCGAAGAAGATCGCTCCTGCTATTCCGCTCATGAACACAAGCGGAACGAAGACGGCAATTGTCGTAAAAGTGGAACTCAGCATCGGAGTAATTACTTCGGTCGTCCCTTTATTGCAAGCCTCTTCCAGCGAGTCTCCTCGTGTCCTGTATTGGGTAATGTTTTCCGTTACGATGATCGAACTGTCGATCATCATACCCAAAGCCAGGATCAACCCGGAGATGGAGATGATATTCAGCGACATTTTGCAGAGGTAGAAAAAAAGGAAACTGATGATCAGGCTCACCACCATACTTAACCCGATCACTGCCGGGCTCTTGATATCCCCTAAGAAAAGGATGGCGACGATACAGATGAAAAGGAAACCCAACGACAGGTTTTGTTTCAGGTTCGAGATGGTATAATCCAGCAATTCCGTCTGGTTGCGGCTGACACTGAAATCGATATCCGGATAGACGGAAGCAAAGTAATCCGTCACTTCTGCCAATGCCTCTTTCATGTTATCCATATTTTCATCCGCCTGCTTGATTACAGCCAGCGTTACCGCCCGTTTCCCGTTGGAAAGGGAAGCTCCGGTCTCTTTCTCCGGCACGACGGAAATGCGTGCCAAATCTTTCAGTTGAAAAATATGGTTATTTTTCCTGATATAAATATTCTCGACATCTTCCGGTGTGCGCAGCAGTGTCGAGAACTTGATATTGTACTCGTAATAGCCGTCACGTACGGTCATGCTACCCGGTTCTATATTGTTAGATGTCAGTGCGGCCTCCAGATCGTCAAGTGTGATCTCCGACATTTTCAGCAACTTCATGTCCGGAACAATCTGTAACTGCCGTTTCAGAATTCCGGTCACATCTACCATTGCCACTTCGGGCAACTGTTCGATACGACGTTTGATCACCGTTTCGGCAAACTGGCAAAGGTCGAGGAACGATCCTTCGTTTATTTCACTGTAAGCGCTGTCGCTTTTCAATGTCAGATTCAAGCAGAATACGGGAATATCAGTGGCACTGGCTTTGATTACCCGTGGACGTTCTACTTCACGTGGCAGGTAGTTCATAGCTGCGTCTATCTTTTCGTTGACTTCGATAAAAGCCAGATCCGTATTCGTTCCGAAATCGAAGTTTAGGCGTATGATGGCAGTACCGTCGCGTGTTTCACTGTGGATGTCGCGTAAACTGGCAACCTGCATTAATTGCTGGCGGATGGTTTTTACTACTGTGTTTTCCAATTCGCGTGCCGAAGTGTTCTGGCCGGATACCTGTACGGTGATCTCCGGAATTGCAATATCAGGCAGCAACGACACCGGAATGGTGAAGTAAGTAACCAGTCCCACGATAAAGCAAGCCGTAAAAGCCATCAGTACCGCGATAGGGCGTTGTAGTAGAAACTTTATCATGTATTAGAACTATGATTTATGATTTATAAATTATGATTTCTGAATTGTCAATTGTCCATTTTTAATTGTCAATTACTTTGACCGGTGCTTCGTGAGCCAGGTTAATGTTACCGCTTGTAATCACGATATCCCCTTCTTTCAGTCCGTCAATGATCGTATAGCTGTCGGCATTTTCCAAACCTGTATGTACATAGTTCCAGTATGCTTTGTCTTCCGTTAATGTGAATACAACCTGTTTGCCGGAACGGAGTACGACAGCGCTTTTGGGAACGACCAACTGTTTACCCAGCGAACGATGGATACTTACTCGTACATTCATCCCTTCGAACAACTTACCTTTATCGTTTACGGCAGCTTTCACCTGTACCATCCCGTCTTTGTCTACCAGCGGGTTTATTTCGGATATACGGCCGTCAGCCGTGACATCGGACAAGGCAAAAGGAGCTACCTCTACACGATCGCCTGTTTTGATAAGCGGCAGTTCGCTTTCCAAAACTGTGAAAGCGGCTTCCAATGTGCGGGTATCGATAATGGAACAGAAAACATCGGAGGTAGAAGCCGTATTGAACTGTTTGGCGAACAGGTTAGCGACGACACCGTCGAAAGGGGCGGTCAGGACTGCGTTTCGTTGTTCGTATTCGGCAAGCTGCCAAGAGATCAGTGCCTGGTCATACCCGCTTTTTACCTTGACTAACTGCATGGTTGCGGGCGGTACTTTTGTAGAATCTTCCAGTTTGTAGCCCTGTCCGATCAGTACGTCTTGCAGTTCCAGTTTGGCGCGTTCGAGTGCATCTTTGGCTTGCGCTGTCTTGTTGGCAAGGCGGAAGGTTGAGAGTTCTGCGAGTTTTTGCCCTTTCGTCACATGGTCGCCGTTCTTCACATATATCTTGGCGATCGGTTCTGCCGATTCGAATTTTAGGTCGACAAAGTTTCGGGCTGACAGTTTGCCGTTACTGATCAGTTCGTGGTTGAAATCAGTAGTATTCAACTTCATCACCGTCACCTCGTTTGTCTCATCCGGTAGAACGGTTTCTACGCTTTCTTCGGAATCTTTCTCTTTCTTTTCACCGGAGCAAGCCATCATCCCGGTCAGAATCAGTATGGCAAACAATTTGTAGTATTTCATATTTTATTGTTTTTATCAAAGTTGTTTCGCAAATATACAAACATATTTTAGTTACGAGCCTTTCGTAATTACTTTTTTTCTATTATCTTTTTTACTTCTTCCCTCATTTCCCGGATTGCCGTACTTTCCACCTTCGGTTCTTTGGTCAGCACAGCTCCGGCGGCAGCCCGCAATTTATCCACCTGGTAGAACTCCGGCTCTGCATATAGCTTGGCTAACAAATAATATGGATACAATCTCTCCGGCAGTATCCCGATAGCCTGAAGCAATTCTTCTTCCGCCTCCCGGTAATCTCCGAGCGTCTGCCGGTTTTTGGCGATCATGTACCGGATCATCGGGTCTCCGCTCAGCCGCTTCGCCCGTTCCAGCACCCGTATCGCTTCGGCGTGTTGTCCCGTCTTGCTGAGGCATTGCGCCTCTTCGAACAAGAATTCAGGTTTATGCTTTAGCTTGTCATGCAAACTGTGATAATCTTCCGCAACCGATTCATACGCCTTGTTGTTGTAGATCATCTGCATCCGTCCCCATCGTTTATATGCCTCATATTGCCCTTTCTGCAAGATGAACAGACAGACGGAGGCAAGCGACAACAGACTTATCATCGTAATATGGCACACCGGTGATACGGATAGGGCAGATGATCTTGTCCGCGTCCCATCTTCCGTCACGCATATCGCCCCCAAAAACACCAACGCCACCCAAAACGACGGCAACTGCAACGGATAGGACGACACCGCGAACACCGCTAACGCCAACACGCCACCGGCCGTTCCCTGCTGCCTGTTCCGGATTCCATAGTACGCCATGCTCCCCAGCCATGCCACGAACACGATCAACCCTCCGACCCCCTGTTCCAGCCCGATCTGCAGGTATTCGTTGAACGCATATTCGGGACATCCCGCCACCCGTTTCTCCCGGTCTGTTGCGTTCCCTGTTGCGAAATACCCGCCTTGCGCCTCCGCGTATGCCGCCGGGAATCCGCCTAACCCCGTTCCTGCAAGCGGCTGTCCGGCAATCGCTTTCACCGTCACTTTCCACATCAGCAATCGCCCGTCCGCCGAATCTTGTTTCATCCCGTAAACCCCGGCAATGGTACATCCCACCAATATCGCCACAATTGCAATAAAAGGAATTGTAGCATTCTTATACCTTCGACATACAGCTTTCGTCTTCTCCCATCCGATCCGTTCCGTCCAGTACACCCATCCGCAAGCCACGACCGCCGCCATCCACGCCGACCGACTCATTCCGGCAGGCAGGACAATCAGGATAGCTCCGGCGCATACCCAACCGAAATAATGCATCCCCTTTTGAAACCGCAACGCCGTCCACAGGCAAACCGGCAGCACGACCGCTAAGTACCCGCAGTAAGGCCCCGGATTAAAGAAAGAACCCGTCAGCCGGAAAAGCGAATGGTTGGAATAGGCATAGCCATGCAATTGCTGCATTCCCCAGACGGCTTCGACCAGTCCGGTGAGCATCAGCACAAATAAGAAAAAGAACTTCAGGCAAGGAGCCTCTGTAAGAAAATAGCGCAACAGAAACCACAACACGACCAACTGCCCGCCGAAAAGCAGTTTTTCGGGTTCGGGATCGAGCTGCCAGTCGTATGTCGCGAGCGTGATCCCGGCAAAGAGGAGCAACAATCCGTCCGGCAATGCAAACGGGATGCTTTTCCTCCCGCCAGGCCATGCCGTCACAACCGTCCCGATCGCCATCAGCGCCATCGACAGGTGGAACCAGAAGACTTTCCCCGTCACAATGCCGTTCGCCAATGCGCTGTCGCCGACGAACGGCGTGGCGATCAGCATCGCCCCGAAAACGGATGCCAGTGCAGTCCGGATTCCATGCCTATGCAATTTGAGTTCCATGCCGGTGTATTTTATTTCCATGCTTATCCGTTTTTTATTCGATTTTCTTCATGAACCGATCCCAGCGGAACTGCCCGGTGTACGGATCGACCGATTTCCAGACAAATGCCGCCTTGCCGACGATATATTCTTCCGGCAACAAGCCCCAATAGCGCGAGTCCTGCGAGTTCAGGCCTTTGTCACCCGCCATGAAATAATAGTTTTTCAAGAAGCGGTATTCCCGTATCGGTTCGCCGTTCAGGAAAACGGTTGAATCATTATAGTTGATTTCCGCTTTTTGTTCCCATGCGATCAGCTTGCGGTATAACAGATAATTTTCCCGGTTCATTTCGACCTTGTCACCGGCTTTCGGGACATAGAGCGGTCCGAAATTCCGGATGTTCCAACTGATGACGGAGTCGAACGGGAATGCCTTATAGACACCGTCCGGAAACTCTCCCGGCAACGTCCGCCCGATGCGTTCCTGCGAATCCATGTTCCCGAGCGGTTCGTTCGTGCCGTTTATCCGGAACCTTCCGTTCCGGATGGAAAGCGTGTCGCCCGGCAATCCGATACACCGTTTGATGTAGTATTTCAGGATATGCATCTCGATCTTGTCCCAGCCGTTGGGATGCGGGAAGTTGAAGACCAGCACGTCGCCCCGCTTTGTTTTCCGAAATCCCGGTGTGCGGTGTATCTCGGTCTGTTCCAGCCGCAGCGTCGCGTTGAGGTCGAACAGCCGTGCGCCGAGCGTCGGTTTCCAGACCGCCACGAAATCCCCTTCGACCAGTTCCGGCTCCATCGAGTCGCTGGGGATGCGGAAGGAGGCGAGGAGGAAGACTTGAGAGAAGAGCCAAAAGGCGATCAGAACCACCAAAGCGAGAAATAGATTCAATAATATGTTAATCCATCGTTTCACAATCTATCTTTTAGATTAAAAAATATATCATTTTATATTCAGGTTGCTACAATCAATACCAGTCAATTTTATTATCTTCATCACAAACGAATATTCTTTGTTGCTTTCCCTGCGAGCATTTAATGGCCAAAAGGGCTTTTTGAGGCACATTTTCAAATTCGATAAAAACATCATTCGCTATTTTGGTATTGATAAGTTGCCAATTATTATTATCCCAATAATATAAAGAATACTCCAATCCTGGCTGAATAGAATTTCCATCACAACGACGAATATACGAAATTTTGGATATATTTACTGGCCGGCAAAAATCAAAACCGACCCAATCTTCTCCTTTGGCACTGAAATTTGTCAATTGATCACCATCTGCTATATTAGCTGCGTTGTTGCTTTTATCAAAAATCGAATTTGTACATTTGATAATGTTGCCTTGAATGATCGAATCATGTTCATCATAGAAATAAATTTCAGCCATGTCACACTGACTTGTATCAGAAGATGTAAAACGCCAATATCGATATTCGGCATTTTTATCAAGAAACACTGTGCCATTTGTTAAATTCCCTTGAGGTAATTCCGCTATTTTCTTTGTATGATCAAATTCCCTGTTTTCAGAAGTTTCGATAATACCTCCTGTTATTTTTTTTCTAATAGAAAATACATTGTCTCCCAAAGGATATTTTCGATTCAATCTGATCGTACGAAAAGCTGAAGTGTCTGGTTCTATAAATTGGATATGCTTCGAAGCAGAAGCCAAAAACGGTTTGCTGATCGGAATAGCATTGCCATTAGAGTCATACGCCAAGGCGATATAACAGGTATTCAGTCCCATTCTTTCGAAAACCACATGACTACCAGCTATTTTCCCCCAATAGACAGGAGTCCAATTATTTCCATCATAGATGGCTATAAATGGAGATTGTCCACTCTTCAATGATTCCTGCAACGAAATACGTATGTCAATCGTAGGCATATATTCAGCGGTAACATCTTGTATAAACATATTCCTGAGTTTGGGTGGGATATATTTCTCAGTTGCGATTTTCAGATACTCTTCATTGGGTTTGTACACATTGCGGAAAATCTTAGGGACTTTCAAATATGGATAATGAACTGTGCCCGGATCTGTCGTATGGGGCGCAAACTCCAAGTTTCCAAAACGCGTTGTATAAACTGTATTCCAAGAATGTCCATTATTACCTGTAGACCAATTGGGCGTAAAATCATAAGCGACAGGAATTCCTTTACTACGCATGATTAAGACAGCCCCTAAACAATACGTGGCACAATTAGAAAAAGGAAGTTTCAGTATGATATCAGGATCATAAATCGGAAGTGTCTTTAATAATCCAAAACTTTGAGGTGTGTTTTTCATTTGGTTATTCACTTCTGTTGCTGCAAAAATTGGATTTCGTTTATACTCGTCACACAAATATGCCAGATCAATATCTCCTTTACAAATATCGTAATAGGCATTCCTCCATTCGGTAAGCGGCTGCCCTTCAAAACATTTATAAGGTAATAGATATTCACAAAATTGTTCGAAATCCAGATGTTCGGCCCATTCGCATTCTCTCCATTGTTTGAAAGCTTCATCGATTGACTGAATAAGAAACTCCGAAGTGATAACCTCTATATCCCGTTTCTGTTTATATTTACTTTCAAATCTAAGACGAAGCGATTCGATATGTTTTTCTTGTTCAAGTTTGTCTTCTGATAAAGCAACGACAGAATCAATGGCGTGATAATAGTCCTCAATGCCTTTATCATAAGAAGTATGGTAAGGCATGTATCGAATCAGGTATTGGGCTGCTTCCAGTTTCTGCCGATCATCCAGTTTTGCGTAGTGCGACAAAACCGCTTCAAGCTCCCCTCTGTTTTCTCCGGCTTCCCGCAGAGCGTATTCCACATCGGTTATTTGTAAGCCGCAAGCAAAAAGCATCAAGTAGAAAGGCAACGAAAAAAACAGATATTTTGTAGTTGTTTTATATTGCAATCTCATATTCATTGTTTTAGGGGAGAAACTATATTTCAATCATTCTTTATCATGACAGGATGAAAGATATGCACTTCTAAATCTTCGGAAATCTCTTGATCTGTAATTTTATCTACAAAAAAAAGGATTCCATCATGAAGCTGACACCAGCCTGTATAAGGATTGAATGTGTTTATGGGCAGTTTGATTTCTTTTATTTTATTAAGCTCATTATCAAACAGACATAAATAAAAATCCCGTTCTCTGGATAATAATTCCAGGTTTTCGTTTTTACCGAAATCAATGGCATCCACATGCAAACGGGCATACATATCACATGTCGGAAGATACATGATATCAAAAAAATGAGGATTTTCAAATCCGTGTCTTTGCCATTCTGTATAATCTGTTTTGGATTTACACTTTTGAGCTTTATTGGAAGTGTAATCGCTATCAGCTTTGTACATTTTTCCAGATCCTGTGTTCAAATCGATCTTGTAGAGATGTGATTCTATCGGATAATTATATAAAATGTAATCATCCCGAAAGTTGACATTCGGTTCACTCATGTTCGCATACCCTTTGCTTATGTCTGGTTCCGCAATAGATGGAGATAAATTGAAAGTTTTTACCTTTTGGTTTTCTTCGAGGAAAATTTCTTTTACTTTGAATCGGGGTGGCGAAACAGACCTATCTTTTACCGTGCATAGCAGCGACTGGTGCAGGGCATTGTAATACAAACGAATTGTAGACATAGCATGATTCGTATTTATGATCAATTCCTCGTCTTCTTGCAAAGAATTACGGATTTGAATACGTTTCAACACATTCCCTTTCGGATCAATCAGGAATACGGATTCCGATTCATCAGCAACCCAAATGGAGTCTTTTTGATATGCAAAAATTCCAGTTAAACGAGTTATGGCGTTAGGACCACTTGTTTGTAACGGAATTTGAATGATTTTTTTCTCCAGAAGATCGATACAATCCAAAGCATGTTCCTTATGGTTATATCCAATCAATATATGTTTAGCACCTACTTGTACCGAAGAAGACAAATAATAGGACTTTAGTTGTAATACGTCAGAAGGAGGGAAAAAAAGTTCCTCCTTCTGTATTTCAACTAAGTCATTATCAACGGTCTTTATATTTTCTCTTCTCTGAGAGCAAGATATACTAATGCAAATTATGCATAAATAATGAAATAGTAATTTGTACATGGTTATCTACAATACGTTGGACCATAACATTCAGGACGTTCACTGTCTTTAAAACGGCATTCATTTCCGGAACTTGATGGACATGGAAACAAATGATAGTTTGATTTATTCTCATCCCAAGCTAAAGCCTCGACATTTTCCAATGCCAAGTCAGAGAGTTGAACCTCATTTTTGTTTTGCTGGTAGTTCCAGCCTGCTACTGCGGCGATCGCTGCAAAAGCGATTACGCCAAAAAATTTCTTTCCCATTTTTGTTTTATTTTAGGGATTTATAAACTTATGGTGATTGGTTCTACTGTTTGAAATCGAAGATCAAAAGCAATGGATTATCATCTTCCTTTGTTGTATTGATTATACTTCCGAATGGCTCAGACGGTGTGTATGTATTTCGCCATTCAACTACAGAATAGGCTTCCAATGGAACAACGATAGAACCATCCTTATTTGCATGATAAATAAATTGAGATATAGGGATCGTCAAACCCTTGAAATAAACATCATCTTTAATTGTACCGAAAGTATTCGATGATTTATTTTTATGGTCGAATAATGTCAATTTTTTATTTTTCTGATAGAAACTACCGAACATCGTGAATCGCTTATCCCTTATAAAACTATAAATACCATAGGCATAAGATCTTTTATTCAAATTGTCGAAAAAATCTTTAACGTTTTCATATTTCTTATCACTGAAAAAAGATGTAGGTATATTTTTCCCTTTAAAGTCGATATGGAGGAACGGATTCATATTTCCGCCTTCAACAGACTTGTAAATAGTATCATTGATCGGTTGAAAAAAATAAATAGAATCATGATCTTGATAAAAATTGTGATGAGCGAATATGAACAAGTATCCTGTTTGGTTTTTATCTACTTCTAAAAATGCGGAATCTTCTTTCCAATTTTTAATCCGATGCAATTTGTGACTTGTATCAAATCCGTTATATAAAAAAAATGTATTATTCACTATCGGCGAAATAGCTTGTGCATAGTACTTGAGATGAAATGTTGAAATACTATTTCCTGAATGATCATACGTTATTGTTTTTTGTTGATTCCTGTCCAATATTATAATATTGGACAGGAATCAACAAAAAA
>ERZ860508.1288-NODE-1288-length-14384-cov-2.556773_pt1 | contig 14384 bp, 17 predicted proteins | sample MGYA00509976_ERZ860508 | MGnify/ENA primary metagenome ERZ860508 (study PRJEB30046, sample SAMN00715242) | human gut metagenome | study: EMG produced TPA metagenomics assembly of the A metagenome-wide association study of gut microbiota in type 2...
CGGAGTCTGGCTGACGTGAAGGGTGAGGCGCTTGTCGTTTCGCAGTTCACGCTCGCAGCCGATACCCGGTCCGGAACGCGGCCGAGCTTTACGCCGGCCGCGGATCCTGAACTCGGACGCGCGCTTTATGAGGAGTACACCGAAGCGCTCAGAACCGAGGGCATCCCCGTCGAGACAGGCGTGTTCGGCGCCCACATGGAAGTCTCGCTCACGAATGACGGTCCCGTCACGATCTGGCTCCGGCTTCCCGCTGCGCCAAAGAATTGATGGAAGAGACGGAATCCGCTTCAGACGGCAGCCGTTCTTCTCCTATAATCTACAAACTTGATTGATATTCTTTCCTGTTTGACCTCGGATCGGGGTCGGGGGAAGAATTTTTTATTTTTTTAAGTGAGGGCAACACTTATGTATCAGCCGATCTCCATCGCAGCCGAAGACCCTGAGGTTTGGGCCGCTATCGAAGCGGAGAACAACCGCCAGGAAGACTACATCGAACTTATCGCGTCGGAAAACTACACTTCCCCCGCAGTTATGGCTGCTCAGGGCTCCCAGCTGACCAACAAGTATGCTGAAGGCTATCCGGGCAAGCGCTACTACGGCGGCTGCGAGAACGTCGACGTGGTTGAGCGCATCGCTCAGGAACGCGCGAAGAAGCTGTTCTGCGAGCCGGCTGGTGTCGAGATGGCCGTGAACGTGCAGCCGCACTCCGGCGCTCAGGCCAACATGGCTGTGCAGTTCGCGCTGATGGAGCCGGGCGACTGCTTCATGGGTATGTCTCTTGACGCGGGCGGCCACCTCTCCCACGGCATGCACCTCAACTTCTCGGGCAAGTACTTCCGCTGCGTGCCGTACGGCCTGAATGCCGATGAAGACATCGACTACGAAGAGGTCGAGCGTCTCGCGAAGGAAAACAAGCCGAAGATCATCATCTGCGGCGCTTCCGCTTTCTCGCTCCGCATCGATTTCAAGCGTTTCGCTGATATCGCTCACAGCGTCGGCGCTTACCTGATGGTGGATATGGCTCACTACGCCGGCATCATTGCGGCCGGTGTCTACCCGAGCCCGTTCCCCTACGCCGATATCGTGACCACGACCACCCATAAGACGCTGCGCGGCCCGCGCGGCGGCGTGATCTTCTGCAAGCCTGAGCTTGAGAAGAAGATCAACTCGGCCGTCTTCCCCGGCATCCAGGGCGGCCCCCTGATGCACGTGATCGCCGCCAAGGCGATCGCTCTCGGCGAAGCCCTGACCCCCGAATACAAGGCCTGGGGCGCCCAGGTCGTGAAGAACGCCGCCGCCATGGCTGACGAACTCACGAAGAAGGGTCTGCGTATCGTTTCCGGCCGCACCGAAAGCCACGTGATGCTGGTTGACCTCCGCCCGAAGCACATCACGGGCAAGGCCGCTCAGGCTCTGCTCGAGTCCGGCCACATGACCGCCAACAAGAACGCGATCCCGAACGACCCTGAGAAGCCCTTTGTGACCTCCGGTATCCGTCTTGGCACCGCCGCCATGACCACCCGCGGCTTCAAGGAAGAGCAGGTGCGTGAAGTGGCTGATCTGATCGCCGAACTGCTGGATCATCCGGAAGATGCCGCGGTGCTCGAGCACGTGAAGGCTGAGGTTGCCAAGCTGACGAAGGCCTTCCCGGTCTACGCCCGCTGATACGGCGCTTCTTTGTAGCAGCACACAGGCAGGCAGCCCCCGTCAGAAAGGAAGGCTGCCTGCTTTTTCCGGCAGGCCGGCCCCGTTCTGAGGACCGCCTGCCTGAGGTTTATCATGCGATGCCCTTTCTGTCACAGTCCAGATACTCAGGTTATTGATTCCCGGTCTTCGGAAGAAGGCTGGACGATTCGGCGGCGCCGTAAGTGCCCGAAGTGCGGCAAGCGTTTCACGACGTATGAGCGCGTGGAGCTTGCTATGCCGACCATCATCAAGCGGGGCGGCGCGAGAACCGAATATACGCGCGACAAGCTGCGGGCATCGATGACGCTCGCGCTCCGCAAGCGCCCGGTTCCGCGTGAGAAGGTGGACGAGGCGGTGGGCCGCATTGAGCAGCGTCTGATGGCGCTGGGCGAACGCGAGGTGAAGAGCGACCGCGTCGGGCAGTTTGTGCTCGATGAGCTGCGGCAGCTCGATAAGGTTGCGTACATCCGTTTCGCGTCGGTCTACTTCAACGTTGAGAAGCCCGAGGCGTTCGCCGAGCTCCTTCGCGAGGCGCTTGAGCCGAGGGAGAAGACGGATGCAGCATCCTGACAGCTATTTCATGGAGCAGGCGATACGGCTTTCCGCGAAAGGAAGGCCGCTCTCGCCCCCGAACCCGGCGGTCGGCTGTGTGATCGTGAGGAACGGGGAAATCATCGCGAGCGGCTTCACGCAGAAGGCGGGCGGCCACCATGCGGAGATTGAAGCGCTCACCGACGCGGAGAAGCGCGGTGTGAATATCGAAGGCGCCACGGTGTATGTGACGCTTGAACCCTGCTCTCACTATGGGCGCACGCCGCCCTGCGCGCTGGCGCTTATCAACCACCGCGTGGGACGCGTTGTCGCCGCCATGAAGGATCCGAATCCGCTCGTCGCCGGAAAGGGGCTTGCCATGCTCGAAGCGGCTGGAATCCCGACCGCCTGCGGCGTGCTTGAGGAAGAGGCCTGGGAAAGCAACCGGGGGTTCTTCACCCGGATGACGCGGGGCACGCCTTGGGTCACACTGAAGGTGGGGGCGTCGATTGACGGCCGCACTGCGCTTCCGAATGGCGAAAGCCAGTGGATCACGGGAGAGGCCGCGCGCCAGGACGTGCAGCGGCTCAGATCCGAGTCGGGCGCGATCCTTACCGGTATCGGTACGGTGCTCGCGGACGACTGCCGGCTGAACGTCAGGCTGCCGGGGCGGGATCCGGCGGAAATCCGCCAGCCGCTCCGCGTCGTGGTGGATTCGTCGCTCCGCACGCCGGTCACGGCCCGCGTGATCGGTGAGGACGGGCTCTGCCTGATCGTCTGCGCGAAAGCGGATCCGAAGCGGAAGGCGGAACTGGAAATGCGGGGCGCTGAGGTGATCGAGCTGCCGGGAAGTGACGGCCGGGTCGATCTCAGAGCCCTGGTGTCCGAACTCGGACGCCGTGAAGTGAATGATCTTCTTGCGGAAGGCGGCGCTACGCTGAACGGCGCGCTGCTTGACGCAGGACTGGTGGATGAAATTGTGGTCTACACCGCCCCGATTCTGATCGGAGAAGGGCGCGGGATGTGGAGCGTCGGTCCCTACAAGCGTCTCGCCGAGGCTGAGCGCTGGGCTTACCGCTCCGTGTCGCGTCTCGGTGAAGACCTGTGCTTTGACTTACGCAATCAGAGGAAAGACTAATGTTTACTGGAATTATTCAGGCGATCGGCAAAGTGCGCGAACCCGAGAAGCTCGGCAACGGCGTGCGGCTCACGATTTCCGCTCCCGATCTCGGGCTTGATCAGGTCGGTGTCGGCGAATCGATCGCCGTGAACGGCGCCTGCATGACGGTGGTTGAGAAGGGCGACGACTGGTTCCCGATCGATGTGTCGGCCTCGAAGACCGCCGGACTCGATACCTTTGGCCCCGTGAATCTGGAAAAGGCCATGCGCCTTGGCGACCGTGTGGACGGACACCTGGTGTCGGGCCACGTGGATGGCATCGGGCAGGTGGTGTCGCTTGAGCAGGTGGCTGAGAGCTATAAGCTCGTGATCCTTGCCCCGCGCAAGCTCGCCCCCTGCATTGCCTACAAGGGTTCGATCGCGGTGAACGGCGTCTCCCTCACGATCAACGAAGTGGAAGACACCTCTGTCGGTCCCCGTTTCTCGATCAATCTCATCCCGCACACGATGGAAGTGACGACGCTTCACTTCCTGAAGGCGCAGAGCCTCGTGAACCTCGAGGTTGACCTGATCGCCCGCTATGTTCAGCGGAACATGGAGCTGCGCGAGGGCGACGACATTCTCTAAGAGATGCCGGCACAGCAGGACAGTCGGCAAAAGCCCGGTGTCTGAGGCTTAAAACCCCTGCCCTGCGATAGAATAAGCATATAGGCGGCACCGGTGAGACACCGGCGCCGCGTTGAATCATTTTTTATTTTGGAGTCAGAAATGGCAGTCGATGAAATCCCCCAGAACCTGGATGGAAAGGGTCTTCGCATTGGCATCGTTATCGCCCGTTTCAACGAGTATGCAGGACGGGGCGAGTATGAGTACTGCCTCGGCGAGCTGAAGCGCCTTGGTGTGGCGGAAGAGGACATTACTGTCTGCCATGTGCCGGGCGCTCTCGAGATCCCGTTTGCGCTGCAGCAGATGGCGCAGACCGGCGAATACGATGCGCTGATCGCGTTCGGCGCCGTGATCCGCGGTGAGACCTATCACTTCGAGCTGGTTGCGAACGAGTCCGCGTCGGGCATCACCCGCGTCGCGCTCGACTACAACATTCCGGTGGCGAACGGCATCCTCACGACCGAAGACGACGAACAGTGCGAGGACCGCATTGAGGGCAAGGCGAAGGCCTGCGCTCAGGTGGCGGTTGAGATGGCGAACCTTGCGACTGAATTCCCCGCCTATGGCGAAGAGGATGACGAGACGGAAGAAGCCGAAGACGAAGAAGAAAAGGCAGGCGAATAAGCATGACGGAAAGCAACAAGACTGAAGCCGCCCGGGTCCCGACGAACCGTGACCGGGCTTTTGCCCGGCAGTTCGCGCTGCTCGGTCTCTACGAGTGGCTGGTCAATCCGCTCAGTTCGCCTGAAGCGCTCGCTCTGATTGTTCCCTCCCTGATCAACCAGGAGGACACCGAAGCGGGCGACCTGACGCCTGAGGAATTTGATCACTGCGATCAGGAGCTCTTCCGCGCTCTGCTGACCGAAGCGATCACGAACCGCGAAGAACTCGAATCCGAGTTCTCCCAGTACCTCAACCGTCCGCTGAAGCAGGTGAGCACGGTGGAGCATGCGATTCTGCTGCTCGGCACGACCGAACTCCGCTATCACCCCGAAACCGCGTACCTCGTGATTCTTGACCAGATGGTTGAGCTCGCGAAGCGCTTCGGTTCGGCTGAAGGCGGCTACAAGTTCGTGAACGGCGTGCTCGACAAGGTCGCGCGCGATCTGCGTCCGGAAGAAACGGCCCGCGGCCGGGCTGCCTGACCGGATGTCTGAAAGACCGGACGGAAGCTCTTCCGTCCGGATCCAGCAGTATGGAATGAGGCGTATCAATGGCGGAGCGTAGCGGCGAATTTTCGATTATTGACCGGTTCTTTTCTTCTGGTTCTGCGGCGGGGCCCTGGTTCTGCAAGGGAATTGGGGATGACTGCGCGATTATCGATTTCGGCGACAGCCGGATCGCTGTCACGATTGACATGCTCGCGATGGGAACGCATTTCCTCCCGGATGCTGATCCGCGGAATGTCGGCTACAAAACGCTTGCCGTGAATCTTTCGGATCTTGCGGCCGCCGGCGCGACACCCCGGGCCTTTTTCCTCTCTATCGGTCTTCCCGATAAAAATGACGCATGGATTGAAGCCTTTTCCGAGGGGCTGATGGAGCTGGCGAAAGAAGCCGGCTGCGCGCTGCTTGGAGGCGATACGGTCCGTACGCCGAAGAATCCCGTGACGGGAGAACATTCTCCTGCCGTTTTTTCGATCACCGCGATGGGGGATCTTCCCCCGGGACTCGGCCTCACCAGAGCCGGCGCGAAGCCGGGAGACGATATCTGGGTGTCCGGTACGCTTGGCGACGCCTATGCCGCTCTGAAGTACCGCTGGGGCCACTGGGCCGCGGCACCTGAGGCTGTCCGGCTGATGAGCCGCCGGATGGACCGCCCAGAGCCCCGGAACGCGCTCGGCCGGGCGCTTCTGCCGCTCGCGACAGCGGCGATCGATGTCTCGGACGGATTCTCCCAGGACCTTACCCATATTCTTGAACGCTCCCACGTCCGCGCCCGCGTGAGCTGGGATGACGTGCCGAGGTCCGAAGCCCTGATGTCACTTCCTGAAGAGGAGCAGCGTGAGGCTGCGCTTTCGGGGGGCGACGATTACGAATTGATTTTCACGGCTCCTCCGTCGCTCAGAAAGGCGGTGTTCGAGGCCGGCATCGCGGCGGATACCCTTGTCACCCGTGTGGGAGAAATTCTGCCTTCTGACGGTGACGGCACGTCGCTTACGGTCTATGACGCAAAGGGTGCCGCTGTCATTCTGAAGAACGGCGGATTCGATCACTTTGCCTGACAGCAGCCCCTTGCGATCCTCGGAGGATGACTGACGATGCTTGAAAAATACTCTTCCTCCAACCCTGCCTACCGGCTGAGGCCGGGGTTCCGCTTTGCCTTTTCGGCGCCATCGCACGCGATCGCGCTCTTTTTCGGCGCGGGATGCCTGAGACCGGGGCCCGGCACCTGGGGGTCGCTTGCCGCGGCACTCGTTTTCCTTCTCTTTGAAACGCTGATTCCGGCTTCACTGCTCTGGGTTCCTGGTGTGCTCGCCTTTCTGATCGGCGTCTGGGCCGCTGGCCGCACCGGGGATGATCTTGGCGTTCAGGATGCGGGCGCCATCGTGATTGATGAGGTGGCAGCCGTGTGGCTGCTGCTCGCGGTGATTCCGCCGGGGCTCCTCACAGCGGCCGCAGGATTCGCTGCCTTCCGCGTTTTTGACATTATTAAGCTCCCGCCCGCGTCGATCGTTGACCGGAAGCTGCATACGGGGTTCGGCGTCATGCTGGATGACCTCTTCGCGGCGCTCTGGGCGTGGGCGGCTCTTTGGGCAATTGCCCGTCTGACGGGACTCGCTCTCGTCTGAGATTCCGATATAGGAGATAAAAAGAATGGAAGAAAAAAGCATTGAGTCTCTCGCTGAAGAGCTGGGGCGTGCGGCGCTCAAACACGGTGCCCGTATCGCGACGGCGGAATCCTGCACGGCGGGCGGCATTTCTTACGCTATTACATCCGTTCCCGGTTCGAGCGGCTGGTTTGATCGCGGCTTTGTCACTTATACCGAACGCTCAAAGATCGAAATGCTGGGGGTTCCGATGGGCGTGATCCGTTCCCGCGGCGTGGTTTCTGAAGATGTGGCCGCCGCGATGGCGCAGGGCGCACTTGACCGGTCTGACGCGGCCTATACCGTGGCCGTCACCGGGATTGCCGGACCGGACGGCGCGGAACCCGATAAGCCGGTCGGCACGGTGTGCTTCGGTTTTGCGGAAAGAACGGCTTCTGGTATTGTGATTGAATCCGAAACGTGCCATTTCACGGGGGACCGTGCCGCGGTGAGAGAGAGTACTGTGAGACAGGCTCTCGCCGGACTCCTTAAACGGATTAATGAAACTTCACTCTGAAGGACACATAATCTGCGTTATTCTCCCTGATAACGCAGGAATTTAAAAAAGAACTCGACCCTTTATGACAGCGATAATCAGTTTGCTGGTGCTCTGCGCACTCATTATCCTCAACGGCTTTTTCACCATGAGTGAGACGGCCCTGATTGCCTGCCGCCGTGCCAGGCTTCAGCCGAGCGCGGATGATGGTGACGGAGTGGCGAAGAAGATTCTCCGCATGATGGATAATCCGACTGCCGCGCTGTCCACGATTCAGATCGGCATCACGATCATCGGCCTCGTGTCCGGTATGATCGGCGAGACGGCACTCGCCGGCCCGATCAGCACGGCGCTTGAATACCTCGGAGTGCCTTCCGCGGTGGCAACCGGCTTGGCCCTCTTCCTCGCCGTGATGCTGATTACCTACTTCTCGATCGTGATGGGCGAGCTCTTCCCGAAGCGGCTGGGGCAGATTTCCCCTGAGGACACGTCCCGCAAAGTGGTGCGGCCGCTTGAGTTCCTGTCCTTCATCATGAAGCCGTTTGTGAATCTCCTCACCTGGTCCACGAACGTGATGCTCGCGAAAGTGCTGAAAGGAAACGTCATCGGACCGCAGGTGACGGAAGAGGAAATCCACGCGATGATCGAAGAGGGGAGCGAGTCAGGCGTCATTGATCCTCAGGAACGCGATATGGTGAAGAACGTGTTCCGGCTCGATGACCGTCAGATCAGCTCTCTCATGACCCCGAGAAGCGAAATCGAGTGGATTAACCTCGACGATCCGCAGCAGGTGAAGATCGATAAGATTTTGAACTCGCACCGCTCGAGGCTCGTGGTCGCCAGCGGGTCACTGGATACGGTGAAGGGCATCTGCTCTACCCCGATGCTGATGAAGCAGATTCTTCACACCGGGCAGCCCGACTTCAACAGCGCGCTGACGCCTGTCACCTATGTGCCGGAGACACTCACCGGCATGGAGCTGCTGGATCACTTCAGAAAGACCGATACGCCGCTCTCTGTTGTTGTGAATGAGTACGGCGAAGTGCAGGGCATTGTGACGCCGCGCGACGTGCTGGAAGCGATCGCAGGGCAGTTCAAGCCCGAGAACACCGGGGATCAGTGGGCGATCCGCCGTTCGGATGGATCCTGGCTTCTTGACGGCATCATTTCGACTCCTGACCTGAAGGACCGGCTTGGGATCCGAGAAGTGCCGGAAGAGGATGAGGATCGCTACAGCACGCTTTCCGGCATGGTGATGCTGCTGCTCGGCCGCGTGCCGCGTGAAGGCGACTCGGTCGACTGGGCGGACTGGAAGTTTGAGGTGGTCGATATGGACGGACGCCGCATCGATAAGGTGCTCGCGATTCCGCTCTCCGGCGCCAAAAAAACGGAGGAGCCCGAAGGCTCCTCCGCTTCCTGAAGAAAATCAGTCATCAGGCCTTGAGAGAGGCCTGGGCTGCTCGGATTGCGTCCCGGGTTTCAATCGCTTTCGCGCGGGCGGCGTCAGCAAAGTCAGGGCCGTTCCCCGCGTAAATCACGGCCCGGCTTGAATTGATCACCATGCCCCAGCCGGACGATGTGACGCCGGCGCGGACCGCGGCGTTGATGTCGCCGCCCTGGGCCCCGATTCCCGGAACGAGGAACGGCAGCTCCGGAGCGAGACGCCGCACCGCAGCGAGTTCCCCGGGGAATGTCGCGCCGACCACCAGTCCCATTTCTCCATTCGTGTTCCAGCGTTCAGACGCGTTCGCGGCCACGTGCTCGAACACCTTGCGTTCACCCGCCTGCAGCATCTCAATATCCGCACCGCCGGGGTTCGACGTGCGGCAGAGAAGGAAGACGCCTTTGTCCTCATACTCGAGGTACGGCTCTACGGTATCAAAGCCCATGTAGGGGGAAAGCGTGACCGCGTCCGCCCCGTACACTTCGAACGCTTCGACCGCGTAAGCCCGGGCAGTTGAGCCGATATCGCCGCGCTTCGCGTCGAGAATCACCGGGATCCCCGGGTGACGCTCGTGAATGTACGCGGTGAGACGCTCCAGCGCGTCAAGCTCCCGCATGGCGGCGAAGTAAGCGAACTGCGGCTTGAAAGCGCAGACCGTGTCCGCTGTCGCGTCGATGATGTCGCGGCAGAAGTCGTACACCGGGACAGCGGCGCCGGATGCGGTCTTCGGGAGTCTCGCGGGATTCGGGTCAAGACCGACGCAGAGCATGGTGTCCGACCCGGTCCAGCGGGCCTCAAGCTGATCAATGAATTTCATGTCGTCAAGTTCGGATGAATCAGAAAAATTACCTTATGTTACCTCGACGCGAGGCAGATTCTTCCGGATCGTGGGATATTTAAGTCATTGCGCCGGAATTCCCATCGGCGCGGACTCAAGGAGAAAAGAAGAATGAAACGTCGACAGATGCTTGCGGCGATCGCTGCCGCGGCGGCCGCTCCCGCAGCCCTCGCGGCTGAAGCCTCAGGTGCTCCGAAGAAGGTCTGGCTGAAGGTGCCCGAAGGCTGGTATGGGGAAGGGATGTACCTGGATCTCGCGAAGGACGGCACCGGAGTGACTGCGCCTGGAACCGAAGGACTGCCCACCGCCTACATCGCTTTCGACCCGCAGTGCCCGTGGTGCGAGAAGCTCCATCGCGCGGCAACGCCTCTCTACAGCAAGGTGCGCATCATCTGGTGCCCGGTCGCGGTGCTGAATATCAATTCCGAGCCGCAGGGCTCCATGATTCTCTCGGCTTCTGACCCCTGGAAGAAATTCCTTGAGCATGAGGACCACTTCCATGACGCCGCGTTCCGCGGCCTGCCCGTTGATCAGAAAGAGGTGTGGAAGCTGCCGGAAAAGATCCGCGCGAAGGTCTGGACAAACTCCAAGATCGTCCGCCGGAACGGCACCCGCACGATTCCGTTCGGCGTCTTCCGGGCCGCGAAGGGTGAGTACCGCGCGATCTACTCCGGCATGACGACGGATGATCTGAAGAAGGTCTTTGATCTCTGAGGGCGCGGCGGGGTGTCTTTATAGAGATATCCCCTTCCGGTAATCTCACATCAGACAGAAAACGGCCCCGGAGCGTGAGCTCCGGGGCCGGTCTTATTCTCTCAGAACTTCAAGAGCGGGTCTGGGCAGACCAGATTACATCATGCCGCCCATTCCGCCCATGCCGCCAGCCGGCGGGAGCGGCTTCTCTTCCGGAAGCTCAGCGACCATGCAGTCGGTCGTGAGGATCAGGGAAGCAACAGAAGCAGCGTTCTGCAGAGCGGTACGGGTCACCTTGGTCGGGTCGAGCACGCCCATTTCGATCATGTCGCCGTAGACACCGGTCTGAGCGTTGTAGCCGAAGCTCGCGTTGCCGTCAGCAACCTTGTTCACCACGACAGAGGGTTCGTCGCCAGCGTTCTTCACGATCTGACGGAGCGGCTCTTCCATGGCGCGCAGCACGATCTTGATACCGGCGTTCTGCTCGTCGTTGTCACCCTTCAGGTCCTTGGCGATAGCCTGCTTCGCACGGATCAGAGCGACACCGCCGCCAGCCACAACGCCTTCTTCAACAGCGGCGCGGGTAGCGTGCAGAGCGTCTTCAACGCGGGCCTTCTTTTCCTTCATTTCGACTTCGGTGGCAGCACCGACGCGGATCAGAGCGACACCGCCGGCGAGCTTGGCGACACGTTCCTGGAGCTTCTCACGGTCGTACTCGGAGGTAGCGGCTTCGATCTGGATGCGGATGTTCTTCACGCGGGCAGCGATCTGCTCAGCATCACCAGCGCCGTCGATGATCGTGGTGTTTTCCTTGCTGATCTCAACCTTCTTCGCGGTACCAAGCTGCTGGAGCGTGGTCTTGTCGAGCTGCAGGCCGAGGTCAGAGGAGATCACCTGACCGCCGGTCAGGATGGCGATGTCTTCAAGCATGGCCTTGCGGCGATCGCCGAAGCCCGGAGCCTTGACAGCGGCAACCTTCAGCACGCCGCGGAGGGAGTTCACCACGAGGGTGGCGAGGGCTTCACCGTCGACGTCTTCAGCGACGATCACGAGCGGACGACCGGACTTGGCAACCTGCTCGAGAACCGGCAGAAGCTCACGGATGTTGCTGATCTTCTTGTCGTGAATCAGGATGTAGGGGTTCTCGAAGAGAACAACCTGCTTGTCCGGATTGTTGATGAAGTAGGGGCTCAGGTAGCCGCGGTCGAACTGCATGCCTTCGACGACGTCGAGCTCGTTCTTCAGGGACTTGCCGTCTTCAACGGTGATCACGCCTTCCTTGCCGACCTTGTCCATCGCGTCAGCGATGATCTGGCCGATTTCTTCATCAGAGTTGGCGGAAATGGCGCCGACCTGGGCGATTTCCTTCGACGTGGTGGTCGGACGGGAAATATCCTTCAGGGCTTCGATGGCAGCGGCGACAGCCTTGTCGATGCCGCGCTTCAGATCCATCGGGTTCATGCCGGCGGCAACGTACTTCATGCCTTCGTCGACGATCGCCTGGGCGAGAACCGTAGCGGTGGTGGTGCCGTCACCGGCGTTGTCGGAAGTCTTGGAGGCCACTTCCTTCACCATCTGGGCGCCCATATTCTCGAACTTGTCCTTCAGTTCGATTTCCTTGGCGACAGAGACGCCGTCCTTCGTGACGGTCGGGCCGCCGAAGGAGCGCTCGAGAACAACGTTGCGGCCCTTCGGTCCGAGGGTCACCTTAACGGCGTTCGCGAGAGTGTTGATACCCTGAACCATCAGGGTGCGGGCGTCATTGCCGAACAAAACCTGTTTTGCCATGTCTTAAATTCTCCAAAATCACTTATCAATGGGGGCTGAATCAGGCGAGGACGCCCATGATGTCGTCTTCACGCATCACCAGGAACTCGTCGCCTTCGATCTTGACGGCCTGGCCGGAGTACTTTCCAAACAGAACCTTGTCGCCGACCTTGACCCCCATCGGGATCAGCTTGCCCTGATCGTCACGGCGGGGCCGACTGCGATCACTTCGCCCTGGTCGGGCTTGTCGCCGGCGGATTCAGGGATCACGATGCCGGAAGAAGTGGTGCGCTCAGCGGCGAGGCGCTTGACAATCACACGGTCGTGCAAAGGACGGATTTCCATTTTTCAATCTCCACAGTGCTTCTTAATATGAGGGAGAGACCAGAAGGACTCTCCATAAGCAGAAAAATCAAAAGCAGTGCGCAGGACTCCCCGGAGGGGGTCTCCCGCCTCTGCCTTATCCTCTATATGGGGGAAACGGGGCCCTTTTTCAAGGGTCGGCCTTAAACTGAAAAGAAACGCCTGCGGCGCGATAGACTCTCTGGAGCGGCGAAAGCCTTATTTATTCATGAAGATAGCGTATTTGTGTCTATTTGTAACTCTTCTGTTTCCGGCCTGCGCCGCCCAGGCGTCAGACGGACTGCCGCCCGAAGTGAATGAGGCTCTCTCCTCGACAGGAATCAGCGCCTCATCGCTCTCTGTCACCCTTACACCGGTATACGGGGAAGGGCGGGCCGCGATCCGCTGGGAGGGGAGTGTTCCCCGGAGTCCGGCCTCTGTGATGAAGACCGTCACCGCCGCGGCCGCTATGGATCTGCTCGGATCCGGAAAGGTCTGGAAAACCGAGTTTCTGTCGGCGTCGCTTCCGACGGGAGGAACCGTTCCCGCGCTTTATATCCGGGCGTCCGGCGCTCCGTGGCTCCCCGCCTCCCGGTTCCGTGAGGCGCTCACGGCTCTCCGCGCGGTTGGCGTCAGCACGATCACGGGCCCCGTGGTGCTGGATTCCTCGGTTTTCGCGGAACCCGAAGCAGACCCCGCGGAGTTTGACGGGCACCCGGACCGTCCCTATAACCAGGGGCACGATCCTCTGGGACTCGCGCTTCAGTCCGTGACTTTCAGCTTCGTGCCGCTTCCAGGCGAGAGCGCAGCGGCGGTGCTGCATGATCCGGATCTCGCCGGCTACAGCTTTCCGCTTCGCGTGCCGCTCTCCTACGCGGAAAGCGTCTGTCCCCCGAACCTGACTGCTACACTCCGCCCGGAAACCGAACCCGGCCGGATTTCCTTCCGCGGCAGCTACCCGATGGCGTGCGGTGAAGGTTCGTGGAGCGCCGTGCCGTGGCCCGTGGTGGGAGGCGCGGCGATCTTTGATGAAGAGGCCATGCGGGCCGGATGGACCGCGCTCGGCGGCGTCTGGACCGGAAAGTGGATGAAGGGGAAGACACCTGATGGAGCGCAGGTGCTCTACACGCTGACTTCAAAGCCTCTCAGCCTCATGATCCGGGATATGAATAAGAATTCCATCAATCCGATCGCAAGGAATCTCTTTCTCGGGATTTCCGCGGGAACACCGGGCGGCGCGACGAGGCTTGCCTCGAGAAACGCCGTGACTCAATGGATGGCGTCGCAGGGCATTCCGACAGAAGGCTTTCTGATTGATAACGGCTCGGGGCTCAGCCGCACCGCGCGGATTTCGACTGATCAGCTGACCGGCGTGCTGCTGGCCGCCGGGAAGAAGCCCTGGAGTCCGGAATTCATGTCGTCGCTTCCGATCGCCGGGGTAGACGGCACAATGAAGCGCCGGGGGCTTGAAGAGGGCGGCGCGCACATCAAGACCGGATACATCCGGGGCGTGAGGTCGGTCGCGGGATACGTGAGGTCGGCGTCCGGGACGCTTTACGCTGTGAGCGCGATCGTGAATGACCCGAACGCGCTCGGCGCGAAACCGGTGCTTGACGCGGTGCTGAATTACGCCGCCTCCGACGGAGCGGCCGAGGCTAGTTCGCCCCTTCCTTCAGTGCGCTGAGCAGCGTGTCTTTGGTGAGGAGCTCGGGGAGCACCTTCACGGCCCCCGACTTCGAAATCACGATGTAGAGCGGCACGCCGTTATGACGGTAGCGCGCGAGTTCCGCGGAAATCGCCGGGTCCTTGTTGGTCCAGTCGGCGAGGAACCGGGCGTAGCCGAGACTCCGGGCGGCGGATTCCACGTCTTCGGTGTCAATTACCGCTTTCTTATTCACCTGACACGTCACGCACCAGGCGGCGGTGAAGTCGATGAAAACCGGCTTTCCGGAGTTGCGGGCGGCCTGCACGGCTTCAGGAGACCACGCCTGCC
>ERZ860508.1289-NODE-1289-length-14377-cov-2.405390_pt1 | contig 14377 bp, 8 predicted proteins | sample MGYA00509976_ERZ860508 | MGnify/ENA primary metagenome ERZ860508 (study PRJEB30046, sample SAMN00715242) | human gut metagenome | study: EMG produced TPA metagenomics assembly of the A metagenome-wide association study of gut microbiota in type 2...
ACTGCTTACACGTTTCCGGGAAAAAAACAGGAAAAGGAAATCCACATCGTCGGTCTCTACATTAACCCGGATGACCCGGAACTCTTAAAAATGACTGCTGAATTCCGCGAATGCCGGGATAAACGCAATGAAAAAATGATCGCTGCCCTGCAGGAAGAAGGATTTCCAATTACTATGGAAGCCCTTCTGGCAGCGAATCCGGACAGTGTCATTACGCGTGCAAACATCGCGCGTTTCCTTTATGAACATGGATGGATCAAATCCGTTTCCGAAGCCTTCGACAAATACATCGGCGATGGCTGCCGCTGCTATGTCGGACGTTTTAAAGTATCTCCCATGGAAGCCGTTTCCCTTATCAAAAGAACCGGAGGGATTGCCATCCTTGCACACCCACTGCTTTATCATCTGGGTGTAGAACAGCTGCAGCTGCTGATTGACGACTTAAAAGCTGTGGGACTTGATGGCATCGAGGCAATCTACTCTACCTATACCACCGGGGAAGAACAGCTTGTCAAACGCATTGCAAAAGAAAACAAACTGCTCATCAGCGGCGGTTCTGATTTCCATGGTGAAAACAACCCTGCCATAAAGCTTGGAACCGGACGTGGGCATCTTTATATTCCATATTCTGTCCTGGCCGATATCAAAGCGCGCGCCGGGAAGTAACACCATTTCACGGATTGCAAAAAATGTCTGTCCTATAAAATAAATTTCTCGATCACCTCGGCAATGGCGTCATGATTATTGTCATTTACTGTGACATAATCCGCTGCCGCCTTTGCTTTTTCGGTGGCATTCTTCACTGCGACCCCGATACAGGCCGTCTTTATCATCGGCACATCATTATCCTCATCCCCGACTGCAACCGTCGCATCCATCGGCATATTAAGGATCTTTGTCAGTTCTAAAATACCGGTTGCCTTGCTTGTATTTTTCGGACTGTACTCTAAATACTGACTGCTGGAAAAAAAGCTGTTACATTTTCCCTTTTCCCAGTTCAGATTTCTCTTTTGAAAACGTTCTAACTTGTCTCTCTGATCTAATGAGATCAGCATAACCTTCTGTGGTTCTTCCTCTAAAGCATCCAGGATATTTGGTGATATCTTATAAGAAATACGCGCCTGTTTCACATAGTAATCCAGTTCTTTCGTATGCTTTGTGGTAATAAGATCCGTACTGTTATATGTCTGCACATACAGGCCCGCACGTTTTGCCTTATCAAAAAGTTCCTGCACAATCTCAATCGGCAGCGAACGCTTTAACAGTACACGGTCTGCTGCGCAGTCATAAATGCGATCATATAGCAGCCCGGTGTGTTTAACCCCAGTTCTCTTGCAACTTCTCTTGCTGTTTCCACCGGTCTTCCGGTTGCAAGTGCTATGTAATGCCCCGCCTCTAACATTCTGTGGATAGCCTCACGGTTTTTTTGCGTGATACTTTTATCATCACACAATAATGTGGCATCCAGATCCACACATAAAATTTTGTGATTCATAAACCTCTCCCCTTCTTATCGGTAAAATACTGCTATTCTGCAGGTTCCGCCGGAATAAATACCCGTTCCCGGTACACATGATCCTGTTTCGGAACTGCTGCAACCGCTTCCTCACAGAACTGCATCTGTGAATTGACTAAAACTTTTCCTCTTTTATCAATTTTCTCATAATTTCCATCTGATTTCAAGAGATGAGCCTTTGTATTATCAGATAATTCAACTTCGAGAATGTGTTTTGCAGATTTTTTTGCCTCATCATCCAGAACAGGGAACAATATTTCAACACGGCGGTCCAAGTTACGCGGCATCCAGTCCGCACTTCCCATATACACCTCGTCTGCCCCGTTATTCTCAAACCAGAAAATTCTGCTGTGCTCTAAAAAATTTCCGACAATCGAGCGCACTTCTATATTTTCACTCACACCCTTGATGCCAACTTTTAAGCAACAGATACCACGCACGATCAGCTGAATTTTTACCCCTGCTGCCGATGCCTCATAAAGTGCCGCAATGATCCCCGGGTCACAGAGCGAATTCATTTTCGCGACAATGCGTGCCGGCTGTCCGCATTTCGCATGTGCTGTCTCTCTGCCGATCAGTTTCATAAATTTATTACGAAGCCAGATCGGTGCCAGGGAAAGTTCATTCCAGGAAAGCGGCTCGGAATAACCGGACAGCATGTTAAATACCGCTGTCGCATCTTCGCCGATCGCCTCGTTACAGGTAAAAATTCCACAGTCAGTATATAATTTTGCCGTCGAATCGTTATAGTTTCCGGTTCCAAGATGAACATATCTGCGGATACCGTCCTCCTCCCTGCGGACAACAAGCGCAATCTTACTGTGCGTTTTCAGACCCACCAGTCCATAGATAACATGGCAGCCTGCCTGCTCAAGTTTTTTTGCCCAGACGATGTTATTCTCCTCATCAAAACGTGCTTTTAACTCCACTAAAACCGATACCTGTTTACCATTTTCTGCCGCCTGTGCCAAAGATGCAATGATCGGCGAATTGCCGCTGACACGGTAAAGTGTCTGTTTGATTGCAAGAACATCCGGGTCTGATGCCGCCTGACGGATAAAATCAACGACCGGATCAAAGGTCTGATAAGGATGATGTAAGAAGATATCGCCCTTCCGGATCAATTCAAAGATATTTTCTCCCGGTTCGATCTTTGGATTTTTCTGCGGCGTATACGGTTTATAGCGCAGATGATCACAGCCGGGAAGTCCATACATTTTCATCAGAAATGTCAGATCGATCGGCCCTTGGATACAGAAGATATCTTCTTCTGCAACTTTCAGTTCATCCTTTAAGAAACGCAGCAGGCGTTTGTCAATCCCACTCTCCACCTCAAGACGGATCACTTCTCCCCACTGTCTCATTTTTAACTGTTTCTGTATCTCTTTTAACAGATCCTCAGCCTCGTCCTCATCGATCGTCAGATCGGCATTCCGCATGATACGGTACGGATAAGCACAGAGCACTTCATAATTTAAGAACAGTTTGTCAATATTTTTCTCGATGATCTGCTCTAACAGAATAAAACATTTTGCATTTTCTTCCTCTGACGGGATCTGTACCAGTCTCGGAAGGACCCCCGGAACCTGTACCGTTGCAAAATCCAGTTCCTGTTTTTCGCTCTTTGTATTCTTTTTAGAAAGAAGTGCCGCAATATTTAACGTCTTATTGCGGATCAGCGGAAACGGACGCGATGCATCTACCGCCATCGGTGTCAGTACCGGATAGACATTTTCCTCAAAATAACGGTCCACAAACTTTTTCTGTTCCTCAGTCAGATCTTCAAACGCATCTATAATATGGATCTGTTCTTTCTTAAGTAACGGAAGCAGCGACCTGTTATAAGTGTTGTACTGCAGATCTACCATCTCCCTTGTTTTTTCGTTGATGGCAGCAAGCTGTTCTGAAGCCGTCATTCCGGCAATGTCTTTCTTCTTATAGTTAGCATGTACCATATCTTTTAAGGAAGCAACACGCACCATGTAAAATTCATCCAGATTTGAGGAAGTGATACTGACAAATTTCAGGCGTTCCAAAAGCGGGATACTCTTATCGCGTGCTTCATTTAATACGCGGTTATCAAATTTTAACCAGCTTAATTCTCTGTTTTCGTAATACTGTAGATTTTTAAAATCTTTTTCTTTTTCCATAGTGTCCTCCATTTAATACACACGTTTCTCCTTTACCACCGGTTTTATGCTGAATATGTTTTCAAAGTAAGAAACCTTCGCATCAAACAGTGCTTTTTCCAGTGCGATATCATCATCTGTCTCGATTGTGATCACCAGTTCTTTTCCTTTTACTGCTGCACGCACATTTTTGAATTTCTGCTTATGGCTGCGGTCCATCGCATTGGATACGCGTAAAATTGCAGAAAGTTTTGCAATGACAACATAACTCTCACGGCTGATATCACTCTTAAAATCTTCATAGGCCGGCAGCGGATAGGTATTGTATAAAACCGTATACGCCACGATCTCACGTTCCATATGTGTAAGACCGATGATTTCCGACGCCATAATAATGTCATAGGAACACAGCGGTCCGTTTGCAAGACTGATATACTTTCCGCAGTCATGCAGGATTGCTGCCACCTGAAGTAAAAGCCGCTCCCTCTTTCCCAGTCCATGGATTTTTTTCATTGTGTCAAAAATCAGCGTTGCCATCTGTGTCAGTGCATCAATATGCGGTGAGTAGCTCATATAGCGGGCGGACAGATTCCTTGCAGCCGAGATGACATCTGCATCAAAATCATGGACCGGTTTGCATAGCTTATGCTTCTGTGCATAATCATATGCAATACCATCGCTCACAATGACACCCGGTGCCCAGATTTTTTCGGCTTTCATTTTGCGCGCCATGCATTTAAAAATGATCATGTACGGAATGATCAGGGAATCATTTTCATTTGATAAATTTAATTCTTCCGAAATCTGTTCCACAGTTTTTTTGTCAAGATCATCCAGAAATGCCAGAAAATCATTGGTTTCCATCAGATTTTCATGTTTCTTCCCGGTGACTTTTCCGGCAACCTCCATGATATAATCTCCGATTATGATCAGATTCTTCACTTTTACCTGTTCCGTGAACATTGCCATAAACACATTTAACTCTTTTTCTACCAGTTCTTCAATCTGCAGCTCATACTGCTCTAAGCTGCAGCTTTTTTTTGCAAGCTGTTCCTGCATGCGTATGGTGCCAAGTCCAAGATGCTGTGTCGTAATGACTTTGCCCTTTGAAAAGATTGTGATCTGCATGCCGCCGCCACCGACATCCACGACTGCTGCCCCCGTTTTGATCAGTTCCTCAAACTCACTTCGCATCGCAACCGATTTGTAGCTGATAAAGCGGTGTTCCGAGTTGCTTAAAACATGTACCGTCAGTCCGGTACGGATGCGGATCTGGTCTAAGATGAACAATTCATTGCTCACATCGCGGAGTGCTGCAGCCGCATATGCCTCGTAGCCATCCACCTGATACTCTTTCATGATCTTCGTGAACTGCTCTAACGTGTCACAGAGTGCTTCCACCAGCTCATATCCGATCACACCGCGTGAATACGCATCCCTCCCAAGCTCGATCCTGCTTCTGATATAATCAATTTTGCGGATGTTTTTTCTGGCAGAGATCTCAAAAATTTTCAGGCTCACCTCATAAGAGCCGATATAAATCGCTGCAAATGTATGAATTGCCATATTTTATCCTCCTGCTTCATGCGTACATGTTATTCCTGTTTTCCAAGCAGATAATTAATAAACTGCTGTGCTGTTCTTCCGGAGAGTCCGCCGTGGGCAAGTTCCCATTTATTTGCCTCGGCAAGAAGTGTCTCCTCATCCATGGTGATACCGTTTTTCTCTGCAAGGGATACCACGATATGCTGGAATTCTTTTTTGCCCGGTGCACCAAAATAAATGGAAACGCCAAATCTTGCATACAGAGACAACTTTTCCTGTACGGTATCGGAAGTATGCATGTCCTCTCTCACTTCCTCTTTGTCGGAGAATGTCTCGCGGATCAGATGACGTCTGTTTGAGGTCGCATAGATCAAAACATTGTCCGGTTTCTTCTCAAGTCCTCCCTCGATCACTGCTTTTAAGTATTTATACTCGATCTCAAATTCCTCAAATGACAGATCATCCATATAAATGATAAATTTGTAATTGCGGTTTTTGATCTGTGCGATCACATCATTTAAGTCGCAGAACTGATGCTTGTACACCTCGATCAGACGCAGTCCCCTGTCATAATACTGATTGGCGATTGCCTTAATACTGGTGGACTTTCCTGTTCCTGCATCTCCGTAAAGCAGGCAGTTATTTGCCTCCTTTCCGCAGACAAAGCTCTCTGTATTGTCGATCAGTTTCTGTTTTGCGATCTCATATCCGACCAGATCATCTAATTTTACATGTGCAATGTTTGTGATCGGTACGATCTGTGCTCCATCCTCTTTATGCAGCACACGAAATGCTTTATGTAAGCCTAATTTTCCAACACCAAATTCTCCGTAGAACTCTGTAACAGCATCCTTAAAATCACCTGCATCTGCCGCCTGCTCTAGTTTTACTGTCAGTTCACAGATACGGTCACGGATTCTTTTATTAAAAAGCTTTCCGCTGTCGCCTGCACTCTCATAATGAAGCAGTGCATCCATGCAGTCGATCTCATAATCTTTTGCCAGCTCTGTAAAATCAAAATCAAATAAATCTTTCATGATCTTAAAATCATGCAGTGCAATCTGATTGACGGAGCCTTCCATACCACCCCGGATCTCACACCCACGGCTGTATGCGTTCTCGTTATTGACCAGAATAAATGCAATAAAATTATGCCAGAGATTTCCTTTAAATCCATGACTTACTGCAAGTTCGGACAACTGGTTAAAACATTCGTAAAGCAGTGCCTCGATATCCTCTCTGTTATAATATTCATTCTCATAGTTTTCCATGATCCATGCCATGTTATAAAATAATTTTCCATTTTCAAAGTTTTTATATAAGATCAGGTTTTTTGTACTTTTCATGTTTTGCTCCATTTCTTCGTGTGCAAATCTTATTTCCACACATTTCTTTCGTTCTAATAATTTCCAAGAATCTTAAGTCCAAGCGTTTCCTCTGCCAGACCTCTTAAGGCATTCTGCACTGCTGCATCATTTAAATTACCCTCAAAGTCGACAAAGAAACGGTACTCCCAGTTTTTCCCCTGTACCGGTCTTGATTCAATGTGGTTCATGTTGATGCCATTGTAAATAAAATGGGACAGCATATGGTAAAGGGAACCACTCTCATGCATACCTTCAAAGCAGATACTGATCTTTTCCGCCTTTGAAGTGAAAACGCGTTTGCCGGATACGATAATAAAACGGGTTGCATTCATCTTATTATCCTGAATACATTCATCCAGCACTTTCAGTCCATAGATATCAGCAGTCAGGCTGCTTGCGATCGCCGCCTTATGTTTTTTGCCGTCCTCTTTTACTTTTTTTGCCGCCATGGCAGTATTTTTCAGACTATGTTTTTCCCATTCCCGGTGGCTCTCAAGATATCTGCCGCACTGCATCAGTGCCTGCGGGTGGGAATAGACATCCGTGATATCGGAAAGTTCTGCATCCGGAAGTCCAAGCAGTGCATGATTGATCTGGATAATCTGCTCCCCGACGATGCAGTTATCGTATTCTACCATCAGGTCATAATTTTCAGATACGATGCCCGCTGAAGAATTCTCAATCGGAAGCACCGCATAATCTGCCTCTCCGTTTTTGATCGCCTCCATGGCATCACGCCAGGTTTCCACATGATAACTGTCCGTCTGCTCTCCAAAGTACTCTCTCAATGCAAGCTGGCTGTACGCACCCTCTGTCCCCTGAAACACAATACGCGCATTGTGATAATCTAAACTTTCCACTTCTGTAAAATCCGGTTTTTCATACATTCCATGCGCTGTCAAAAGCTGATACTGGCGTTTTCTGCTCATCGACATAATCTGCTCAAACAATTCACGGATCCCGTGTTTATTAAAATCTGTTTTGCCAAGTGCTGTCAGCGTTGCAAGTTTTGAATCTTCGCGTTCTTTATCAAATACTTTTTTGCCGGTATTGATCTTATATTCTGCAACACCCGCAGCAATCTCCATTCTCTCCTGATATAAATCTACGATCTGTCTGTCAATGACATCAATCTGGTCTCTTAATTCTTTTAAATCTTTCATGGATTCCACCTTTATTTTTAGTATTACTTCTACTATATTACATTAACGTAGCAAAATCAAGGGCAGAAAAAGTCATATTCCATATGAAAAATATAGTATTCGTGCTCTGAAAATGCTATAATAAACACAGATGAGAAGCAAATCAAACACATTGTCACGTCAGCATAAAATGCTCTCAGAATGGAGGCCTTATGAAAAAAGTTATCACGATTCTCTTAATTATCCTCGTACTCGCCGCCGGTGTCGGTTTTGGTGTCTACCACCACAAATCAAACGAGACAAAATTCAATGACGATTACATAAACGGCAACACGGCTGGCAATCTCTACAATGCCGGCATCTTCTGCACGGCAGCTGATGGTACGATTTATTTTGCAAACCCTTCCGACAGCAGCAAACTATACTCAATGAACAGCGACGGTTCAGACCTTACAAAGATTTCTGATGATGTTGCCACCTTTATCAATGCAGATGACAATTATATTTACTATGTGCGCAACAATCCGGTTTTTACCGAACCGTTTTCATTTTTGACGATCAATACAGACAGTCTCTGCCGGCTTGACCGCAGCAAACATAAAAAGAGCATTCTCCTTGATTCTTCCGCGAGTCTTTACGCCTCTTTAGTCGGAAATAAAATTTATTACCTTCACTATGACGACAAAGACTTTACCACTTTCTATGAAGTCGGCATCGACGGGGCAGACAGTCATCAGGTAGACAAGACACCGTACCGTCCATGCTCCGTCGTCGGACAGTACATTTATTTCAATGGCGTATCAAACGATCACAATATCTGGCGTTTTGACACTGTTACTGACACCTCGGAGCTCGTTCTGAAAGGCAATTATTACATGCCAGCCGTAATCGGTGATACGATCTTTTTCTTGGACAATGAAAACAATTATACACTTGCAAGCACAGATCTCTCCGGCAGTTCGGCCATCACAACACTCAGCGACGACCGCATTGACTGTTATAACATTACAGGGAACTATATTTATTTCCAGCGCAACAGTACAAGCACTCCTGCACTCTGCCGGATGAAAACCGACGGCAGTGATTACACCGTGATTGCAGAAGGCAATTATACCAACATCAATGCGACGGAAACAGATGTCTATTTCAGGGATTTTGCTTCCGGCGTTATGTATAAGACACCGATTGCTGATCCGTCTGATGTTGAGATCTTTAATCCGGGAACTGGTTCTTCTGACAAATGATCCTGCACCGGATCCACAGTTTCGTTTTATGTTCAAAAAAACACAGGGGACTTCCGTTATCCCCTGTGTTTTTTCTATGCAAAATCAAACAGTGAGAGCTGATTGGACTCCGGCATATCACCGAGCAGTCCTAAATCTCCCATCAGATCAATGACCGTCTTAGTTGCCTTTGTTCTCTGTCTGAAATCGTCTCTGGATAAGAATTTTCCATCTTTTGCCGCTTCCGCCACAGCGATCGCAGCATTATCTCCCATACCGTCGATCGTATTTAATGCCGGCATCAGTTTTCCGTCAATGATCTGGAAACGGTCCGGTTTTGCACGGTAAATATCGATCGGTGTGAAATCAAATCCCCGCGCATACATTTCCTGTACAATCTTCATGTCACGGTATACATCCTGTTCCTTCTTGGAAAGCGAATCTTTTCTGCGCTCATAATCTTTCTGGAAATAGGTAAGGCGCTCTCTTCCCTGACACATGATCTCATAGTTGAATCCGGTCGCACGGATTGAAAAATATGCCGCATAATAGGCAAGCGGATAATATACTTTACAGTATGCGATACGCCATGCCATCATAACGTAAGCCGCCGCATGTGCTTTCGGGAACATGTATTTAATCTTTAAACAGGAATCAATGTACCACTCCGGCACGTCATGTGCACGCATCTCTTCTTTCCACTCTTCCTTTAGTCCTTTTCCTTTTCGAACCGACTCCATGATCGTAAAGGACTGCTCACTGTCAAGTCCCATCTGGATCAGATAGATCATGATATCATCTCGCGTACAGATCGCAGTGGAAATCGTTGCCAGTCCCTGTTCGATTAAAGTCTGCGCATTGCCGAGCCAAACGTCTGTACCGTGGGACAGACCGGAGATACGGATCAGATCCGAAAACTCCTGCGGCTTGGCATCGATAACCATCTGCATGGCGAACTCTGTACCAAACTCCGGAATACCGAGACATCCAAGCGGGATCCCGCCGATATCCTCCGGCGTAACACCAAGCGCTGACGTATTTTTAAACAAAGACATGACCGCCTCATCATCAAGCGGGATCGTAACCGGATCGATTCCCGTTAAGTCCTGCAACATACGGATCATGGTCGGATCATCGTGCCCGAGAATATCGAGTTTCAACAGGTTGTGGTCGATCGAGTGGTAATCAAAATGTGTGGTGACTGTCGCAGTCGTCATATCGTTTGCCGGATGCTGTACCGGGGTAAAAGTATTGATCTCCTCTCCCACCGGAAGTACAACGATACCTCCCGGATGCTGTCCGGTCGTTCTGCGGACGCCGACACATCCCTGTACGATACGGTCGATCTCACAGTTTCTCTTGTGGATACCGCGCTCCTCGTAATAATTCTTGATATAACCGAATGCCGTTTTATCGGCAAGTGTACCGATCGTACCGGCACGGAAGGTCTGTCCGTAACCGAAAATAACCTCACAGTACGCATGCGCTTTACTCTGGTACTCACCGGAGAAGTTCAGGTCGATATCCGGCTCCTTATTTCCCTTGAATCCAAGGAATGTCTCAAACGGGATATCAAATCCGTCCTTGACTAGTTTTTCGCCGCAGACCGGACAAATCTTATCCGGCATATCACAGCCGCTCCTGCCGGAAAATGCCTTGACCTCCGGCGAATCAAAATCACTGTATTTACAATTTGGGCAGCGATAATGTGCCTGGAGTGGATTGACCTCCGTCATACCGGACATTGTCGCCGCAAAGGACGAACCTACTGAACCACGCGATCCTACCAGATATCCATCCTCGTTTGACTTCCATACCAGTTTCTGTGCAATGATGTACATAACCGCATATCCGTTGGAAATAATAGAGTTCAACTCACGATCCAGACGCTCCTTTACGATTGCAGGAAGCTCTTCGCCATACATACTGTGTGCCTTGGTATAACAGATATCACGCAGCATCTGGTCAGAATTTTCGATGACCGGCGGACATTTATCCGGGCGCACAGGTGCGATCTTCTCACACATATCCGCGATCTTGTTCGGGTTAGTAATGACGACTTCCTCCGCTTTTGCCGAGCCAAGATATTCAAATTCCTTTAGCATCTCCTCTGTCGTCCGAAGGTAAAGCGGCGCCTGGTCATCCGCATCCTTAAATCCTTTTCCCGCCATGATGATACGGCGGTAAATCTCATCCTCCGGGTCAAGGAAATGCACGTCACAGGTCGCAACAACCAGTTTTCCAAACGTTTCTCCCAGTTTTACAATACGGCGGTTGATATCCTGCAGTTCCTCGATCGTGCTGACGGATTCCTTGTCGCTTTTTAACATAAACTCATTATTGCCAAGCGGCTGGATTTCTAAATAATCATAAAATTTTACCAGTCTTATGATTTCCTCCTCCGGCCGTCCACCCACGATTGCACGGTAGAGTTCTCCCGCCTCACATGCTGATCCAAGCAGCAATCCTTCACGGTATTTTACAAACTCACTCTTTGGAATACGCGGTCTCTTGTTATAGTAGGTCAGATGTGACAGAGAAATCAGACGGTACAGATTGATGCGCCCGATATCGTTTGTCGCAAGAATGATCGCATGATAAGTGTTCATTTTCATGATGGTCTCCGGCGAAGCCTGTCCCATCTGGTTGACCTGATCTAAAGTCTCCATGCCGCGGTCGTGGAGCATCTTTACAAATTTTACAAAGATCTCCGCCGTACATCCCGCATCATCCACGGCACGGTGGTGATTCTCCAGAGAAACTCCCAGCGCTTTTGCTACAGTATCGAGTTTAAAACGGTTTAACTGTGGCAGCAAAATTCGTGCTAAAGCAACCGTATCAATGATCGTAAACTCTTTCTCGATTCCCTGTCTCTCACAGTTTTTGATGATAAAACTCATATCAAAATCTGCATTGTGTGCGACCATGATTGCATCCCCACAGAACTCCATAAACTGTGGCAGGATCGTCTCTATCTTCGGTGCATCGATCACCATATCGTCTCGGATGGAAGTCAGTTCCTCGATCCGGTACGGGATCGGCACTTCCGGGTTGACGAACGTAGAAAAACGTTCTGTGATCTCGCCGTGCACCACTTTCACTGCACCGATCTCTATGATCTTATTTTTATCCGGCGAAAATCCGGTCGTCTCAAGGTCAAACACCACATAGGTATCATCGAGATTCTGGTTTTTTGAGTTGGTGATGATATCCTTTAAATCATCCACCAAATATGCCTCCACACCATAGATCACCTTGAAGTCATCATCCGGTGAGATCGCATGGTTTGCATCCGGGAACGCCTGTACATCCCCATGGTCGGTGATTGCAATCGCCTTATGTCCCCATTTCATCGCACGCTTTACGATATCTTTTACCTCAGAGACACCATCCATATCGCTCATCTTGGTATGACAGTGAAGCTCTACACGTTTCTCCGGGCTCGTATCCATACGGACTGAGGTAAAATCCGGGATTTTTTTGATGCCGACGATCGAACCTATCGTAAGCTCACTGTCAAATTTGTCGATGGTCGTGACGCCTTTGATCTTTAGGAAAGCACCTTTTTTCACCCCCTCAAGCAATTCCGGAAGCTGGTCATTTCTGGTAAAAATCTTTAAAACAATGGAGTCCGTGAAATCCGTGACTGACATGATCACGATCGTTTTTTCATTACGGATCTCTCTCGTCTCAAGTGTCATGACCTGACAGCGTATCGTAACCTCTCCCATCTCCCCGACAATCTTCTCGATTGGAATCGTCTCATCTTCAAAATCTTTTCCATAGAGCACATCCGGGTTATCTGATTTTTTATATCCACCGTAGGATCCGCCATCATATTTTTTGCGGAATTCTTTTTTGCCAAACGAATTTTCTCCCTTTCCGTTCGCGTTTCCTGCATTATTTCCTGCAGCAGATTCTTTTGAATGATTTTGTTCTTTTGTGGCAGTTTTCGTGGATGTGTCAGCCGTCTGTACGTCATTCCCGGGCTGTACTTCTTCTGCCTTTGCCGGTGCACTCTCCTCATGAAGCTGTACACGTTTTAAAATATTTTTGATTTCAAACTGGATCTGTAAATCACTGTTTTTCTTGTGTTTGCTCTCTTTCGGTTCCTCAAAAGCAAGTTCTACGGAAAGGTCAAGTCCACAGCGTTCACACACCACTTTCTCTAAAAATTCAACGATCTCATGTGATCTGGTCTGTGCAATGATCGTGTTTTCAAGAGTCAGGAGCAGATGGGAATCTCCTGTAAACTCCATTTTGGCGGAGCGCAGCAGATTATATTCCATCAGACTGTAATTTTTTAATTCCTCTAAAATACTGTCCTTATACAGATCCATCAGTTTTTCTGCAGTATACTGCTCTGACAACTGATATTTTTCAATGACTTTAACGTCCATATGCCGGTTTTTAAAAATCTGATCATGTATGTTTTTTTCCAGCTGATAGATATTCTTTTTATGGATAAGACGTGTTCCATTTAAATAGATACGGATATGATCTTTCTCATGATTCATTCCGACCCTGGTAACTTCCGTCTCTGATAACAGTTTTTTCATATCTCCATTCACTTCCAGTGTCGGAAATACATCAAAAAACATTTTTGTCATGTTTTACCCAACTCCAACTTACTTAATTGTTGCTTGTTCACACATTCCGTGTGACCAGTAACACCTAATTTTCATTCCAGTGCAGCAGTTCATAGCGAAGGCTCTCTAACAGTTCGGATTCCGGTACTTTCTTGTAGACCTCTCCATGTTTGATGATCAGTCCTTCCCCGATACCTCCGGCAATTCCGATATCCGCCTCTTTTGCCTCACCCGGTCCGTTGACCACACAGCCCATAACGGCAACTTTGATGTCTAACGGGATATCGGCAACCATATTTTCGACCTGGTTTGCAAGTCCGATCAGATCGATCCTGGTTCTTCCACAGGTCGGACAGGATACGACCTCAATACCACCCTTGCGCAGTCCTAATGTCTTTAAGATCAGCTTTGCGGATTTGATTTCCTCTAACGGATCTCCGGTCAATGAAACGCGGATCGTATCACCGATGCCCTGATGTAAAATCAGTCCAAGTCCGATTGCGGATTTGATGTTTCCACTGATGATCGTTCCGGCTTCGGTGATGCCTACATGCAGCGGGTGATCAGTTTTTTCTGCGATCAGCTCATGTGCTTTCACACACATCATAACGTCCGAGGATTTGATGCTGATAACAAGGTTATCGTATCCCATATCCTCAATCATTTTTACTTTATCTAGCGCACTCTCAACGATTCCTTCTGCCGTCACGCCATTGTATTTTTCTACCAGATCTTTTTCTAAAGAACCACTGTTGACACCGACACGAATCGGGATCTGCCGCTCTTTTGCCGCATCCACGACCGCCTGTACGCGCTCTCTGCTTCCGATGTTTCCCGGATTGATACGGATCTTATCTGCACCGTGC
>ERZ860508.1298-NODE-1298-length-14282-cov-2.932382_pt1 | contig 14282 bp, 10 predicted proteins | sample MGYA00509976_ERZ860508 | MGnify/ENA primary metagenome ERZ860508 (study PRJEB30046, sample SAMN00715242) | human gut metagenome | study: EMG produced TPA metagenomics assembly of the A metagenome-wide association study of gut microbiota in type 2...
GCATGTATACAGCATCCTTTTTGGTACTTGAACCAAATACAGCACCGGTTCCGATATAATCTGCACCAAGTCTTTCCGCTTCTTTAGCCTGTTCAACTGTCTTGGCGGTCATGCCGATAATCTTATTATCTCCAAGAATACTTCTTGCAGTCATATAGTCAGTGTCACTCTGTCCGATATGTACTCCGTCAGCGTCAGCTTCAAGTGCCGCCTGCACATCATCATCAATAACAAATGGTACTCCATATTTTCGTGCAATTGGCTTAATTGCTTTTGCTTTTGCAACAATTTCATCATGCGATGCATTTTTTTCTCTTAATTGTAAAAATGTTGCTCCATTTTTTAATACATTTTCAACAACATCAATGAGACTGGCTCCGTTAAGCCAGCTTGTATCTGTGATTGCGTATAGACGCAGTTGTTCTTTTCTAATCATAATTAATTCTCCTGAATAAAATTCAATATGTATAATAACACATCTGCCTGTACCTTTGGCATACATTTTTTGACACATTTTAAAAAATTCTATAAAATATTCTGAAAATGTTGTAACGAAAATCCATTTCGTGCGTCTAACCTATGTAAGACGGAAGGAGGTGACCAGTTCTGAATTACGAGAAATTGTACAATTCCTATTATATGCAGGTGTATTCTTATGTGTTTACTATAGTAAAGAATCAGTCTCTTGCTGAAGAAATCACACAAAATACTTTTTACAAAGCTATGACTGCCAAACGCCCGTATGAGGGCAAGGCGGGTGAGCTCACATGGCTTTGCAGTATTGCTAAGAATCTCGCAATTGATGAATGCAGGAAAAATAAGAAGTTTTCTGAGCTTGATGAGACTTTACCGCAGCAGACGGCTGATTTGGCGGATAAAGTTTCGGATACAGATTCTGCTTTGCAGATTCATATGGTTCTTCATGAACTACCGGAGCCGTATAAAGAGGTATTTCAGTTGAGAGTTTTTGGAGAACTCACATTTGCACAGATTGGAATTGTATTTGGAAAAACTGAGAATTGGGCCAGAGTAACTTATCATAGGGCCAGATTGAAAATAAAAGAAAGGATTGATTAGATATGAGTAATAAAGAATGTGATATCGTGCAGGATTTACTGCCACTTTATTATGACAATGCATGCAGCGAAGAGAGCCGCAGATTTGTTGAAAAGCATCTGCCAGGCTGTAATGACTGCCAGAAAATGTATAATGAATTAAAAGAAAATAACGTTGATGAAGTACTTGCAAAGGAATCGAAGGGAGTACTCGAAAGACATGCAAAAATAGAGCGTAATGCAGCATACAAGGCAGGAGTTGTGATTGCCGCAATACTTCTACTGCCAATTGTCATTACATTTATAGTGCAGCTTGCTACCGGCATGGGATTAGGTGTATTCTCGGTTGTTACTGCTTCTATGCTGCTTGTCGCAGCACTTACGGTAGTTCCGCTTATGTCCACTAATAATCGTCTGTTAAAATGTATTCTTGCAGGAGTTACTTCGCTGATGCTTATACTGTTCTTCGTTGACCGTATGAATGGTGGAGGAAACTTCCTGTTATGGGCTATACCTACAGTATTTGGTATATCAATAGTATTGTTCCCGATAGTGATATGTCTGGTTAAACTTCCACCGGTACTTAGTGATAAGAAGGCACTTATAACAATGACATGGGATACTTTGTGGCTGTTTCTTACAATGTTTATAGTGTATTATCATTCCGGGATGGCAGGAATCAGGGAAGGATATACTGTTGCCATTGTACTTATGACTGGCGTGTGGGCAGTATTCCTTGTAATCAGATATCTTCCGGTTCATGGACTGATGAGAGCCGGAATAAGTACGATAATTTCTGTAATATGGGTTGTTTTTGCTAATGATTTTCTTAAGTTTATTCTTTATAAAGATAAGGCAATTGCTATAAGTAATATGAACCTGTCTGACTGGAGCACAGATCTTAGTATTAATGGAAACGTATTATTCATTATTTTATTATCTGGCTGTATAATCGGTGTCGTACTTATAGGTATTGGTGCGTTGCTTATGAGAAAGAAAAATGTTTAGAAGATGAGAAAAGAAAAATCCATGCACAAAGTTATAATTGCTTTGTGCATGGATTTTAATTTATACTTTTGATATATGCTCTGTAATTCTTAACAAGCAGAGGTATTTCTGCAATAAGCATGCCAATCCAGCCTGCAAGATAAGAGAAAGGAAGTGCTTCTATTCCCATGCCTAACGCAAATACAAGTGGTATGGCGGCAAGTACACGGACACCCATATTGATAAAGCTTGAAAGCAGGGTAATCTTTAAGTCACCGATTCCTCTGAAATATCCCTGAATACCATTAGTCAATGCAGGCAATATGTACATTACAGAAATAAGCTTAAGGTAGATTACACCGTGTCTTATAACCTCCGTATCAGAAGTGAACAGTTTCATAAGTGGTCTTGCAAATACAAAACATACAAAGAATATGAAGATTCCATATATTATCTCAAGAATAATACCGGCTTTAAAACCTTTGATTACTCTGTCGTCTCTTCCGGCACCTTTGTTCTGTGCCATCATAGCTGTCATTCCGTGTGCAATATTCTGCTCGGGTGTATATGCATAGTCATCAATTCTGTTAACTACTGCAAATGCGGCTGAAACCGAAACGCCCATAGTGTTAATAATAGCCTGTATTCCTATTTTACCAAGCTGTACAGTAGCCTGCTGCATAGCAGATGCCCAGCCGTAGCTTATAGTTTTCTTAAGCAGTGAGCGGTCAAATACAAGCCACTTCTTGCCAAGACACAGAATCGGTACTTTGAATTTAATATATATCATACAGAATACACAGCAGAGAGCCTCGCTCACTACAGTTGCAACTGCACATCCATTGCTGCCAGCTTTCAGGACAACAACAAAGAAGAGGTCACCAAATACATTTAAAACTGCACTTATGATAAGGAAATACAGTGGTGTTGCACTATCTCCCAATGCCCTTAAAGTGCTTGAGAAAAAGTTATAAAGGAATGTGAAGATGAGTCCTAACATGATTATTCTTAAGTACTGGGTTGTAAGTGTCATAATTGATCTGTCAACCTGAACAAGCATAAGAATAGGTCTTGTAAATACTATTGCAATCAGTGTAAGTGCAAGTGAGAATATCATACCTGATATCATAGTTGTACTTATCTGGCGGGAAAGTGTGTCCATTTTCTTACCGCCGAAATAATTACCTATAAGAATACTTGCACCCATACATAATCCGTTAAGGAAAAGAATAATGAGTGTAGTTATTGGATTGCATATTCCAACAGCAGCCAGTGCTTCTTTTCCAACAAATCTTCCGACAATAATAGAGTCAACCGCATTATAAGTAAGCTGAAATATATTTCCTAGTATAAGTGGAATTGTGAATTTAATTAACATAGGCATAATTCTGCCCTGAGTTAAATCTTTTGCCATAATTGATGAAACCTCTTGTGTGAATTTTTATGTGAATTTCTATGCAGATCTTTAGTAGATAGGGCTGTCCCTAGTTGTTAGATTTTAGCCTTTAAGAATTGTTATGTCAAGGATAGAGTTGGATTTGTGTCAGGTTTGTGCCAGACTTGTGTATGGAGGAAGCTTTTAATGTTGAATACTGATTTTAGATTAGGAAGCTATTATTAATGCTGGAATGCAGCCAGATTTTTGAATTTCCTATATAGATAAAAAAATACACTGTTTTATAGGCAGATTTCTTATGTTTTCTTATGAAAAATGCTTTTTTGAATCAGATATTCCTATAAGCCGATGAATTTACATAATTTGATAGGCTTAAAATGCGACTATTATTATAAATATTATATTTTTCTTCCTATAAGTGATGTGAAAATGCGACTACTGATAGGTATCACGTTATATAGGCTCAGACATCGGAGAAAATAATTAGTTGTATTTCAGGGAATAGGGTGAATATTATAAGTATATGCATTCACATGATAGAATACTTTGATTATCAAATCACTATTGACAACCACATCATCTCATGATACTATCACATAAAGAAACTTTGAATATCAAAGTATATTAAAATCTTTAAAGGAGTATGATTATGTTAAGAATTATTGCTGACAGCACATGTGATATATCTAAAGAAGATGCAAGAAAAATGGGGATTCAGATTGTTCCTATATCTGTAAGGTTTGGGGATGAAGAATTCTTAGATGGAGTTGAGATAACACACGAGGAATTCTATACAAGACTTGCTGAATGTGATGAATTACCTAAGACTTCACAGCCAAGCCCTGATACATTCATGAAAGTATTTAATGAAGCTGTTGCTGCCGGGGATGATGTACTTGGAATATTCATATCTTCTGATTTATCAGGAACATATCAGAGTGCCTGCCTTGCTGCTTTAGACGTTGAAGAAGAAACAGGAAAGAAATTATACATGGTAGATTCAAGAAGTGCATCAATTGGAACAGCCCTTTTAATCAGAGAGGCAGTAAAGTTAAGAGACGCTGGTGTAAATGCGGCTGATATCGCTGCTGCATGTACAGAGATGTCAAAATACATCAAGCTTACAGCAGTTGTTGGTTCACTTAAATATCTTAAAATGGGTGGCAGACTTTCAGGAGCTGCTGCATTTGCAGGAACAATGCTTCATATAACACCGGTTGTAAGTATTGAAGATGGAAAAGTTGTTGTCATTGGAAAAACAAGAGGAAAAAAAGCAGCTGAAAAACTTATGCATGATAAGCTCATCAAAGACGGATTAAGTCTTACAAGAGATTTCATGTTTGGTCATATCAACTGCTCTGAATCTTTAGAAACATTCATTAATAAGAGTCTTACTTACATATCGGATGTTAATGGAAATGTTGGTGTAAGCTCTATTGGTTGTTCTGTTGGAACTCATGTAGGTCCGGGAACATACGGAATTGCTTATGTAGAAGCTGCTGAATCAGGAATGAATCGTGAAAGCATCGTAAAGACGGCCTGATTCTTATAGCGTCGCTGTTCTGATGGAACGAATCTGTCAGAATTAACAAGCTCATCAAATTCCTTATATGGAACATACATGTAGTCCATGGTTTCTCCTTCCTGAAGGGTAACATGGACTTCTTTTTCTATTAAATTAAGGTAACTGTGATATATGGCATGCTTAGGTTTATCCACATAGCTGTAGAGCACAATGAGGTCATCAGTAGAAACCTTAATACCAGTCTCTTCAAATAACTCACGAACTGCACCTTCAGCCGCTGTTTCACCTTTAAGTATAGAACCACCTGTAACTTCCCACTTAAGAGGGTATGTTTTATTTCGTGAACGTTCTGTCGTAAGAAGCTTACCATCTTTAGTCATTGTATATACATTGACAATGACATGATATACCCCATCAGGTAAAGATTTTGCCTGGCTTCTTTTTAAATCGAAGCCTAACAGCTTTTCATTCTCATCATAGGCATCCCATAATTCCTCGTCAACTATTTCAACAAAACTGTCGTAATACTGCTCTTCGAAATATATCATTTCTTCAATCTGCTGGATTGTGTAAGATATATTTTCAGGTGCTATTATCCAGACTGTTTCAGGATCATCACGGCGTCTTGCTACAGCAATAAGCTCGCCGATATATTCATCAACGGCAACATCTACACCTAACAGATAAACTCTCTGTTTATCAAGCTCAGAAAATCCGGCTGTTCTTTCGACATCTACATAGCCGCAATTAATAGGATAGACCACCGAGGGGTTATCTTCATCAGTGCTTCCTAAAGGGTGGTCGATTTTCACGGTTACAGTTTCTTCTCTCATTATATCTCCTTGTTAAATGTTTATTAATTTGATATACAAATATGAATATACACCAATTAGAACAAAGGTGCAACCAGTCTTAATATACATTGTCCGAATCTCAGAATTCTCGGCTTATTGATGTACTTGTCGGTTACTTCCTCACTTCTTCTGAAAATGTTGTAGAAATCATTAAGTATGTCGGCAGCAGTTTCCCTGCCATATACATACGCGGCATTTTCAAAGTGAAGGTAAAGACTTCTGAAGTCCATGTTGATTGTACCGACAACAGATACTTCTCCATCGCTTACCCACTGTTTTGCATGAATGAAGCCCGGTGTGTATTCGTATATTCTTACGCCGTATCTTACGAGATCTGCATAATATGATCTTGTGAGGCTGTAGGTAAGCTTCTTATCAGGAATACCAGGTGTTACAATTCTTACATCAACACCTCTCATTGCTGCCATTGCAAGCTCTCTGGACATCTCTTCTGTAATAAGCAGATATGGTGTTGTAATGTAAAGATAATGCTTGGCTCCCTTAATAATATTAAGATAAACATTTTCAGCGACCCTGTTGTTATTAAGCGGACTGTCAGCGTAAGGGACAACATACTGATTATTATTAACAGCCTTGTATCCGTAATCAGATGCCTTGATATATTTAATATAATCATCCTGTGGCTCGTCTGTTTTCTTAATAGAGTTCCACATAGAAAGAAACAGCATTGTAAGAGTCCTAACGGCATCGCCGGTCAGCTTAAGGCCAGTATCTTTCCACTCACCATATGGGTGTGTTATGTTAAAGTACTCGTCAGCAAGATTATAACCTCCTGTGAATCCGACCTTACCGTCAATTACGGTAATTTTTCTGTGATCACGGTTATTCATGAACATATTAAATGCAAGCTTAATAGGATTGAATACGCGGCAGTCAATACCATTGGCACGCATTTCTTTGATGAAATCCTTGTTAAGGAAGAAGATACTTCCTACATCATCATAGAATAATCTGACTTCAACGCCTGCGGCAGCTTTTCTTATAAGTACATCTTTAATTCTGTCAAAGCTTGAAGCTTCTTCAATAGCATGATATTCCATAAATATGAATTTCTCAGCTTTTTCAAGGTCTTTAAGCTGTGCTTCAAGACCTTCCTCACCTATGGAATAGAATTCAATATCCGTATTCTTATATACAGGGTATCCTTCATGATTACTCAGATAATGGAACTGGTTGTATATATATATATCCTTATCTTTAACCTCTTTAAGAATGTTTTCATCCTGAGAAAGAGATTTTTTATAGGATTCTTCTATTGAATTGAACCTTTTCTTTACCGCCCTTGTAACAATGGAACGTCCAAAAAGCAGATAAATAAGTATACCAAGTATAGGAAATGCAAGAATTACAATTATCCATGGCATTTTCATGGCTGAATTAGTAGATGTTCCGTATATCTTAAGCACAAGAATAATTGCAATAAATGTGCTTAATAATGAAATCCATGCGTAGTCCCTGTAAAAATATAATAAAAGATAAGCCAGCCACGCAACCTGGATAAGTACAAATATACCTGTAGCCAGAAGCCGTCCAAAACTGTTTTTTACGGCTGTTTTCTTTTCGGTTCTCATATGCTTGCGATTATCCATAATTTTCTTATCTCCTTGTCCTATTAATCAGATTGCTTTTCCAGCAAACTGTGTCATATACAGCTCATAATATCTGCCTTTAGCAGCAAGCAGAGACTCATGATTACCTGTCTCGACAACTCTTCCATTATCCATAACAACTATGACGTCAGCGTCCTGAATAGTTGACAGCCGGTGTGCAATAATAAGGCTTGTTCTGTTCTTCATAAGATTAGTCATTGCATCCTGAATCTTTTTTTCTGTTCGTGTATCAACACTTGAGGTTGCTTCATCAAGTATAAGTATTTTAGGACTGGCAACAAATGCTCTTGCAATTGATAGTAACTGGCGTTGTCCCTGTGACAGATTCTGACCGTCTTTAGCAAGCACAGAATCATATCCGCCAGGAAGATGCATAATCATATTATGGCAGTTAGCCTTTTTCGCAGCAGCGATTATTTCAGTATCTGTTGCATCCTGTCTTGAATATAAAAGGTTATTCTTTACAGTATCAGCAAAAAGGACAGTATCCTGTAATACGATGGCAGTATTCTTCCTGAGATTCTCACAGTCTATATCTTTAATATTAACACCGTCAATAGTTATACTGCCATTGTCAATATCGTAGAATCTCATAAGAAGATTGACAACGGTAGTCTTACCGCTTCCCGTGCTTCCTACAAGTGCGACCTTCTGTCCGGCTTTAACCTTAAGGTTGAAATCATATAATACCTGTTTCCCCGGTATATAGGAGAAATCAACATGATTAAATTCAATGTTGCCGGTAGAATTATCCATTGTAAATTCACCTGATTTGTCCTCGGAAGGTTCATCAAGAACAGCAAATACTCTTTCAGCTCCGGCTATGGCAGTCTGAATCTGCCCCCATATATTGGCAAGCTCGTCAATAGGTCTGCCAAACTGCTTGGCATATACGATAAATGCTGATATTACACCGATGGATACATATCCTTTAATAGCAAAATATCCTCCAGCCCCTGCAATAATGACGAAGCCGATATTGTTAATGACATTCATTACAGGCCCCATAGAACCACCAAGAATCTCGGCTTTAATACCAACCTTAGTCAGTTCATCAGATGTATTATTAAAATCACTGCATACATTTTCCTGTCTGTCAAATGCTGTAACAGTCTTGATGCCAGTGACCATCTCCTCAACAGTACCATTAAGCTGTCCCAAAAGAACCTGCCGTCTGGAATAGAATTTCCTCATGGCTTTAGATAAATTCTTAGTTGCAAATATAGTAAGAATCACTGTTGTGCAGGAACATAATGCAAGCTGCGGAGACAAAACAACCATCATAACGACAGTTCCAATAATAGTAAGAACGCCTGAGAATAACGAACTCATAGATTGCGATACAGTGTTAGAGATATTCTCTACATCATTAGTCATACGGCTCATAATGTCACCATGTGAATGCTGGTCAAGATACTTAACTGACATACTTACAATCTTATTAAAAAGATCCTGTCTCATGTGCTTAACAATTCTCTGACTTAATATGGCACTTAATCTTGTCTGTATAAATGTGCATATACTGTATATTATGTATACCACTAACATGAAGATAAGTATATGATTTAAATTATTAAATTTTCTTAAAGAAATATAATCAATTGCCTGACTCTGAAGCTTTGGAGCATAGACAGAGCATACAACCATTATAACTACGGCAATAAAAAGAGCAGTAATTACAGGTATTTCTTTAGCAAAATACTGCATAAGGCGCATAAATGTTTCTTTACTGTTGACAGGCTTTTCAACAACGGCACCTCTGTTTCTGGGTCCTCCCTTCATGCCGGGAATTCTCATATTAATCTGTGATGTATTCTTATCCTCAGCCATAATATCTCTATCTCCTTGCTAGTTCTTATTCAACTGCGAATTATATATATCCTGATATATAGCACTGTTTTTCAGCAGCTCCTCATGAGTACCGACAGCACTTATATGTCCGTCATCAAGAATTACAATTCTGTCAGCATCTTTAACAGAGGCAATTCGCTGTGCAATAATAATCTTAGTAGTGTCCGGATATGCATTTTTAAGCATTGAATAAAGGCTGGCTTCCGTCTTTAAATCAAGTGCACTGGTTGCATCATCAAATATAATAATTTCAGATTGTTTAAGAATGGTACGGCTTATGGCAACTCTCTGCTTCTGACCGCCGGAAAGACTCGTTCCCTGTTGTGTTACAAGAGTGTCAAATTCATCTGCTGAAGTGCTGATAAATTCCATAGCCTGTGCGATAGAAGCTGCATTTGCAATGTCATTGTCAGTTGCGTTTTCACGGCCCCACTGGATGTTCTCTTTAATAGTGCTCTGGAATATTTCACTTTTTTGCAGAGCTACAGATATACGCTCACGCAGATTCTTAAGGTTATATTCCCTTACATCAATATCATCAACAAGCACGCTTCCTTCGCATACATCATAGAATCTTGGAATCAGGTTAATAAGACTTGTTTTACCGCAACCGGTTTCACCAAGAATACCGATAGTTTCGCCGGGATTGATAACAAGATTAATATTATCAAGAATCTTCTTATCGCCAGTTAATGGATATGCAAATGTTACATTTTTAAATTCAATTTTACCTTTAATAGAAGTTGTGGCGTTAAATGAACCGTTTTTGATAGAAGGCTCACAGGCAAGCACCTCATTAATTCGTCTGCCTGAAGCAATACCTCTTGATGCGGTCTGGAACATATTAGTCATTCGCATAACTGCATTAAGTGACTGCGTGACATATGTAATTGCTGCCATGACATTACCTGGTGTTACAGAACCGTTGGCAACCTGAATACCACCGACCTTGATAACTGCAACTACAGACAGGTTGAGAATAATATTCATAATTGGCTGCATATATGAGAAAATCATCAGCACATTAAGCTGAGTATTTACAAGGTCGTCATTGGATTTTCCGAACCGCTCTTTTTCGTAATCTTCTTTAACATATGCTTTGACAACGCGGAAACCTGATACATTTTCCTGCATTACATTATTAACATTATCAAGCTTTTGCTGCAGTTTTGAAAAAAGTGGATTAGCTTTAGAAAGAAAATATATAACACATATGGTTACAAGCGGCAGTGCACATGCGATAACTGCACCAAAGCTTAGATTAAGGGATAACATGCATATTATGCCGCCGGCAAAAAGCATAAATGTCCTTATAAAACCACGCATACTCATCTGGATAAAATTCTGTAACTGTGTTATATCGTTGGTAACTCTTGTGATAAGTGAACCTGTAGAGAATTTGTCAGTCTGTTCGAAGGAGAAAGACATAATATTTTTAAATATATCTTTTCTTAAATCATTACCAAAATTCTGCGATGCAATATTAGCACACACACCACATAAGATACCGGATAATCCGCCAAGAATTACGAATATTATCTTAAGTCCTTCGGTAAGTACAAGATTCAGATTACCAACACCGTTATTAGATAAACCTAAAACACCTTCATCCACGATGGTGCTCATTAAACGAGGCTGAACGAGGTCCGCAAGAACCTCGCCCACCATGAATAAAGGTGCAAGAATGGCAAAAAGCCAGTATTTTTTAAGATATTTCAGCATATAAAAACTCCCTGTCTTTAAATTAATTATTCAAAAACCTTCCTTATGCTGTCGTAATGAAGAAATTCTCCTCTGTCAGCGATAGCCTTGATTTCTTCTGATGTAGCAAATCTGAAACCGGCAGTCTCTTCTGTCTGTAAATGTATATCTGCTTCTGTAATATCCATGTTAAACTTATAGATATCAACAAAATAATTATCCTTTTCTTCAGGATTATCTCTTCTGTAAGAAAATTCAAAGCCGCCATCAGCATGTGATACATCAACACCGGTTTCTTCTAAAACCTCACGGCAGACAGCCTGAAAAGATGTCTCTCCAGCCTGGCATGCACCGCCTGAGACTTCCCAGTGCCCTGGTGCCCATGCTTTAGTTAAGACTCTCTGTGTTATTAAAAATGTATTATCAGGTCTTTTGATTATGCCAAGAACAGTTAAGTGATAGTCACCATCCTTCATGTTCCAGTCATTACGTTTCATAGTACGGCCTGTAAGCTGTTTATTGACATCATAGATATCCCATATCTCGCCCATTATTAATCGTCTCCTGTTAAACTAATTATCTTTATGTTTTTTCAGATAGTCAAGTACGCTGTGTACAGCAACATTTCCTTCACCAACAGCCTTGGCATACTGATAAGGTCTGCCTGTACAGTCACCTGCTGCATATACACCATCAATGTTAGTCTTCTGAGTTCTGTCAACAATAATATGTCCACCAGCCATATCAAGTCCTGATAATAATACACCCGGATTGATAGAATCCTTTAAGAAGAAAGCTCCGCTTACAGGGATAGCTTCTCCCTTGAAAGTTACTGAAGCTACTTTCTTATCTCCGTCAACACTTGCAGGAAGTCCGTTAAAATGCGTTATGTTATCATATTGTAACGTGGTTTCCTTATAAGGTGTGAAAAGATATATATGATTAGCAAGTCCTGCTAAAAATGTTACTTCATCCTCGAATTTAGGTGATGCACATATAACAGCAATATCCTTATTCTTATATAATGCTCCATCACATGTAGCACAATAACTTACGCCACAACCTAAAAGCCTTGCTTCACCTTCAATCTCTCTTGTTGTTGTCATACCAACAGTCATTATGACAGCTTTGGCTTCATATATCTCATTATCAGCACCGGCTGCAAAATAACCGCCGCAGTCATATATGGAATTAACCTGTGACTCTGTTATAGTAATGCCACAGTCGTCAATCTGCTTTAAGAACACAGACTGCATTTCGCTTCCTGTAACAGCAGGAAGTCCAGGATAATTCATGATTTTCTCGGCTTTCTCTATCTTAGTGCTTAGTGCTCTTGAACCAAACCATATAAAGTTAAGATTTCTTGCTTTAGCAGTGAGTGCAGCAGATATTCCCGCAGGTCCGCTACCGATTATCATAAGGTCATACATATTACATAGCCTCCTTATTATGTTGACTTATAAACTAGTATTAATTAAAGGAAACGGCTTATACGCTCTTTCATCTGCTCTTCGCCCATGATATGAACAATAGTCCACAGATCAGGAGTATTAGCTCTGCCGGTTACAGCTATTCTTACCACCTCTGCAACATCTGATACATTACCCTTGAAGTTCTCAGGATTAGCCTTGTAAGCCTTCATATCAGAAGCATAGCCGTTCTTGTCAGCTATTTCCTTAAGCTTGTTAAACCACATGCTGTTATCATCATTATGGTCATAAGCTGCAAGGTAATCGTTAAGAATAACCTTAACCTCGTCATCAGCTAATCTGAATTCATCTCTTTCACCTGATTCGCCATCAAAGAAGAAACTGATAAGTTCAAATATCTGCTTAGCATACATGAAGTCTTTTCTTCTTCTCTTGGCACCAACACCCATGTAAAGTCTTAATATAGCAAGTAACTTCTCTTTGTCAGCAAACCATACCTTTTCCATCTCAGGCTCATTCTCTAATGCCCAGTTGTGAAGGAATTCGTATAAATCATCCTCTGATAACTTGGAAAGCTCATTCTTACAGATGTTATGAAGCTTTTCTTTATCAAATAAGGCACCTGAAACACTCATCTTATCTACTGAGAATGGAAATTCATTGATATCCTTGTCAGGGAACTTCTCATGCCATTCCTCAAAGTTAGAGTTAAGGAGTGTAAGAAGATAGACCTTCATTGTGTATGGATGATATCCGTCTTTTCTGTAGTAATCAAGTGAAAGCTCCGGATCTTTTCTCTTAGATAACTTTCTCTTTCCACCTGTTTCCTCATCAAACTTCATAAGATGTGCTGTATGTGCGTATTTTGGCATCTTAAAGCCTAATACATGGAATAATTCATAGTGGATAGGAACAGAAGCAAGCCATTCACCGCCACGTACAACTGTAGTAGTTCTCATAAAGTGGTCATCAATTGCATGTGCAAAATGATATGTTGGAATACCATCTTTCTTAAGAAGAACTACATCATGGATATTCTCTGGAAGCTTAATCTCTCCCTTAATGCTGTCTGTAAATGTGATTTCATTCTCAGGACTTCCCTGTGAACGAAGTCTAAGCACATAAGGCTTTCCTGCCTTAAGATTTTCCTCGATAGTCTCTAAAGAAAGGTCACGGCATACAGCATATTTGCCATAATATCCAGTAAGAACCTTATCAGTCTCCTGCTGTAATCTTACAGCCTCAAGCTCTTCCTCTGTACAGAAGCAAGGGTAAGCAAGACCTTTAAGTACAAGTTCCTTTGCAAATGTATGATAGATATCAACTCTCTGTGTCTGATAATATGGTCCGTATGCATTAACCGGGTCAGAATCCGGGAAGCCTGCACCTTCATCAAATTCAATATCAAAGTATCTTAAAGAATTGATTACAAGGTCAACAGCACCTTCAACAGTTCTCTTGGCATCAGTATCTTCAATTCTTAAGTAGAACACACCACCGTTCTTGTGAGCGATTCTCTCATCAGCTAAGGCACTGTAGAGATTACCAAGATGGATAAATCCAGTTGGACTTGGACCTAATCTTGTTACCTCTGCCTTGTTTGGAAGTTTTCTATATGGGTATTTCTCCTCATAATAATCAGGTGTCTTATCCACATCAGGGAATAAGAGCTCTGCTAATTTCTTACAATCCTGTTCGTTCATTATTAATCTCCTTATATTGCTAAATAAATCTCATAATATTTTACACATTTTGCAGACGCATTTCAACCTTGAAATTAATCTGTGGTAATCTTGGGCTTTGATTATATAATTATAACACAACGATACCTGTCTGTGGCTGACACTCTCCG
>ERZ860508.1315-NODE-1315-length-14153-cov-4.653852_pt1 | contig 14153 bp, 9 predicted proteins | sample MGYA00509976_ERZ860508 | MGnify/ENA primary metagenome ERZ860508 (study PRJEB30046, sample SAMN00715242) | human gut metagenome | study: EMG produced TPA metagenomics assembly of the A metagenome-wide association study of gut microbiota in type 2...
AAATTCTTCACAAAAAATTAGCACTCACCTCTTGACAGTGCTAATAAACGGTGCTATAACATAGCTAAAGATAAGGAAAGGGATTAGGAAAGAAGATAAAAGAAAGAATCCCGGAACTTATAACATACAAATTCGACACCTCAGATTTCTCTGATAGTGCTAAACATACAAAAGTCTAAGTGCCTCAAGGTTCCATAAGGAGCTGAGATTTCCGACACTGGTTTGAAATTGAAAGGAGTAATGACTTATGTTAAGACCTAGTATTTTTGGAGAAAGTTTATTTGATGATTGGATGGATGATTTCCCATTCGGTAAGGAATTTGAAAAGGAAATGTTTCCGGAGAAAAGCCCGTTGTATGGCAAACATGCTAAGAACATGATGAAGACGGATGTCCGTGAAACAGATGACAGCTATGAAGTAGACATTGATCTTCCTGGATTTAAGAAGGATGAAGTAAATGTCAAACTGGAAGATGGCTACATCACCATTTCCGCTGAAAAAGGTCTGGATAAGGATGAGAAAGATAAGAAGACCGGTAAGTATATCAGACGTGAACGTTATGCAGGCAGCATGAGCAGAAGCTTCTATGTTGGCGATGGTATCAGCCAGAAGGATATACATGCAAAATATGAAAGTGGTATTCTTCGTCTGACCCTTCCAAAGAAAGCACCGGAAGCAATCGAAAAGGAGAACTTCATTGCCATCGAATAAAATGTGTTGATATCGAGCCGTGCGAATAAAAAACATGACCCCTTATGTATATGTATACAGATATAAGAAAGGGAGTGTAGATCATGGATAAGAATCCAAAGCATCCATTGAAGAAAAAGAAAGCAGTTCAGAAGGTATGTGCAACAGCTAATCATAATGCACAGGAGGCTGAAGCTGTAGCACCAAAGTCAAAGAAACATACTTATTAGAGTGAATAAATCAACAAACAAAGAAAAGGTTCCCCGCATTTGCCTGTAGCCCGAAGAACTACAGGAGACAAGTGCGGGGGATTTTTTTGCTTTATAGGAACAGAAGTATCATCGGAAGAATTTTCATCGAAGGGCTTTGGTGACAAAATCGAAAAAATATACATGGAGGAGTGCAAAAAACCACAGTTATGTGATACTCTATAAACGGAGGTGGTTTTATGCAGGAACAAAAAGGAGCAAAAATAGGAGCATTTGTTTTCTTTTGCTTTGGCGTGATGATGCTTGCACTCGGAGTATGGGGCATAACAACCCTGTATGATCAGGGTGGAATCTTAACATGGGGGATCGTACTTGGATTCGGATTAATATTTGCATTGACAGGTGTTGTATTATTTATTAATTCGATGGAAAGTGTATCCAATCGGGTCAAACAATTACTGGGTTGCATTCTGGGAACTTTGGTATTTATGAGTTTTGGCTTTGTGGGTCTTTTTGCAAAAGGACTAGGTGTCATGAGACTTTTCCTTCTGTTTTTCGGGGGCATAGGAGTGCTGCTTCTGATCCAGGGAATTCGTAACTTTTTAAAAGGAGACAGCGGTGATGTCGTTCAGACTTCCGGATATAACAGTCAATATGGCGAATATAATAGTCAGTCCGGATACAACAGTCAGTCCGGATACAACAGCCCGTATGGTGTGTATGGCAGTCAGCCCGTAGACATAATAATAGAAAATAGCCAGAAAACATCACCATGGGCTACAGATACCGAGCAGGATTCGCAATGGCAGCAAGAAACTCCGGGTACACCATTTTCAGGAAGCGCAGGCGACAAGGTATATACCAGTCAGATAAATAGTGGTGGTACAGTATATGGAAGCGGTATGTCACCTGAATTTGATCAGATGATGAATGGCATGGGTATGGATCCTGCACAGCGAGAGAAAGCAAGAAAGGTTGGTTCCGCAGTTCGGAAAGGCGCGAATATTTATGCCGGAGTCATATGTATTGTGGTCGGAGCAGGCTTTATATTAGTAAACGGCATTAGTGTGCTTAGCTTTATTATTATGCTCATTCAGACAGCCAGCCTTATGGTTGTTATGGGTTCTTTGTTCCAAACGGTAATGTCAGCAGCATTGTTGATCGTAGGGGTATTCATGATTGTTCGTGGTGTGAAGATCCTCCAGGGAAAAATAAATAAGTGATACTTATCTGAAAGACATACAAAATCACTTGCATAAGTGAAGCGACAGAGCAGACCGGTAGAAACAGTGTGCGATTTACATACAGGCAGGAGGACAAAAGGTGAATCAGATGGAGTTAACGATTTTGGATTTTATACAGGAGCATATGAGAAATGCATTTCTTGATGTAGGGATGCCATTTGTATCGACACTTGGGAATGCAGGGGTCATCTGGATCGCACTTACGGTCATGCTGTTGATCAGTAAGAAACACAGAAAGACAGGAATCCTGATGGCACTTGCACTGGTATTTGATGTTATACTTTGTAATGGCATATTGAAGAATGCGGTAGCAAGGACAAGACCCTTTGATGTAAATACAGCAATTTCCCTGTTAGTGAAGAAACCGACAGATTATTCATTCCCATCCGGTCATACGGCAGCTTCCTTTGCAGCAGTAACTGCATTGTTTTTTGCAAAAGAGAAATTCCGGTATCCGGCACTGGTGCTTGCGGTGCTGATCGCATTTTCCAGACTATACCTGTATGTGCATTACCCGACCGATATCTTAGGTGGCATTCTGGTTGGAATTCTGTGTGGTGTAATAGCATATCTGATCACAAGAAAGAAACTGAAGTTTGGTTCAATGAACGGATAGAAAGAAAATGGGGGGCTGGTTATCACCTGAATAAAGACGAATAAAGAATTAACAAAATTTAACAATTATTTTCGTTTTCTTTCCATAAGAATGTAGTAGAATGGTGTAAAAGTTTTAAGAACACAGACCAGAGAGGAAATCTTATGGACGATACAAATGCAAATCAGATCAATCCTTCGATCCGGGGACTGACAGAAAACGAAGTAAAGAAACGAATCGAAAAAGGACTGACGAATCAGACCGATATATCGACGGATAAAACGACGAAAGAGATCATTCTGTCGAATACACTTACATACTTTAACTTAATATTTCTTATTATCACAGTATTGTTGATCCTTGTTGGTTCCTTTCGGAACCTGACCTTTCTGCCGATCATCATAGGTAATACATTGATCGGTATCATACAGGAGCTGCGTGCGAAGAAGACACTGGAAAAAATGAATTTCTTAAATGCACCTCATGCAGATGTAGTCAGAGATGGGGTTTTGCAGCAGATCCGTTCGGAAGAACTGGTAAAGGATGATGTCATTTTACTGACAGCCGGAAAGCAGATCTGTGCAGATGCGGTTGTTATCGATGGCAGCATTCAGGTAAATGAATCCCTCCTTACCGGTGAAGCGGACGAGGTGGAAAAGACGAGCGGCAGTTCTCTGTTATCAGGCAGCTTTGTGGTGTCCGGTGAATGTTATGCCAGACTGGAAAAGGTCGGAAATGAATCCTATATCTCAAAACTCAGCATGGAAGCAAAGACCATGGGAAGCGGTGAACAGTCCGAGATGATCCGGTCGATCAACCTGATCGTAAAATGGGTTGGTATCATCATTATACCGATCGGTATCATTCTGTTCTGGCAGAGCCATTTCGTAAATGATGACTCGATCCGGAAGAGTGTAACCTCAACGGTTGCAGCTATCCTTGGTATGATCCCGGAGGGCTTATATCTTCTTACTACGATTGCACTGGCACTCAGTACGATGAATCTGGCAAAACGAAAAGTCCTGCTGCATGATATGAAAAGTATCGAGACACTGGCGCGCGTCGATGTGCTGTGCGTGGATAAGACCGGAACGATTACAGAACCGGTTATGAGTATCAAGGATGTATTCTTAAGTAAGGACAGCCGGAATCCGTTAAAGACGACAGACGAATTAAAGGGGCTGCTGATCGATTATACAGCAGCGTCACAGGATAATAACGCTACGATGGAGGCATTGAAGAAATATGCCGATGAGGCAGACAGTAGTGTCGGAAAACACAGAGTACCGCTTGATCGTCTGGCATTTTCATCCAGTTTGAAATACGGCAGTATTACATTTTCGGATGGCATCTATCTGCTTGGCGCACCGGAATTCATCATGCGGGATGATTATGCGTCAATCGAGAAAGAGATCCTTCCTTATGCCGAAAAGGGAGATCGTGTGCTGTTATTTGGAAGATATGAAGGAAGCAGTATTGCAAATGGATTATCTGACAGAGTAACACCGCTTGGCTTTGTGGCACTGGCAAATCCGATCCGTGAAAATGCGGTAAAGACTTTTGCATACTTTAAGAGTCAGGATGTAGCGATCAAGGTTATATCCGGTGATAACCCAAAGACGGTATCACAGATCGCAGTTCAGGCGGGTATTGACAACGCAGAAAGTTATGTGGATGCAACGACACTTGATACGGATGCGAAGATTAAGAAAGCCGTACGGGAATATACGGTATTTGGTCGTGTGACACCGAAGCAGAAGCAGAAGCTTGTGCAGGCACTTAAAAAGCAGGGGCATACCGTGGCGATGACAGGTGATGGTGTCAATGATATCCTTGCAATGAAGGATGCGGACTGCAGCGTGGCGATGGCGTCCGGTAGTGAAGCTGCCACACAGGCAGCACAGGTCGTTCTGCTGGATTCAGATTTTGCACATATGCCGGATGTGGTATACGAAGGACGACGGGTTGTAAATAATGTACAGCGTTCCGCCAGCCTGTTCCTTGTTAAGAATATATTCTCACTGTTGATGTCGCTGTTCTCGGTTATCTTTATGATCACCTATCCGCTGGAACCGGCGCAGATCTCATTGGTCAGTATGTTTACGATCGGTGCTCCCGGATTTCTGTTGGCACTCGAACCGAACAGAGACCGGATCAAAGGACATTTCCTTACAAATGTTATGTTCAAAGCATTTCCGGGTGGTCTTACTGATGTAATTGCGGTTGGTGCGTTGGTAATCTGCGGTGAGGTATTTGCCCTGCCGGGAGAAAGTATCGGTACGATCGCAACAATGGTGCTTTGCGTTGTGGGCTTTATGATCCTGTTTAAGATCAGTGAGCCGTTAAACAAGATGAAATATGGTGTGATCGGACTGAACATTGTTGGATTTATATTCTCAGGATTTTTCCTGAAGAAGTTATTTGCATTGACCGATCTGTCAAATATCTGCGTACTGCTTATGGTGGTATTCGGATTCGCGGCAGAATCCCTGTTCCGCTACCTCACCCTGTTGGTGGAGAAACTGCAGGAATACTATAAAAAGAAAAAGCCAAAGCTTAAGAAATATCTGGAGCTTAAATAGAGACAGGCAGCCTACAAAGCAGGGCTGCCTAATTTTTTTGAGGTCAGAAAAAATCCTTGACTTATATATAAGATGTGTTTATGAGTATTGACATTATATTTTATTTCTTATAAAATTAATGATACAGTACGTATCAAAAAAGGAACACGGTAATGAACAAATCAGAGAAACAAAAAGCAAAAGAAAATGAACGACGACAGCGGATCCTGGATACTGCATTTCGAATCTTTGTAGAAAAGAAGATTGAAGCGGTAAGTATGGGCGAGATCGCAGAGGCGGTCGGTATTGGCAGGGCAACCTTATTCCGGTGCTATTCGAATAAGACAGAGCTTGTAATTGCAGTCTGTGCGGCACAGTGGAAAGCATATCTGGACGAGCTGGATCAGAACAGACCAATCTCATCGGTTCAGGATATTCCGGCAGTCGGACGATTCATATTCACGCTGGACAGTTATATTGAAATGTATCTGAACCATAAGGAATTGCTTCAGTACAATGATAACTTTAATCACTACGTCACACATGAGGGCGTAGATACGGAACAGCTTGAGAAGCTTCATGCGTCGGTGTATTCGGCTGATACTCGATTGCATATGATGTATGAGAAAGCAAAGGAAGATCATACCCTTCGCACGGATATACCGGAGGATGAATTTATCCGTGTGACCGTACATACGATGATGGCAGCATGTACCTACTACGCGGGAGGCTTTATATGGGGCGCAGAGGATAACAGGGATTATATGCCGGAGTTGATACGTTTAAAGGAAATGATCATAAACTATGCGACGGCATCCGTATAACAGGATGCCGGGGTACTAGGGATATGTGCATGAGTGAAAGGGAGGTAAATATGAGTAAATTAAAAACAAAGAGAAAAAAGCATTATCTGGCAGCCGCCATGCTTGCCATGCTTGCGGTTGCGACGCCGATAACGCTTTATGGGTCTGTGACAACGTATGCACAGACGGATGACGCGGCCGGGGCAGAATCTGGTGAAGATACTGGTGAAGTAACCAATGAAGAAACCGGATATCACTATCAGAAGACTGGTGAACCATTGGTGGAGGAAAAAGATAACAACGGAAATATATGGCGGATCTATGCAGCTGCAGAAAATACAGCAGATACGGAAGCTACGGCAGACACAGCAGCTGCAGTGGATACAGAAGATACATCAGTGAAAAAATATATTGCTACGATCACATATGGAGGCGTAGATACAAACAGCAGCAGGGCTGGTGAGTTTAGTGTATTCTCAGGTTATGCAGACGTATTTGCCAAGTACAATATCGTGCAGGTAGAAGTTGGAGAAGGACTGACATATTTTAATGTATATAGTCCACCAGAAAATCTCCAGTATGAGTATATCTATCTTCCAAGTACGATGCAGAAATTAACAACAGCACTGGTGCAGCAACAGAAGAAGCTGAAGGAGATCACGATTCCGGCATCTGTTACAGAATTCAATTCAGGTTCGTTCAATCATGGCATGTTCTATATGGATGAGTCACTGGAGAAGATTACATTTGAGGAAGGATGCAAGCTTACTTCATTTGGAAAGAATGTTCAATATTTACTTTACGGTTGTAAGTCTTTAAAAGAATTTACGGTTCCGGCTTCCATTGAAACGATACCGGAGAGGTGCTTTTATAATTCACAGTATCTTGAGACGATCCGGTTCGAAAAAGGCTCAAAGGTTGAAAGCATAGGAAAGGAAGCTTTTTATGCCTGTTACGCTTTGAAAGATGTTGAATTAGCGGAAGGACTTACAACGATCGGAGAATCAGCATTCCGAAATCTGGATCAGATGGAGAAGCTTGTGATTCCTGGTACAGTCACAACGATCGGTATATGTGCATTTTATGATTGTGACGGATTGCAGGAGATCGCAATTCCGGATTCCGTGACATCAATTGGAAAAGCAGCATTTGCATATTGCGGTAATGTTACCGATATACAACTTCCTGATCAGTTAGAGATGATTGAAGAGCAGGCTTTCATGGGATGCTCAAAGGTAACATCACTCCGGATTCCGGACAGCGTTAGGACAATTAAAGATGAAGCGTTCCGTTATATATATAACCGAGCTGCCGTATATGCAGAACGTGACTACCATTGGAACTCGGGCATTTAGCATCAGTAATCTGCGAAGCCTTGAATATCCAAAATGCTTGACGGATTTTACAGCGACTTCATTGGATGGTGGCGGAAATGCAAAAATCAAGGACATAACATTTGAAGAAGGATGTGCCTTGAATACCTTGCCGGAAGGCTTATTTTCTACATATAAAGAAAATAATACAAATCTGAAAGAACAACGTGAGATTAAGCTGCCTCTTTCTTTAAAAGAGTTAAATATGAATGTATTTTGTGGTTCATGGAACCGAACGATGGTAGAGATTCCGCACAAAGATAACGATTCTTTGCAGTTAACTTTAACAGATTATGGAGATAAATCAAAAGAGACGATAGCGAATAGTTTAAAGAGCATGTACTATATGGTACATTCATTTGAGATTTACAGATGCCTGACGGAGACCTTTGGTGTGCCAAGAGATCACATCACTTTCCATGAGGAAAAGGTGGGTTGGAAGTTGACAGGTGTAAAGGATGGCATATATACCTATACGGCAGAATGTAGTACATGTGGAGAAGTCAGCAAGAGCTTGACCTATGATGAAAATGGATTTGCAACGGTGGATGGTTCCTATCAGCCGGCTGAGCAGGTCACGGCGGAGAATTGTAAGGCATTTGGATTAGACGAAAATTACATAGGATACTATGCAGTAAGCAATGCCGGACAGTTATACTGGTTTGCTGATTATGTAAATGGAAACGGAGATGATGCTACGGCACATCTGTCGGAGAATGTCGTTCTTTGCAATGATATTGAGATGAATGATACAAGTGAATGGGATGTATGGACAGATGAAACGACAAATGTGATCAACTGGCCATCTCTCGGATCTTATAATGTTAATTTTACGAAATATAACATTATATATCAGGGAGTTTTTGACGGAAATCATAAGACGATCCGGGGCTTGTATCGGAAAAATCCGGGATATGATAATCAGGGCGGACTGATCGGATATATCGGCAGATCGGGAGCTTTAAAGAATCTGACGATAGAGAAGTCTTATGTAACTGCATGTGCAGTATTTGCAGGGTTCAATAATGGATCCGTTACGAACTGTACAGCCGGAAGACTGCGCACAAAATATTGTGGGCATGGCGGTGCTGTTTTTGTATATAAGAATTATGGAATTATGGATGCCTGTGTGAATACAGCAGATGTAGAATGGATCGATAAACAGCGTGAAAATTGCTTTGGCATAGTAGATATGAATTATGGCATTGTAAAAAACTGTGTCAATCGTGGAGCAATCAATAATACCGGAGGACGCATTAGCGGAGATGTGGGAGGAATTTGTGATTGGAATAAGGGCAAGATCCTGAACTGTTATAATGAAGCGCCAATTACATCAACCGGTCAGGCAGCCGGTATTGTAAGAGATAACAAGGGATATGTTGCTAACTGCTATAATAAAGGAGCACTTACAGGAACATATGTCGGAGGTATTGCAGCAGGAACCGGTGTGGCAGAAGGCGGTGATGTAATAATCGTAAATCCATCCATTGGGGGGTGGGAAGATACATCCGGCGGATCTTCTGATGATTCGGGAAGCGGTTCTACGGAAGCGGAGGAATTGGTTCCGGTTTCTCTGTCACAGTATGGAATCTATTATTGTTATAATACAGGAGCTGTTACAGCTTCGGACAGTTGCGCCGGAGGTATTGCTGCTTATGCAATATGTAGTAAGGGTACGATCTACGGCTGTTATAATACAGGAGATGTTGAAGGTGGTTCCCATACCGGAGGAATTGTAGGAGGGGTAGAGAATGCTCTGATAAGAGACTGCTATAATTATTCCACGAATATAAAGACAACAAATGTTGCAACCAGCTTCCAGAATAATGAACCGCATGCATTTGCAGCGCCTATTGCAGGTTGTGTTTCATCTTATTTGGGAAATGCAGAGGTATCTGCCTGCTATTATGTGGGAGATATTGATGTGAAAGCTTACGGATATTCTATGGATTTGAAAGGACATAAGGTGACATTTACTGATAATGAAGCTATGACAGCGGAAGATTTTGAATCCGGTAAGGTCGCCTGGAAACTGCAGAATGGTATCAATGAAGATCTGAAGGCTTCCGGAGGAAAGCAGTTATTTGTATGGAAACAGATAATAAGCGGAGCAGTAATCGAACGATATCCGTATCTTGATTTAACAGAGGAAGAAACAAGTAGAAGCGTTATGCAGATGACCTTCCATTATACGACCGGTGGTAAAGAGCTTGCAGGATATGGATATACGAATTGCAACCATGCAGTTACCGAGGCCCAGGCACCGACTGTAACAGGAAAAAATGATGCGATTCATACATTCGACTGGTATGAAGATAAGGAACTTACGACCTTGTATGATTTCACGCATGTATTAACTGCAGATAAGGATGTATATGCAGAAGCATATGACCTGTATACTCTGGAATTTAAATTGACGGAAGGTAGTTATGCATCGGCAAGCGTTGATAAGAAGAAAGTGACAGAGCTTATCACCGAGACCGGTGAGACTGTTGTATTTACAGTAACACCGGATACAGGATGCATATTAGAAGGGGTAAGCTTGGATGGAAAGACACTGAAGCCGGATGAGGATGGCAATTATACGATATCCGATATCTCAGCAAATCATACGGTAGAGATTACAACAAAGGAAACAGAAGTTACATTTACCTACAAGGCCGGCGAGCATGGAACAGTAAAATGGGTAGGTGACAAGACCGGTTCCGGTGAATTGACAGAGACGATCAAGGCAGTAAGCGGAACACCAAAGGGAGTTCTTCCGGTGGCAGATCTTGGCTGGCATTTCGTGAAGTGGGTTGACAGCAAGGAGGGTAGTCCGTCCTATTCCATAACCGGACTCTATCCAACTGCGGTAAACGGTGTTTTTGAGGGCGAGACCTACACCGCAATCTTTGAAAAGAATATAGAGACTTATGCGATCTCCGGAACTGTTCGCGATCCCGAAGGCAATCCTGTACCGGGTGTAACAGTTAAATTAAAAGGAAACGGTGATACAAAAAAGACGACATCAGCAGAAGATGGCTCTTATCGGTTTGAGAAATTAGAAGAGGCAGAATATCAGTTAGCAGCCATAAAGTACTATGAGAATAACTGGAAGGCAGAGAGTGAAACAGTCGGTGTCAGATTAGAGGAATCGGATGTAACCGGTCGGGATCTTAAGCTTTCGATGAACAGAGCGACAAATACGAAACCTGACGGAATCATCGAGTATTACAGAGTTACACTTACAGAGAATGCGCGGGACTATCTGGAAGAGACAGGTGGCGACGTAGTTGAAGACTCAGACTATACATTATCGGCAAGAGATCGATACAGCAATGCCCATGCGGTTGTCTATGTGTACGAAGCGGTGAGGGGATTTGATGGCAACTATTATAAACTGTCTGATGAAGTGGCAGAAGCACTTAAGATAGATGGCAGATGCTATACCATTAAGAACATTGGAAAAGACTACATCATAGATGTGAAAGCAGAAGATGTGATCCCGAACCGGTATGAGGTTACAATCCCATCCGGTGGGGATGATTATACGATCCTTCCGGAGAAAGAGGGAGAAACGATCAGTTATGGCGAGGATTATTCCTTTACAGTTAAGGCTGCAGCCGGTCGATGTGTTCTTGTATCTGCAAATGGCACAAGGATAGAATTTGCAGATGGAAAGTATACGATCAAAAATGTGACAAAACCACAGAAGATCGTGGTTGAATTTGCGGATCAACATACCTGTGGAGAATGGAAGGTTGTTACACCTGCTACCTATGATGCGGCAGGAGAAGAAACAAGAACCTGTTCTGTATGTGGAGCGGTTGAGAGAAGAGAGCTGGCACAGCTTATCTGTGATCATGAGGCAAAACGTCTGATAACAGATAAGAAAGCAACCTGTACGGCGGCAGGAAGCGGACATTACGTTTGTGATACATGTGGAAAGACAGTGCAGACAAATGTCAGTATAGCAGCAAAGGGTCATACCTGGAGTGCATGGACAGTGACAGTGAAGCCGACTACCTCAAAGGCAGGGGAAGAAAGCAGAACCTGTTCCGTATGTAAACAGACAGAGAAACATCAGGTTAGTAAGTTAAGCCAGAAGAAGTATAAGATTACATATAAGTTAAATAAGGGTAAGAATAACAAGAAGAATCCGAAGACCTATACATCAGCGAAGAAGGTTGTATTAAAGAAACCGACCCGGAAGGGATATGCATTCAAGGGCTGGTATACAGATCGTAAATGCACGAAGAAAATCACTTCGATCAAGAAAGGTTCAAAGAAAAATTATACCATATATGCGAAGTGGTCGAAGGTAAAGGTGAAGAAGACAACCGGACTTAAGGTTATGAATACGAAGGGCAAGAATCTGGTTGTGAGGTATTCAAAGGTATCCGGGGCAAAGGGATATCAGATCACATACGCGACCAATTCTAAGTTCACCAAGGGTAAAAAGGTTGTCAATACAACGAAGAGAACGAAGACCATACAGAAGCTGAAAAAAGGAAAGACCTATTATGTACGGGTTCGTGCATATAAGAAGGATTCCACAGGCAGGAAGGTATATGGTAAGTACAGCACAGTAAAGAAGATCAAGATAACAAAATAATATATTGCGAAGTGAAATGGTTGTTTTGTTAGACAAGGCAGAGTTAATTGCAGCAGCAGGTATATTCCCGGATATATTTATTGTATGGTCAATTGATTGTAAAGGAGCATGATTAAGAATGCAATCAGGGGCAGGATAAAAAGTTTGCTTTTTATCCTGCCCCTGAATCTGATTATTCATTCTATTTGTCAGCATCGATTACTGTTTGAATCTGTTTCATAAGAGTGTCATAGTTATTCTGGTCATCTATACCGCCGAGCATAGGATCTCCGACAATATTACCATTTCTGTCGACAAGTATGGTTGTAGGAAATGCCATGATGTCGGAGGCATATTTACCTGCGTTTGAATCAGAGTCAATGGAAATATTGCGGTATTTGGCACCCTGACTGTCAAGAATGGCTGCGGCTTCCTTGATAGCATCTTCGTTTCCGTCAAAGGTCTCTGTGTTGATACCTACTACCTCGCCTCCCATCGATTTGATGGCATCGTTTAATTCATTAAGCTTGGATAATTCTGCGACACAAGGTTTGCAGCCAGTAAACCAGAAATTAACGACAGTTACTGCATTATTGGAAAACAGGCTTTCGTCAACAGAATTACCATCAAAATCCTTGCCGGAGAAACTTTTGAAAGGTGTGATTTCTTCGGAACTGTCGTTCTGGTCGGTGCTTTCTGATCCTGTATTATTTTCGATTTCGGATATCTGCTTTTCAATCTGTCTGATGGTTTCAATATCATCGTTAAGTGTTTTCAGTTCATCATCTGTAAAGGATTCCTTGTTTGATTCCACGGTGCCGGCCAGATAATCGGCATAATCTCCGCTTGGATCAGCGCTGCTTTTATTCATCATGCCAAATACCTTGTTCCATACATCTGCATGATCTGCAAAGATCTGGTTCTCCTGCTGATATAAATCATCCAGCTTCGTGTTGGAATTGTCCGCAGCTTCAGTGGTGGCTTCTGTCTGGGTTTTTTGTGAACTCTCAGTTGTGGCAGATCCTGATCCGCTACATGCCGTGAGAGATAATGCTGCACAGAGAGTGATAATAGATAGTAATGTTTTTTTTGTCTTCATAGATAATTGCTCCTTTAAATAATAATTTAGATAATATTAGTGTGGCTGATTGTTACACGTTGGTTTTGGAAGATTGCTTATGTCCCTTTTGGGAACATGGTCTTCCCATAAACTGGTAGTGGATTGCGTCTTTTGGACAGGCCTTTATACAGGCTCCGCATCGTATGCATTCAGGATGATTCGGAGTCTTACAGACATCGACGTCCATTTTGCATACCTTTGAACATTGGTTACATCCGACACATTTGCTGCTTTCAACCTTGATATTCATAAGGCTGACCTTGTTAAATAATGAATAGATTGCTCCAAGAGGACAAATCCATTTGCAGAAAGGTCTGTAGAACAAAATACTCAGTATAATAACCGTAATTAAAATAAGGCACTTAAAAGAAAAAAGCTTTCCGAGAGCAGACCGTATAGCGGTATTTCCAAGTGAAAGTGGTATAGCTCCCTCTAAAACACCCTGTGGGCAAATATACTTACAGAAGAACGGATCACCCATTCCTATGGAGTTCGTTACAAGCATCGGCAGAAGTATAACGAAAACGATCAGGATGATATATTTCAGGTATCTTAGCGGTTTCAGTCTGGCTGTGGAAAATTTTTTCCCCGGTATTTTATGAAGCAGATCCTGAAACCATCCAAATGGGCACAAAAAACCACATATAAATCTTCCGAGGATTACACCGAGTAAAATGAAAAAACCAGTTATGTAGTACGAAAACTTAAATTTGAATGAGCCGACAACTGCTTGGAATGCCCCGATCGGACACGCTCCGGTTGCAGCGGGACAGGAGTAACAGTTTAATCCCGGTACGCATACTGTTTTCGCTTTGCCCTGATAGATCTTGCCTTTAAATAAATTGGGGATGTGAATATTGGTAAGCAGCGTGGCAGCTGCCTGTATCCATCCGCGTATTCTGGCTGTTTTTTTTGATATTGATTTGTTCTTATCCAATTCCTACACACTCCAGACATAATTTTATTGCTTTGCTGAGCACG
>ERZ860508.1318-NODE-1318-length-14139-cov-10.346279_pt1 | contig 14139 bp, 18 predicted proteins | sample MGYA00509976_ERZ860508 | MGnify/ENA primary metagenome ERZ860508 (study PRJEB30046, sample SAMN00715242) | human gut metagenome | study: EMG produced TPA metagenomics assembly of the A metagenome-wide association study of gut microbiota in type 2...
TCCACCTGTTCCCATTCCGAACACAGAAGTTAAGCTCATACACGCCGAAGATACTCAGATGGTGACGTCTCGGGAAAATAGGGCTGCGCCGGCTCTTATCATATATACCATATTCCTCAATAGCTCAGTCGGTAGAGCGCATGACTGTTAATCATGATGTCGCTGGTTCGAGTCCAGCTTGGGGAGCCAAGCAAATTTTAAGGCGAACTAAAATCGAGGACAGAGAGTAATGTTTGTTTTACTTCTTTTCCTTGGCGTTAGGTCGCCTTAAATCGTTATTTAGGGCTTTTTTATCGCTGTTACAATTAAGAGTAGTTTATTTCACAAGGAAGCAGGGCTTCCGTATGCTTACGTTATGTAAGTGTACGGAAGCCCTTTTTTGTTGCCCGATTATTCTTGATAAGGTGTGATTTATATGCCCAAAACTGAATTTGACTATTATTACGGCATTGAAGCCGAGCAATTTACTTTTGTCCGAGTGCCGAAAGTGCTTTTCACTGACAAAGAACACTTTGGCGGCTTATCCAATGAAGCAAAGCTGTTGTATGGATTGCTGCTTGAACGTATGAGTTTAAGCCGTAAAAATAACTGGATAGACAAGCACAACAGGGTGTATATCATTTTCCCTGTGGAAGAAATTGAGGAAAGTCTTGATGTTGGTCACGAAAAGGCTCTTAATCTCCTCAAAGAGCTTGACGATCAATCGGGGATCGGACTTGTAAAGAAGAAACGCCGAGGTCTGGGACTGCCGTCTATTTTGTATGTGAAGAACTTCATTGTTAAAGGTGAGCAGAATACCGATCATGTTCCGACATCAAGAAGTCTGGAAAATGAATTTCAAGAAGTCGGAAAAACAGACTTCTTGAAGTCCGAAATTCGGACTCTAATAATATTGATATAAATAATACTGATATGAGTTATACTTACGATCAATCTATCAATCCGCCACGGACTGACTTTCAGAATTTTTCGCCCGGAGATGGATTAATTGATGGAATAGACAGAAACGCAGTTGAGGAAGAAGTTAAGGAACAAATCGATTATGACTGCCTTATCTCTCACCCCGACAATTCTGTTGTTCAAATGGCAGAAGAGATCAAAGACCTTATGGTTGATGTCCTTTGCGGAGAGCGAAGTGTGGTATCGGAGGGAAAACGGGTATCGGAAGAAACGGCAAAGTCGGCTTACGGAAAGATAACATTTGAACACGTTCAGTATGTTCTGCAAAGCCTTGTGAACTATCCCGAAAAGATAAGCAGGATTGACCGATTCCTTACAACGTCGCTGTTCAATTCGGTTTACACGCTGACTAATGCAACATTTGCAGGCTTTGAACACGATATGGGGTTGAAGATGATTTAGGTGGGTACAAAAAATCACAGCACCCGTTTGAGTGCTGTGAGAGAAATAGGCTCGATAAATAGAAATTTCTCAAATATACAAATGTAGATTTGCTGCTTATGTAAAATCAACAATTAAATATGCAAGAGTACTTTGGATTATTTTTAATTTTCTTCTTTTTCTCCTCTGGGAAAGAATCTATAGTCATTTCTAAAAAACTTGGCTCACATACAATTACTTTAAGACCTGACGGGTCTACAGATCTCAACAGTGATGAAGTAAAATGTTCATCGCTATCTCCATTCTTTCTGCTCTCAGCATTCCTTTCTTCCCATTTTAGGATTTTTCCGTTTTTCCACTGTTCAAATTTTATATAATGCTCAAAAGCTGAATCAAAATAGTCCATTGCAGTGTCATGCTCTCCAATATTATTTGCGATTTTTACGCATTCCATATTTATAAAACATAAGTCGCTATGAAATCCATAACATTCAGTACCCACAATTTTTTCAAACAACTGTAGGGTCAATAAAAGCAGCTCCAGACCCTCACGACTGTTTTTCAATTCATCATTACACGCTATTGCCTCACCAAGCGATTTTTGAAAAGCATGGAGCAGCTCTAATACTGCTTCACCACGATATTGTTCAGCTCTTTTATCATCATTTATGCTGCCGATACTTCCCAAGTTACCCAGCAGAACCTGTTTGCACAATTCAAGGTCGGGCTGTTCCGATGCTTTCTTCTCGGCATTTTTATGTTCACCAAGGTTGGAATATATGGATATTAACGGAATGATGCACGATTGGTCGTGAGCCAATAATTCCTCATATAGTTTAGCAGCTTCCCCCCAAAAGATATTCGGAACTTCGCCCTTCTTTTTCCAACCCTGCATATTTAAGGCACAAGCCAGCTCTGTCTTAAAATCCACTCTGTCAGGAAATTCTTCAAGTCCTCTTCGCATCAGAGCAATACACTCCGTCATATCATCGTTATTATTTATCAGCCTTTGAGCCTTATTATTATATTCCTGAATTATTCTGTCCCTGTCATTATTATAGCCAAACAATTCATCAATCGTTATATGAAAATAATTAGCAATAGATGGAATCATACATATATCCGGATAACCACCATTTGCTTCCCACCTTGAAACGGCTTGTGGTGTAACACCTAAAGCAGCAGCTAAATCTTCTTGCTTTCTTCCGGTTGCCTTTCGTAAAACTTTTATTTTCTCGCCAATATTTACTTGCATTATATTTAATACCTCCAAACTGTTTTATCACCGGTGTATGCTAATTATAGCATGAAGATATAACCAAATCAATTATCAATTCATTGTTTCGTACTCAACAAATAGTTGTTTTATGTAAAAACGTCCAAGTGGGCATCATTCCACTTGAACGCATCAAAATTTCTTTAAAAATCACAGAAAGGAAATACCCCATGCGCAAAAACAGCAAATACATTTTGATCTCCGAATACTGCAAAGCGAACGGCTTGAAACTGACAAAATTCTGCGAAGCGTTAAGCAGACATCCTGAGCTTGCAAAGAAACTGAAAACCAACTCCAAGGGCGAACGTGTGCTTGATGAAAAGGCAATAACGGCGGCAGGAGCAATTCTCCGAAAAGAGAAGAAAGCACAGCTCTGCAAAAGTCCTGTTTCCTCTGCCGCCGATGAAATAAATATTCTTGCGGCTAAAAATGAGGTGCTGCGAAAGGAGGTGAGCAGACTGAAATGTGAGAACGAAAGGCTGAAAGCTGTTCTGACGGGCAGAAATGAAAAACGAAGAAAAAACATTGAGATGTAAAAAAGGAGAATCCCAAAATGATCTATTACAGAAAAAATACCGATCCCAAAATGCCGCTTCCCGAAGATTTTGAAATACTGTTTTTCGGTGATTGTGGGAAATTCAAAAAGCCCAAGAGATTTTTTAGACGTATCGCAGTAATTTTCGCTGTGTGTACCGCTGTCGCAGGTGCGGTTATTGTTATCCGTCACAATGCGAAAAAGCCGAAAGTGTGAATTATGAAAAGACTGCTTATAGAAGAGATCGAAAAGCTGGACAAAAATTTTCTTACGCCTGCCGAAGCGGCTGCGGCTATGGAAATTTCGCTTTCTACCTTTTACCGAAACCGTGAAAAGATGAATCTTCCGACGGTGAGGTCTGGGCGGAAGATACATATTCCCAAAGACGCATTCCTTGAATTTCTGCGTTGCGGAAAGACGGGAGACAGGCAGAAGTGAATTTTTCCGAATCGTCAAAGGACGGCATTACAACAGTTTGCTACGGAGAAGTTAGTGAGTAGGATGAAAGAGCGGAAGCAAGAAATCATTTCCTTGAAGCGATGATGAATTCCGACGGTGCGGAACGTGAGAGATACTCGAATGTGTATTTCAAGATCATTCGGGGATTTGATTACTGCACGGACTCTGATTCCGACTGAATTTCTTTCAATGCCACTTCGTTTCCCGGCAGAAACCGATGAAAAATCACCTTTTTCGGTGCTGTCGGGGGACGAATGAGTGATGTGGAGCGATGAGGGGGCAGATACCCGCAAGCGTAGAAAAACTGTACAGTTTTTCCTTGCCGACCACGCAGGGACGGCAATTTAGGGATAAATCCCTAAAACCCAAAATAATGATAGAAAAGATAAGGAGATAGATAGAGAATGACAGGAAAAAGAACATTCAAACAATTCCACATTGGTTTTTCCGAGGAAGAATGGAACATTGTTTGCAGAAAAGCTAAGGCGGCGAAGATGAGAAACGGGACTTACGTCCGAAGAATGGCGGTCAAGGGCGAGGTCAAAATCTATGAACTGAAAGAGCTTTCAGCTTTGAAAAGAGCATTTCTTTCAATCGGAAACAATGTCAATCAGATCGCAGAGGTCGCAAATTCCTCCGGTTCGGTTTATCAAAAAGACATTGAGGACTTGCAGAAAGAGTTCAAATATTTCCGAAGCGTGATGAAAAACTATCTGTTTGAAATCTCGCCGACATACATTTCGTGAGGTGTGCCTTGCCGATAATCAAACGTATTCCGATATATGCCGCTCCGAAAAGACTGCTTTCCTATGTGACCAACGAGAAGAAAACGGAGAAAACTCTTGTGACGGGGCTTAACTGCTCGGCAGATGCTTCCGAAGCTTATGAGGATATGAAGTTCGGTTTTGAAATGTTCAGCGGCGAGAGATTTTTCAAAAGGTCTATAAAATCTGAAACGGCAAAATCCGAAAAGCAGAAAATTCGACTTCATCATTATATCCAGTCATTCAAGCCGGGTGAGGTCACTCCCGAAGAAGCTCATCAAATCGGAGTGGAATGGGCAGAAAAGGTTTTCGGGAAAAAGTCAGTCGTGCTGTGTGCGACACATACCGACCGTGGGCATATTCATAATCATTTTGCCGTATGTCCTTACGATATGGACGGTAAGCACTGGCACGCAAACAAGGAAAGTCTGCGGAGATGCAAAGCGATATCCGATGAAATCGCTCTTGCTCACGGACTTGAAATTATCGAACACCCGAAAAAATCATATAACCACAAATACGGCGAGTACAAAATGCGAAAGGAGGGGAAGTCTTGGAAACAGAAATTGTGCGATGACATTGACAATGCGATTATGAAAGATAACGTCAGGAGCGTTGATGACCTTTTAAAAGAGCTGATGAAGCAGGGCTATGGTATCAAGCGAGGAAAATATATTTCCATAAAGGTCAGGCAGAACAGAAAGCCGATCCGCAGTTATCGGCTTGGTGACGGTTATGCTCTTGAACATCTGCAATTCCGCATTGAACATAAAAATATGGAGATGCCGATGTCCGAAGCTTTGAAGTATTCTGGCATTCAGAGGGAGTACGCTTTGTGTATCAGGCAGATCCAAATTCAGCTTTACCGCCGTCCCGAAGCCGAACGCCTGCACTTTGCCACATACAGAGAGGTTGAAAGGTCAAGCCATCTGCTGTTCTATTTGCGTGATAACAAAATTCATTCGGCAGATGATTTTCGGAAAGCTGTTTCCGATGCGGAAGCAAGGCTCAAAAAACTGAAAGCCGAAAAGGACAGCCTTACAAAGAAAATTGCCGATGAGGAAAGGCTCATCGGCGATATTCCGAAGTATCTTGAAATTCTGAAACGCAGGTCCCTGCTTCCAAAGGATATTTCCGAGCTTGCGAAATACAATTATCTGAAAGATGCAGGTATAACCTCGCTTGAAGATGCGGAAAAGCACAGGCTGATGCTTGCCGATATGAAAAGCCGGCTTGAAGATGCTGACGGAAAAAACCGTGAAGCTGTTTCCGAGAAAAAGACCGCTTCCGATTTTTATGCTGCCTATGAAAATCAGATGAAGTCCGATTATCAGGTTTTGCTTGAACAGGCAAGGACTGAAATTGAGAATATCCGCAGGGTGGAAGAACGGCAGAAGTCGGAACGAGAAAGGGGTGAGGTTCAGCAGGAGCGCAAGCCGCAGAGCAGGGGCAAGTCAGGATTTTCAATTTGATTTTGGGAGGTGTTGGCTTATGCGGTGAAACAGAAAATCGCAGCACCCGTTGTGAGTGCTGCGATAAGTGGTATGCTCGACAAATTGGAATTTGTCAAGACAAACCAAAGTGCTTGGCGATTATCTCACAGACTTCCTCTTTCGTATCTTTCTCTGTATCTTGCCGAACCACTGTGAAGAATCCGCTGTTGGCATATTCATCATAGTGCTTTTTGCTATTGATAAGTGCCAGTCCTTGTCTGTAATTTTCCATAACCGCTTCGGAATCTTCACAACTCTCTATTACATTGAGAAGAAATTGTTTTTCGGGGTCACTTCTGTCAAAGAAGCGCTCTACACTCATAGACTGAGGTGAAAGCATAACAACCACATGATTATAATCTGATATTTCTTTTAGTATATCAATAGGAATATTAGTATCAACAATGACTTTCCTGTTCTGTGATATTGAAATGAGTTCTGCCACCTCGAACTCTGCTGTTTCTTTTCCAACACTATAAATCCATCGTTCATACTCTTCGGGAGTACGAGTAACAAACTCTTTCCAATCGGTTAGATTCTTCATAAAGCAAATATCGGGTTGTGCATCATCTGTTGCTACAACATCCGATACATTTAAGTGATAGTTTTCTCCGCAGAAAACCATGTCATAACGGTCAGCAAGCATTTTTACTGTGGTTGATTTTCCTGCATAGGCTGTACCTGTAATAAAATAAACATTTTTGAGATAATGTTTTAAAATGTTGTTCTCAATTTTCATTTACTATCTCACTCCGCCAAATTCCGATTTGGTCGGGCAGTTTGCCCCGACTGATTCTTAAACCCATTATACCATATCCCAACGGAAAAATCAATTATAAATTTCAAGAAAGGACGGTGATCCAATGTAAAAGAACAAAATATTTTTTATCACTTCTTCTGCTGTTCCTCTTCGTGCAGACGGTCAAGCTCGGCATAATATTTGTCAAGCTCGCCCATAACAAAACGCTTGATCTCGGAGGTGACAGTTACCCCACGCATTTCACACCAAGCCTTGTAGTCCTTGAATTCTTCCATTCGGACACGGGTGGAAATGGTGTGCATATTCTCTTTGTCCCATTTGCGGGCGTAGCCCTTTTGCTTTTCCGATACGGGCATATTATCACTCTTTCTACTTGCGTAAGTATTTAATACCTTATTATATCACACCCATACGCAGAAGTCAATGTGCGCATTGCACCGGAATTTGCCGAAAACTTTGTCTGGGATAACTATTGAAAACTACTGTCGTAAGTAGTGAAATATAAATGTAATCAAAACACGAAACGAAATGTTCCGGTGGAACATCAAACGGAGGTAATGATCTATGGCAGTTAAATTTGAATTTAGTCTTTCGGATAGGGACTTCAACAAGCTCCGCCTTTTGAAAAGGGCAGACGACGAAACCGATATGACCTTTAACGATTATGCGGAGGAGCTTTTAAGCGGTGTTATCGGCAGAATGTACCGTGAATATGACAGGCAGGGACGCATAAAGGAGGACGAAGATGATTGATGCAAAAAGCGAGCTGACCATTGCAAGGGCAATGATTTCGGCAAAGGCAGAGGTGGTTTTCAGCCGTGAGAAAAGGATCAGGAATATCCGTGAAAAAGCGTTAAGAGCTTATGCCGAACGCAGAAAGCCGAAGTCACAGCGTAAGCCGATGACCGCCGAAGAACGCAGGGCGGTCTGGGACACGCTTAAATATGTAAATAAATGAAAAGAGGTATTTGTTATGTTAAGAATTTCCGATGAAAGCTATGAGAGAGTAACCGAGATCTTGGAGGATATAGGCTGTGCCTGCGAAACCTCCGATTATTATGAGGATTGGGAGGACATTGCAAGATCATCGTTCTGTGTTATGGACGACCTCGATGCAGACCAATACGATATGACCTGTGAAGCCATTAGGGAGAAAATCATTGACCTTAACGATGAGAACAAGAACTACGCAAAGGGCATTTACTCCGCATTTCTCGGCTATCTTAAAGAACGCCGTGACTATCTTGAATTTAACGGCTATTATGACAAGCCCGAACTTCCAGAAGATGCGGACGAGGACGATATTGACCTCTATAATGAAAAAATGGAGAGATATGAAGCTTATGAGGGGCTTATAAATGCTGTTGATAAGTGGATAGACAAAATGAACAGGCTTGAGCTTGCGTGAGAAAGGATACTGATATGAAAGTTATAACTTTGGCGAATATGAAAGGCGGAGTTGGCAAGTCCAGTTCCGCAGCAGCTCTCTCGGCTATACTTACCGAGCGTGGATACAGAACGCTCCTTATTGACTGCAATCAGCAGTGCAACAGCACGGATACCTACCGTGCGGAAACCGAGGGTGCGGCGACCGTTTATGATGTTCTCCTTGATGACAGCAGGATAAGCGTGGCTGAAGCGGTTCAGCATACCGAGTGCGGTGAAATACTTGCAGGGGACAGCCTTTTAAGGCAGGCGGACGAAAAGCTGAAAGGAAGCGTTGACGGTCTTTACCGTATGGCTGACGCTTTGGAGAAGTGCGAGGGGTATGACTACATAATCATTGATACTGCTCCTGCGATGAACTCCATATTACACAACTGCCTTATTGCCGCAGATGAAGTCATTATCCCGGTTACGGCGGACAGATACGCTTTGCAGGGGCTTTCACAGCTCAACGAAACCATAAAGGCAATAAAGAAGCGTCAGAACCCGAAGCTTACGGTTGCAGGACTTCTTCTCACAAAGTACAACAGCAGGGTAAATATTTCAAGAGAGGTCAGAACATCGCTTGAAACTGTAGCGGAGAGTATGAATACAAGGATTTTCGATACTTCTATCCGTGAGTGCATAAAAGTCAAGGAAGCGCAGGCACAGAAGCGGACGTTGATAGAATATGCACCGAACTGTACTGCCGCTGAGGATTACAACAGGCTTGCCGATGAATTGACAGGCTGAAAGGGGAAATATTATGGCAAGGAATGTTACAAGCAAATTCGGAGTTGCGGACGGTCTGGACTTCTCCTCCGAACAGGGGATAATGAGCATTGCAATAGACAAGCTGGTGCCGTACCGCAATCACAGATTTACGCTCTATCAGGGCGAACGCCTGCAAGATATGATACAGAGTATCTCCAAAAATGGAGTCATTACACCCATTATCGTAAGGACTATGGACAGCGGAAAGTATGAAATACTGTCGGGACACAACAGAGTGTATGCAGCAGGACAGGCAGGGATAACAAGTGTTCCTGCCGTTGTCAAGACCGATTTATCAGATGAAGAAGCAGAGGTTTATGTAATTGAAACGAATTTGCTCCAAAGGTCGTTCCAAGACCTAAAATTAAGTGAACAGGCATTTGCGGTGGGTATTCGGTACAACAAGCTGTTTGATGAACGAAAGCTGAAAGCTATTAGTGACGAGCTGTATTTCATCGAAAACGGAAAGCATAAGCCCGAAGCGGAGCAAAATGTTCCGGTGGAACATTTAACAACAAGAGATGCGACAGCAGAGGAATACGGTATAAGCTCCTCAAAGGTTGCTAGGCTTTTGAGAGTAAACAAGCTCATTGATGAATTTAAGGCACTTGTGGACAAGGGCAACATCAAGCTTCGTTCCGCAGTGGATATTTCTTTTATGACCGAGGAACAGCAGAAGCTTACATATTCGGTTATGGTGAAGCTGAATGTGACCGTAATTGATATGAAAACGGCGAAACAGCTTCGTGAGATTGCTTCATCATACGCTGTTGTATCCGAAGAACTGGTAACGGAAGTCCTCACAGGCGAGTACGGCAGGGACGATGAGTCAAAGGACAAGGGTATGAAGATAACGCTTCCGACAGCGGTGTACAAGAGATATTTAAGCAGTTATTCTAAGAAAGAAGCAAATGAGATCATCGAAAAGGCACTTGCTTTGTATTTTGAGCAGACAAACGTATAATGGAGGTAAATCAATATGGAAAACAAGGTTATAGTTCAGGGCAGGGTAGTTGAAGTTTTTATGTTCAAGAAAACAGGCAGAATGCTTGATTGGTACGGTGTGAAGATAAGGACATCGGACGGTTTGGAGGTTACTGTTGAGTGCGAAGCGAGTGAGCTTGACAAAAGGCTGTTTCCCGATATGAAGATAACGGTGCTTGCTTACCGTACTGACAAGGGTGAAGACGGAGAGCCTGCGGATCGGATTGTGGCTAAAACGCTGAATTATTGATATTTATGAAATGAGCCGAGTAAGATGTTCCGGTGGAACATTTTGCTCGGCTTAATTTTTATTAGACTTAAAAGGCAATATAGATACTATGGCAGACGTTATCGTGTTCTGCAAGGCAGTTTATAGAATTGGATTTTGCAGGCAGGTTAAGTTATGTATTGTTTACCTAAAGACTTTTTAGTATTTGTAATTTGGACAGCATTTTTTGAATGCACGGCCTTTTTTAGTGCTGTCCGTATTTTGACACACATAGTGTGATATAATGGTATATAAGTACAAAATATATTGAATAAATGCGTAAAATATGGTATAATGACTTTAAGAAAAGGAATTTGAATCAAATATCTTTGAAGGTAGGGGAAAATATGAAGAAAGTATTATCATATATCATATGTTCAATCTTTAGTCTTGTAATGTTAGTAAACTGTAGATGTATTTTTGTATCAGCAGAAGAAAATACCATTTCTGCTTCATCTAAAATATATGTTCTCGATGAAAAAGAAAAATATTATTTTGAAAACAAAGAAGCAGCTAATGAAGTGTCTATGGGGACATTATCATTGGTTGGTGATATAAGGACTAATAACGAAATGAAAAACGGATTTGCTTCTTTTTCAGCATCGTCGGATGAGCAGATTTCAATATCATATCAGATCGATACAAACAAACTTACTGCTGATGAAACTGAATGGCATATAAAAAGTGACAGCCGGAAAGCAATCAGCGATATTCAGCTTGGTTCTAAAGTTGAAAGTGGTGCCATTGTTGTTCAGACATCATTTGACGGAATAAATTGGGTAACAGAAAAAATATATACGAATGTTTTTACGGAATCATCATTGTTGAATAATCCAATATATACAACCAAGGACATTCAGCTTCAAAATGGCTGCTATTATAGGGTAATTGCTGCATATAAGATGGAGAAACGTGTAGAGGACGGAAAAATTCTGTTTTTTGATACGAAAAATTATGATACGAAAGACATAGTTGAGGTATATGATTTTTATATTCTTGACGTTAATACCGAGAAATCATCGTTGACTTTTGATACGGAACCTCGCTATGAATTCAAGGACAAAATAAAAACAGGTAAAGATAATGGATATTCAGGTAATGAACCGATTGATAATAAAGATCCACATTTCGGTTGGGATATAGGAAAGTTTGCAGTTAATGGATATACTCAACGAATCAATTCCACTGACGGAAACGTGATATTTTTAAAGACAGTTGGTGACGATATAACTCTATGGTTTAGTTTGTCGCAGAATATCAATCGGCTTAATGGTGATGAAAATAAGATTATTGCGGAAGATAAAAATGGGTATGATAGTGAGATGAATGTTCCGCAAACTGATTTTGGAAGAGGAACATTGATTATCAGGCATACTGATTATCAGAATAAGAAGAGTGATCCTATAATATATACAAACTATCTGGAAGCTAATACTCGCACGGGGGCAGAAACAAGAGTAAGGTTATATGAAGAAGGTGATTATGAGGTTACTCTTGATTATGAAATAAAAAGTGGAATAAAGATCACTAATTATAAAATCCCTTTCAAGTTCCAAATCAGGAACGGAAACTGTATGGTGTTCCCGAAAGACAATAAATCAGGAAAAGAATTGTCTGATTATGAAATCACAGAGAATGGCTTTTCTCTTGATATGGCTCGGTCAAGATATCTGAAAATCAATGTTACAAGGTCAGTAATCAGTGAAAAAGATGGACGTATAAATCTTGATCAGAGATTTAACAGACCTGCAAATGAAACTGATGTATATACCGAAGAGGGTATATACACATTTACTGTATCAAATGAATATACCAATCGAGAAATGACAAAAACAATTTATGTGGGAAAAAATGAACTATATAAGCTTCTTAAAATGAATAATAATTCTGTCGATGCAATAAATCAAAAGTTAGATGAAGGTTATTCTATTGGTGAAAATGGTGAACTTATTGAGCCTGTAATTGAAACGGAACCACCTGTTACTGAAACAGAGATAGTGGAAACAACAGTAATGGAAACTGAAACGTTGACAGCCACAAATTTAGAAAATACTGATGAACAAGCTGAATCAGAAGAAGAGACACAGGAAGAAGAGTGTGTTGATACTTTTTCAGAAACAGATGTCACTGAACAGCCAAGAAATATTTCTGTTCCGATCATTGCCGTATGTACAGCTGTGATTGCAGCAGTAGCATTCATAAAAATAAAAAAGTGAGATGATAAATTTGAAAAAAGCATCGAAGATCCTTGCTGTATTTTTGTCTTGCATGATGATAATGACAGGATGTGGATTGTCACAGCAGGAATTATCAGAAGCTGTAACAGAAGCAACATCGCTTGAAACAACATCCGCAGTAATGGAAAGTGATGAAGCAGATACAACATCAGAAACTTATAGTGTATCCGAAGAAAGAAAAGAAGAAAATGTTCCCTTGACATATACTGATGTTGTACCTGAATTTTCAGATCTATCCGATGAAAATCTCCTTAAGTATGTTGAAGATAACATATATTCCGGAATAGTTGATGAGCTGAACAGTGATGATTATTTTGTTGAAGAAGTAAGTGCTGTTTATGTGTCAAAAGAATATCTTGAAGAGCTGGAATATAACTCAAGAGCCAACATTTTCTTCGGATATACTCTTGAAGATGTTGAAAATACTTTTTCAGGTGAAAGATTTGTATTTACACTTGGGGAAGATGGCACAACGATAGTTAAGCCATTTGAAGATTATGATGATACATACGAACAGGTAATAAAGAATGTTGCCATAGGTACAGGCGTTATTCTGATATGTGTTACTGTTTCTGCTGTTACCGGCGGAGCAGGAGCGCCTGCTGTGAGTATGATATTTGCGGCTTCTTCAAAAACAGCTGCAACATTTGCATTATCTTCCGGGGTTATTAGTGGTGTAGCTTCAGGTGTAATTAAAGGCATCGTAACCGGTGATTTTGATGAGGCTGTAAAAGCGGCGGCTCTTGATGGAAGTGAAGCTTTTAAGTGGGGTGCTGTTACCGGTGCAGTTGCAGGCGGAGTGTCGGAAGCAATCTTGCTTCATGGATTAACGCTTAATGGTCTTACAATGGATGAAGCTGCAGTAATTCAAAAGGAATCGGGATATCCACTTGACGTTATTGCACAGATGAAAAGTATGGATGAGTATAAAGTATATCAGGATGCCGGATTGAAGGCACAGATGATAAACGGAAAAATTGCACTCGTTCAGGATATTAACCTTGATTTTGTGTCAGAACTTCCAAACGGAGAAATGGCTACAAATCTTGAACGTATGGTTTTGGGTTATGCCCCAATAGATCCGGCAACCGGTAAGACACTTCAGCTTCACCATATTGGGCAGAAAGCAGATGCTACCCTTGCTGTATTAAATGAAGCACAACATCAAGGCAATGCAGCTATTCTTAATACAGCCGGAAAAGTATCTGAAATTGATCGACCTGGGTTTGATGGAGTAAGAAGAGAATTCTGGAAAGCATTTGCCAAATCAGTTGGAGGAGTGTAAATGGAAGATATTGTTTCAATCCTTAAAATACAAAAAGACTTTTTATCAGGTAAGGGCAGCAGTCCAAGTGCAATTTCCGATATTGAGAACGAACTGGGTTTAAGATTTGCAGAAGATTATAAGCAGTACTTATTAGTGTATGGTATTGCTGCATTTGATGGCATAGAATTGACAGGAATTACATCGGTTCAAAGGCTAAATGTTCGAAGTGTGACAGAAAAGAATAGAGAACTCTGTTCTGTACCGGAGAATTTTTATGTTCTTGAGGAAGCAGGCATTGATGGAATAGTGATTTGGCAGGATTCAAATGGGTCTGTTTATAAAACTTTTCCTGGCTGTGAAAAACCAATACAAATCAATAACTCTTTTGCAGGGTATATTGAATCAATGTAGTTATATGAGTACAAAAGATCAAGCTGAAATCAATCAACTTAATATACAGTACAAAGGGGAATAATAATGGCTGATACATACATTAAATATAGGCAATACCGCACAAACCATTGAAAATCAGGAAGAAAAATGGTATAATATAGTT
>ERZ860508.1322-NODE-1322-length-14096-cov-2.955488_pt1 | contig 14096 bp, 7 predicted proteins | sample MGYA00509976_ERZ860508 | MGnify/ENA primary metagenome ERZ860508 (study PRJEB30046, sample SAMN00715242) | human gut metagenome | study: EMG produced TPA metagenomics assembly of the A metagenome-wide association study of gut microbiota in type 2...
GTGAGGATAAGCAGCGTCAGATCGTTGTTTATGCCAACACAGTAGGTATTTCGCCCGGTGATTTAATCAGCAAGGTGCGCAATGAATATATTCCTGAGCTGAATTTGCCGCCGGGATATAACTATAAGATGATTGGTCAGGCCGATAATATGGCACGCTCCTTTAAAGAGGTTTACAAGGCAGTTATTCTGGCCATAGTTGTGGTATACATGGTGCTGGCGGCGCAGTTCGAAAGCTTTTCGCAGCCGCTGATTATCATGGTATCACTGCCATTTGCGATTATCGGCGCTATCCTGGGCCTGCTTGTTGCAGGACAGACGGCGAACATGATGAGCATGATTGGCTTTACGATGCTTTTGGGCCTGGTTACCAAAAATGCAATTTTGCTGATTGACTATGCCAACCAGGAGCGTGAAAAGGGCATGTCTATCCGCGAAGCAGTGCTTCTGGCCTGCTCACTGCGTCTGCGTCCTATTCTGATGACAACATTGTCTACGATACTCGGTATGCTGCCGATTGCTTTGGGCATCGGCGAGGGTGCGGAGCTGCGTCAGTCTATGGGCGTGGTGCTTATCGGCGGTTTAACAACCTCCACCTTGCTGACGCTGGTGGTTGTTCCCCTGATTTATCTGCTCTTTGAGGAGTGGAAGGCGAAAAACTATGTGCAAAGAGGAGAATAGGCGTGAAACAGTTGACACCTAAGGCCTTTGCCGATTACTTGGCAGAGGCTGCAGAAAAAATCCGTCAGGATGGTTTCAGTATTGTTAAGGATAAGCCGATAAATTATGGCCAGCAGATTGCAGTACAGTTTTGCGAGGCTAAGGCATCCGTGAATATATATAACGGCAAAAAAGGACTGACGCATGTTTATAACGGTGACAGTGCCTTGAAGCAAAGATTACTGCTGCTTTTGGAGGGAGTGCAGCCTGCACCTGAGGAGCTGCAGCCTGCGACTACGGGAGCCATGGTCACTAACGGTCTGTGGGCAGGCAGTGATGAATCCGGTAAGGGTGATTTCTTCGGCAGCCTGGTTGTGGCGGCCACAGTAGTGGACAACACAACGGCAGCGAAGCTGCAGGCTGCAGGCGTTAAGGACTGCAAGCTGCTGACTGATAAAAAGATTTTGGAGCTGGAGGACGTTATCAAGGCTACGGTTGTAGATTTCAGCGTACTGGAGCTGAAGCCGAAGATTTATAATCTGCGCTATGAGCAGGTGGCTGCAGATGGCGGCAAGCTCAACCAGCTTTTAGGCTACGGACATGTGGCGGCGCTCAGTCAGGTGCTGGAGCGGCAAAAGGATTGCCACAGCGCTTTAATTGACCAGTTCACCCAGTCTACGGTAAACTTAAAGGCTTTGCAGCAGCGCTTCCCCGGCTGCAGCGTGCGTCAGCAGCCTAAGGCAGAAAGCAACCTGGCGGTTGCTGCTGCCTCGGTGCTGGCCCGCGCCCGCTTCTTGCGGACGATGGACGAGCTGGCGCAGCAGGCCGGCGTAGGCGAGCTGCCGAAGGGCGGCGGCGAGCAGGCAACGGCTTGCGCCCGCCGCTTAGCAGAAAAATACGGCAAGGATGCTTTGCGTGAATATGTAAAGCTGCACTTTGCCAATTACAAAAGAGTGTAGAGATTATGAAAAAACTAATTGTTAATGCAGATGATTTCGGTCTGCATCCTTTGATTAACGCAGGTATTATCAAGGGCTATAAGGAGGGCTTTATTACCAGCACCTCGCTGATGCCCAGTGCTCCCTGCTGGCAGGAGGCAGTAAAGCTGGCGCAGGAAAATCCTCAGCTCGGTATAGGAGTGCATCTGACGCTTGTCGGCAGCGTGGCGCCGGTGCTGCCTGCAGCGAAGGTCAGCAGCCTTTTGGATGAGCAGGGACTGTTTTTGCCTGATTACGTTGCCTTTGCCAAACGCTTTTACAGCGGCAGCGTTAAGCGCAGTGAGCTGGAAGCGGAGCTGCGCGCGCAAATCGAAAGGGCGCTGGAAGCAAAAATAAACATTACGCATATCGACAGTCATCAGCATACCCATGTACTGCCGGGAATTAATGCACTTGTATTAAAGCTCTGTAATGAGTATAATATTATAAGGGTACGTATACCTAAGGAAGCCTATACCTTTACCGGAGGCTTTCATACAGGTATCGGCAGAATGATCGGACGCAGCGGGCTCAGCTTTTGTGCTCAGCTGGCAGCGCAACGCGCTGACAGCCTTGGGCTGCACCATCCGCAGCATTTCTTCGGGATGCTGGCGGGAGGTCATCTGAATGCGGAGCTGGTAGGCAATATCCTGCGTCAGCTTCCGGATGGTGTAAGCGAGCTGATGACTCATCCCGGTCTTGATTCTGCTGCCTTGGGCAAAATATTTCCCTGGCAATATCATTGGCAGGAGGAGCTGCAGGCGTACCTTGACAGCGGCAATAAAAAGCTGTTGGAGCAGGAGCATATTCAGCCTGTTAATTTTACGGCCTGCTAAAGCTCTTGTACTAAAAAATAAGCTCATTTGGAGTCTGCTAGATGAATAAAAAATTATTGTTCCGCCTAGGTCTGCTTTTTGGCTTTGTCCTGCTGATTTCGGCGGCGGTTATTTATTTTACATTTGATATACGGACCTTGGAATACCTGACTATGTTCGAGCCTCGCTGTATTCTGCTGGCTTTGTCATGCCTTGCGATAGGCTTGATTTTTGACGGCCTGCGTCTGATAACCCTGGCTTCGGTGACGGACGAGAAGCTGACCTTTCATCAGATAGTGAATGTAGTTCTGAGCAACTACTTTTTGGCGCTGGTAACGCCGGGTGCCAGCGGCGGCGCTATCGCTCAGGTTATGTTCATGCGTAAGGCCGGGGTGCCGGTAGCCAAATCTACGGTAGTAGTTTTGGTGCGCACGGTGATGTCCATTATCTTTCTTATACTGCTGGTGCCTGTGGTGCTGCACAGCGATGAGGATATTGTAAAATGGATGCCTGCGTCGGTGCTGACGATTCTTTCGGTGCTGTTTATATCACTGCCGATAATCGTAATTTCCTTGCTGCAAACACGTTATCCGGAGCGGGCGATTATGTGGTTTACACGTAAGCTGTCTTTTACTACGCAGCGTAATTGCTTTATCTGGTACAACGAATTCAAGAATGCCGTTGTAGTTATGGGCAAGCATCCGAAGATGGTTTTCCGTGCGTTTATTGAATCCGGTGTGAGCCTGCTCTTTATTTATGCCACCGTGCCTGCTTATTTTACCGGTCTGAATATTGATTTTGACCTGGGACAGGTTATGGGACGCATGGTGCTACTGAATTTAATACTGTATTTTTCACCGACTCCCGGTGGCAGCGGTGTAGCGGAAGCAGGCTTCTTGGTGCTGTTTTCCAATATTCTGCCTAACGGTGTTGAAGGCATTATGGCAGTTCTCTGGCGCTTTACGGCAGAATATCTGCCCTTTATGCTGGGAGCGGTAGTAACAATCAGAGCCTTTGGCAGCGATGTTCTGAATATGGCATCGCTCAAGAGTAAAACTACCGAGGGTAAGAAAAATGAGTAGTTGGCATATGAGTTTTGAAGTTATGTTGAGGGATGGAAACTGATGAATCAGATTGAAAAAAACAGCCTGCTTATTGTAGCAGGTACTGCGTTATTTATGATTATGTTCGGTATCGGCAGCATTCCGCTGCTGGATCCGGATGAACCCGTATATGCGGAAACAGCAAGAGAGATGCTGGCTGCCGGTGATTTTTTGTCACCGAGAATTTTTGGCAATTTCTGGTATGATAAGCCGCCTATGTATTATTGGCTGGTTGCTGTTGCTCAGTTTCTTTTCGGTGACAGCGAATTTGCGGCCCGCTTTCCTGCGGCATTGATGGCCTGCGGTACCTCTGTGATGATGTATGTAGGTATCACAAGGCTGTTTAATGAACGTGCAGGCTTCTGGTCTGCGATGATTCTTACAAGCTGTGTAGAATTTTTCTATATGGGTAAGGCGGCGGTGACAGACACAACGCTGCTATTTTTTATGACAGGTGCGTTGCTGAGCTTTATCCATAAGCGTTATTGGCTGATGTATGTGTGCATGGCGCTGGCTACTGTTACCAAAGGTCCTATCGGTATCGTATTCCCGGGTGCGATAGTTTTTCTGTATCTGGTGGTTATGGGCCAGCTGCGTGAGATTTTGCGTATGCATGTTATCCGTGGCTTGCTGTTGTATTTTCTCATTGCTTCGCCTTGGTATTACGCTATGTATACCGTGCATGGCATGGAATTTATCAATACCTTCCTGGGCTTTCACAATATAACGCGCTTTACGACGGCTGAGCATGCCAACCGCGTTACCTTCTGGTATTATTTCCCTGTAATAATCTTAGGCTTGTTCCCCTGGACCGGTATGCTGTGGCAGGCTGCTAAGGCATCCGTCAGCGAAAGCCGTATAGATGATATGCGTAAGCTGCTGTTCTTCCACGTTTGGTGGATTTTCGTGCTGCTGTTCTTTACTATCTGCAAAACGAAGCTTGTATCCTATATTCTGCCGTTGTTTCCTGCTATGGCGGTAATAATCGGCTGGAATATAGCGAGAATGCAAAGCAGACTGCGCCATAATACAACCTTTTACGGTTGGGCGGCAGGCAGCGGTATTATGTTTGTCCTGCTCGGCATTGGCTGGATTGTCGGTGCGCAGTATCTGCCGGAGGCTGACTTCAGCCTGGTGATGCTGGGCGTGCTGACCATTCTTTTGGGTGCAGCGGCAGTCTTTGCGCTGCTGTATTATCGCGATATCGAGCTGGCATCCTGGCTGCATGTGATGATTGGCGCTGTGACGATGTGCGTGGCCTTTGCTTTTGTTCTGCCGGTGATTGCCGACCGCTTCAGTGTAAAAACTATGAGCAGTGTATATAAGGAGCAATGTGAGCAGCAGACGCCTGTTTATGTTGATAAGTTCCTGCGCCCAGGCTTTATGTATTATGCAGGCAAGCCCGGTATCGAAATGATTCCGCAGATAGGTGCTTTGACAGATGCTTTGCGTGACGGCAGCAAAAAATATCTGCTGGTGCGCGGTTTGGAATATCGTCGCGTGCAGAAGGCAGGTCCGTTGCCGAATAATGTGCGTACAGTAAAGGAAATCAGCGATATCTATCTGTTGGAGCAAAATTGAGTATTAATAATCAACCGTTGTGCTATTTGGCACAGCGGTTTTTCTTATGCAAAAACTCCCCATCCGTCTTACCTTGCGGTAAGAAAGATGGGGAGTTGCTTTTTCAGCTTATATAATTCTTTTAGTCCTGACCGGGAACCTTCAGCACAGCGCCGGTAGCAGCGGAGGTAACCAAAGCAGCATAGCGTGCCAGGTAACCGCTCTTAACCTTCGGCGGCGGGCAAACCCAGTTCTTACGGCGTTCAGCCAGCTCTTCGTCGCTCAGCTTAACGTTCAGGGTACGGTTCGGAATATCAATTTCAATGATATCGCCGTTTTCAATCAATGCGATATTACCGCCCTCGCGTGCTTCCGGAGAAATGTGACCGATGCAGGCACCGCGGGTAGCACCGCTGAAACGTCCGTCGGTAAGCAGCGCAACGTCCTTGTCATGGCCCATGCCTGCCAGTACGGATGTCGGGGTCAGCATCTCGCGCATGCCGGGGCCGCCCTTCGGGCCTTCGTAACGGATAACGACAACGTCACCGGAAACAACCTTTTGTACGCAAATTGCAGCAATAGCTTCATCCTCGGAATTATAAACCTTGGCCGGACCGCTGAAGACCTTCATGGAAGGATCAACTGCACTTTCCTTGACAACGCTGCATTCGGGAGCGATGTTGCCCTTCAGAACAGGGATGCCGCCGGTTTTGTTATACAGATTTTCTACGCTGTGAATAACCTCAGGACGCAGGATTTCCGCATTTTTGATAATCTGGCCGACAGTTTTGCCGCTGACAGTCTGGCAGGATTTTTTAATCAGCTTCAGACGGTCAAGCTCGTGCATTACAGCAGGAATGCCGCCGGCTTCGTTCAAATCAACGATGTGGTGGCTGCCGCCCGGGCTCATCTTAGTGAGGTACGGAGTTTTCTTGGAAATTTTATCAAACAGCTCCAGCGGCAGGTCGATGCCTGCTTCGTGAGCGATAGCCGGCAGATGCAGCGCAGTGTTGGAGCTGCCGCCGATGGCCATATCAACGGTAATAGCGTTCTTGAAGGCGTTGAGCGTCATAATGTCGCGAGGCAGAACGTTTTCCTCCAACAGACGCATAACAGCCATGCCTGCATGCTTAGCCAAAGCAATACGCTTGCCGTTGTAAGCAGCGGGGATAGTGCCGTTGCCGGGCAGGCCCATGCCAAGAACCTCGGTCAGGCAGTTCATGGTATTTGCAGTGAACAGACCGGAGCAGCTGCCGCAGCCGGGGCATGCACAATGCTCGATTTCTCTGAGCTCTGCTTTATCAATCTGACCGGACTCAAAACGGCCGGCAGCTTCAAATACAGTAGATACGCTGATATCTTTGCCATGGTAACGACCGGGCAGCATCGGACCGCCGCTGACAACAACGGTCGGGATGTTCAGACGGGCTGCTGCCATCAGCATACCAGGAACGATTTTATCACAGTTCGGAATTAGGATTAAGCCATCAAACGCATGGCCGTTGGCAACAGCTTCGATGCTGTCCGCAACCAGCTCACGGCTTGCCAGCGGATATTTCATACCGTCATGGCCCATGGCGATGCCATCGCAGATGCCGATAGCCGGGAACTCAATCGGAGTACCGCCAGCTTCCAGCACGCCGTATTTGGCTGCTTTGGCGATGGTATCCAGATGCATATGTCCCGGAATGATTTCGTTAGCGGCACAGCAGATGCCGATTAACGGTTTCTTTAATTCTTCTTCAGTATAACCCATTGCATAGAACAGAGAGCGATGGGCTGCGCGGGTTGAACCTTTTTTTACTTGTGTACTGCGCATGTTTCTTTGACCTCTTTCCCTTAAGTAATAACTACTACCGTACTGGCTGCTGATAAAGCACAGTATACATCAAGTCGCCTCGACCTTAATGCTTTTTATTGCAGCCAATACGGTTAAAAATAAAAAACAACAGTCCTGAAGTCTTTCAGGGTACTCATAAAATTTTACAATTTTTATAGCCTGATGTCAAATTTTATGGACAAAAAACTACAATTAAGTGTAAGCTTGCACCTTAAAAGTTGCATCATAGTTACATTCTTTACAAACTTGGTAAAGTTTAAAAATAATTCACGATTACTGCGTGGAGAATAGTATATAATAGGCGTGTAAAATTGTTGCGAGGTGATTATCATGAAAACTAAATTAACTGAGCTCTTAGGTATAAAATATCCTGTTATCCAGGGTGGTATGGCGTGGACTAGTGACGCTGTGCTGGCTGCTGCTGTTTCCAACGCCGGTGGTGCCGGTATCATCGGCAGCGGCGGCCGCACTGTGGAATGGACACGTGACGAGGTGCGCAAGGCAAAATCTCTGACCGACAAGCCCTTCGGCGTTAACGTTATGCTGATGGCTCCTAACATTGCGGAAATCATTGCTATGCTGTGCGAAGAAAAGGTAGCCTTTGTTACCTTGGGTGCAGGCAACCCTGTACCGCACATTCCTGCTTTTCATGCTGCAGGCATCAAGGTTATTCCGGTAGTACCTAATGTTAAGCTGGCAAAGCGCATTGAAGCTGCAGGCGCTGACGCTATGGTTATTGAAGGTATGGAGGCCGGTGGTCACATCGGCAAGCAGACTACTATGGCGCTGATGGAAAACGTACTGCCGCAGATTAAATCTGTTCCGGTGCTTGTTGCAGGCGGTATCAGCGACGGCCGTGCGCTGGCTGCAGCTTTGCTGATGGGTGCCGCAGGTGTGCAGATGGGCAGCCGTTTCCTGCTGACTGAGGAATGCCCGGCTAATCCTGTTGCTAAGGAGGCTATTGTTAAGGCAACTGATACTGACAGCGTAGCAACCGGCTACAGCCGTAATCTTGGTGTACGCTGCCTTTCCAATGCCTTTACCGATGCTTATACTGCCCGTGAAATTGCCGGTGCTCCCAAAGAAGAGCTGATGGCTATGGGTACAGGCACCAACCGCAGAGGTCTTGTGGAAGGTGATGTTACCAACGGTACCGTTATGTGCGGTCAGAGCTTGAACGTGCTGAATGATATCCTGCCCTGCAAGGATGTTATGGAGCGTATTATTGCCGAAGCCAAAGAGGCTATTGCCAACGTACAGAAAATCGAGCTGTAAAAATTAAAGCAAAAAGCATGCATTGCTGTAAGAAGCGGTGCATGCTTTTTTGTTATCTTGCATCTGGTCTGTATTTATTCAGCTTATCTGGTTGCATTCGGGGAACAGGCTGCTTAATCGTTCTATTACCGCGGCAATTTTATCTGCCTCGATGGCAGCGTAATTGATAACGAGCGTGCAGCCTTTATTTTCTTCGGTATTATGACTGTAATCGGAATAGAAGGAAAGGCACATATCTGCTGCCAGTGCTGCCTTGCGCACTTCTGCTTCCGTCAGGTTGGTGTTGATATGCAGTACAAAATGCGTACCGGCGTTGCGTTCGGTTATCTGCGAAACAGCGGCCAGCGGCGAGGAGTGGATGGCAGCCAGAATTTTGTGGCGCTGCTCGCGGTAGTAGTTTTTCATTTTGTTGATGTGGCGTTCAAAATAGCCTTCGGAAATAAAGCGTGCCAGCGTGTACTGCTCAAAACTGGATACGGTGCAGCTGTAAAAGCTCATGGTCTGTTCGTAGCGCTCCAAAAGACGCGGCGGCAGCACCATGTAGCTGATGCGCAGCGAGGGCACAAGGCTTTTGGAGAAGGTGTTCATATAGATAACACGGCTTTGCGTATCCTGCGCGTACAGCGGCAGGATGAAGCGCCCGGTGTAACGGAATTCGCTGTCGTAATCATCTTCAATTATATAGCGCTTGCGGATGCGGTTAACCCATTCAAACAGCTCCAGTCTGCGCGTTACTGGCATGACAATGCCGGTGGGGAAGTGATTGGCGGGGGAAAGATGCACTACGTCGGCACCACTTTCCTCCAGCTTGTCGATCATCAGGCCGTTGTCATCAATGGGGATGTACTTCCAGGGATTACCGAAGCTGGCGGAGATGGAGGCGAATTTTTTATAACCCGGTTCTTCGATGGCGAAGGTGCAGGCGTGGCCGAACATCTGCAGCAGGCGGCCGTAAAGGTATTCCGTACCGGCGCCGATGATAATTTGCGAAGGGTCAACCTCCATGGCGCGGTTGTGTGCCAGATAGTCAGCAATAGCCTTACGCAGCTCGTAAACGCCTTTGTAGGGAACAGTTTTGAGCAGCTCTTCGTTGTGTACGGAAAGTGTTTCGCGCATCAGGCGTGTCCAGGTCGCCAACGGAAAGTTTTGCAGGCTGATGCGGTTGGCCTTGAAGTCGGCAAAGTATTCGCGCTCCGCTGCCTCCGGTAGCATTGCTGCTGCAGCCTTGCGGCGCACGCGGTAGCTGCTGACGTCTTCTACGAAGTAGCCTTTCTTTTCGCGCGAGGTGATGTAGCCTTCTACCGCCAGTTGGGCGTAGGCGTTGGCCACGGTGATGATGCCTACGCTCAGATGCTGTGCCAGCGTGCGCTTGGAGGGCAGGCGTTCTCCTGCTTGCAGCCTGCCGCTGATAATATCCTGACGGATGCATTGATATAAGTAATCATAGAGCGGTGTGCTGCCGCGTTTATCTAAGTCATATGTTAACATAGGTGCTGATTCTCCTTGGTTCTAAAATATTTTTGCTTTTTGATTCTTTCAATAGAACCATTTTGATTATACAATAGTGACATCGCAAAAACAAGTCCCATCACAACGGCGTGAAGGACAAGAGCCAAATGAGGAGGATTATCATTATTATGGAAAAAGTAAAATTACAAGCACAATATGGTTTATACATTAACGGACAGTGGCGCAACGCATCCGACGGCGCAACCTATAATGCAGAAAGCCCTGCCGACGGCAGCCATCTGGCAATTTGCGCCCAAGGCACTCGCAAAGATGTAGAGGTAGCCTCCGCAGCAGCTTGGGAAGCCTTCAAAACCTGGAAAAAGACTACTCCGGCACAGCGTGCCGCTCTGTTGAATAAAATAGCTGATATTATTGATGCTAACAAAGAGCATCTGGCAATGGTAGAAAGCATGGATAACGGCAAGCCGATTCGTGAAACCATGAATGTGGATATTCCGATGGCAGCGGAGCATTTCCGTTATTTTGCCGGCTGCATTTTAGCAGAGGAAGGTCAGGCTTCCGTACTTAACGAGCAGTTCCTGTCTATCATCCTGCGTGAGCCTATCGGCGTAGTAGGCCAGATTATTCCGTGGAACTTCCCGTTCCTGATGGCAGCGTGGAAGCTGGCACCGGTGCTGGCAGCAGGCGACTGCACCGTACTGAAGCCTTCCAAGGAAGCAAGCCTTTCCATTCTGGAATTTGCCCGTCTGATTGACGGCGTACTGCCTGCAGGTGTGTTCAATGTTATTACCGGTGCGGGCAGCAAAACCGGTCAATATATGCTGGAGCACAAGGGCTTTGCCAAGTTGGCCTTCACCGGCAGCACCGAGGTTGGCCGTAATGTAGGCTTGGCTGCGGCAGAACGCATTATCCCGGCAACCTTGGAGCTGGGCGGCAAGAGTGCCAACATTTATTTTGATGACTGCGATTTTGAGCAGGCGATTGACGGTGCTCAATTGGGCATTCTCTTTAATCAAGGTCAGGTATGCTGCGCCGGCAGCCGTATCTTTGTGCAGGATACCATTTATGATAAATTCGTACCGGCTTTAGTAAAAGCCTTCAATAAGGTTAAGGTGGGCCTGCCGTGGCATGATGATACTCAGATGGGTTCTCAGATCAACGAAACCCAGATTAAGAAAATCCTGAGCTATGTGGAAATTGCTAAGCAGGAGGGCGCTACTATTGCCTGCGGCGGTGAACGCTTTACCGAGGGTGAACTGGCCAAGGGTGCCTTCATGAAGCCGACGCTGATTACCGATGTAACCAATGATATGCGTGTGGCGCAGGAGGAAATCTTCGGACCTGTTGCCGTAGTTATCAAATTCCACGATGAGGACGAGGTTGTGGCTATGGCTAATGACAGCGAATACGGCCTCGGCGGTGCTGTCTGGACTAAGGATATCAACAAGGCTATCCGTGTGGCACGCAACGTGGAAACCGGTCGTATGTGGGTGAATACCTATAATCAGATTCCTGAGCATTCTCCCTTCGGCGGCTACAAAACCTCCGGCATCGGCCGTGAAACTCACAAGATGATTTTGAACCACTATACACAAGTGAAAAATATTATGATTAATCTCACTTATGCTCCTTCTGGGTTTTATCCTCAGGACTGACGATTAATAAACAGGATTATTCCTGATTAGTTGCGCAAAAAAAGCTCCGGCGGTTGCCGGAGCTTTTTTGCTAGAAGAAATTGCCGATGGGCGGTGAATTTTAATATAACAGGTGTTGCTGAATAATAAAAACAAGAAGCCAGTTGTTACGATGCATAATAATGTTAGAAATGAAAGAGTATAAAGGTTTAACCTTGTAGTTGATTGACTATATAGGTGCGTGAGTGTATAATAAAAATTAGATAAATAGTTGTTTAATAAGTGTGCGGATAGCGTGCTTTAAATGACAATCAATTTTATCTGCGCAAGGAATAGCTGATTTATCGATATTGCAAATAGGGGAGTATGGATGTGTATAAGAATAACCAAAAAATCGTTTTAATATTTTTATTTGTATTGCTGGATTATCTGGCGATTGTGGCAGCGGAGCAGAGCGCATTTTGTTTGCGCAATTTTTTCTTTAACGCAACAAGGTTACACATTTCCTGGTTAAATTTTTGGGTGATTTTCCCTGCTATTTATATATTTTTTCTTAATATGCACCAGCTTTACAGCCGACGGATGCCATTTTACAAAGAGGTTGAGCAAATTTTTCATTCCTGCCTGTATGGTACGGCAGCATTGGTGTTTGCGCTTTATGTAGCGCAAATTGCTACAAGGACCAGCAGGTTTTTTGTATTGCTTTTTGCTGTTTTGGTTTTCCTGTTTATGGCTATTTTGCGTTATGCAACTAAGAAGTACCTGATAAAAAAACAGCTGTTGCAAATTCCGGTGCTGATTGTTGGCGCAGGCAAAACAGCAGAGCTGCTTGCACAGGCAATTAACAGTGACGTTGGCATGGGTTATAAGATTGTCGGCCTGTTAGAGGATAACAAGGTACAGCATGGTATTTTGGACCGGTATCCGGTATTGGGAGGCTTTGCTGATGCCGAAAAGGTTATTGTCCAAACCGGTGTGAAGCGCGTGTTTATTGCTGCGCCGGGTTTGCGGGATGAGGCTTTGGGTTTGCTGATTTACCGAATTCAGCCTTTAGTGGAAAACATCGGCGTAATTCCGAACTTTGTTGGTATACCGACGGGCGGTTTGGAAATTGAGAGCCTGTTTAATGAGAAGCTGGTTGTGCTGCGCTTGAAGAATAATTTGGCAAGACCGTTTAACAGAATGCTGAAAACGGTATTTGACTATACGCTGACAATTATCGGTACAATTGCGATTTCACCGGTTTTGCTGTTTATCGCTGTTTGGATTTATAAGGACAGCCCCGGCCCCGTAATTTTTAAGCATATCCGTATCGGTAAGGACGGCAAGCCGTTTCCTTGCTACAAATTCCGCAGTATGTGTGTAGATGCCAAAGAAAAGCTGGCAGAGCTTTTGGCTAATGATCCTGCGGCGCGTGAAGAATGGGAACGTGATTTTAAGCTTAAAAATGACCCTCGTATTACAAAAAGCGGTGCTTTCCTGCGCAAGACCAGCCTTGATGAGCTGCCGCAGATTTTTAACGTGCTGAAGGGTGAAATGAGCCTTGTCGGACCAAGGCCTATTATTCAGGAGGAGCTGGAGCGTTACGGCGAATATGTGGGCGATTACCTGATGGTGAAGCCCGGTATTACCGGCATGTGGCAGGTGAGCGGACGCAGTGATATCGAATATCACGAGCGCGTGCTGCTTGACAGCTGGTATGTGCGCAATTGGAGTGTGTGGATTGATATTGTGATGCTGTTTAAGACTTTTGCTGTTGTGGCGATGAGAAAGGGTGCGTATTGATGAAGTATGATTATCTGGTAGTTGGCAGTGGCTTGTTTGGTGCTGTTTTTGCACACCAAGCAAAGGAAAAAGGCAAAAAAGTGCTTGTGATAGACAAGCGCCCTAACATTGCCGGCAACGTTTATACAAAAGAAATAGAGGGTATTAATGTACATATATATGGTGCGCATATTTTCCATACTAATTTAAAGCATGTGTGGGATTATGTTACCAAGTTTGCTGAATTCAACCGTTTTACAAATTCCCCTGTAGCTAATTATCGTGGCGAGCTGTACAGTTTGCCTTTTAACATGTATACGTTTAATAAAATGTGGGGCGTGGTAACACCTGAAGAGGCTGCTGCGAAGATTGAAGCACAGAAGCGGGAAGCTGGTATTACGGAACCGAAGAATCTGGAAGAACAGGCGATTTCTCTTGTCGGCACAGATATTTACGAAAAGCTGATTAAAGGATATACGGAAAAACAATGGGGCAGACCTTGCACGGAATTGCCTGCGTTTATTATCAAGCGCTTGCCTGTGCGTCTGACATTTGATAATAACTATTTTAATGCTTTATACCAAGGCATTCCTGTTGGCGGTTATACAAAGATGGTAGCAAATATGCTGGATGGTACAGAGGTGCGTTTGGGTGTTGATTACCTGCAAAATAAAGCTGAACTTGATGCTTTGGCAGATAAGGTTGTCTATACCGGTCCGATTGATGCTTACTTTGATTATAAGCTGGGCAACCTGGAATATCGCAGTGTGCGTTTTGAAAATGAAGTGTTGGATATACCTAACTTCCAAGGCAATGCTGCAGTTAATTACACGGATAGAAAAACCCCTTGGACACGCATTATCGAGCACAAATGGTTTGAGTTTGGCAAAGATGTAAATGGCAACGATTTGCCAAAGACAGTTATAAGCAGGGAATACAGCAGTGAATGGAAGCCGGGAGATGAGCCTTATTATCCGGTCAATGATGAAAAGAACGGCG
>ERZ860508.1326-NODE-1326-length-14059-cov-3.060768_pt1 | contig 14059 bp, 8 predicted proteins | sample MGYA00509976_ERZ860508 | MGnify/ENA primary metagenome ERZ860508 (study PRJEB30046, sample SAMN00715242) | human gut metagenome | study: EMG produced TPA metagenomics assembly of the A metagenome-wide association study of gut microbiota in type 2...
TCAGACGTGAGAGACAGTCTCTCGGCTGCCACCTACTACAGCGAGGAAGCGAGGAGCCGGACCGTTGCCCGGAGCACGGCTGAGAAAGCGGCCGCCCAGGCCTCAACGCTTTACGAAGCGGGCAAAGGCGGATTCCTATCGCTTCTCACCGCTCAGAGATCCGCGAACGCCGCGGCTCTTTCTGAAATCAGCACCCAGCTGAACGGGCTGAATAACGCCGTGGCGCTCAATCTGGCGCTCGGCGCAGGTCCCGGAAATAGGTAGGTTTTCCGTTCGGAGCCCAATCTGAAAAACACTAGAATCCAGAGCATGAAGATATCAAGAACCTACCTGCTCTGGACCCTTGGCCTTCTGACAGCCTTCGGCCCCTACATTACTGACCTCTACCTCTCTTCCCTTCCGGAACAGGTCGAATACTTCGGCACGACGCCCGCCCTTGTGCAGCTTGGCCTCACCACCAGCATGGCGGGGCTCGCTGTCGGCCAGCTCGTGATCGGACCGCTTTCCGATCACCTCGGGCGCAAGAAACCGCTTCTCGTCTGTCTCGTGCTCTTCATCGCCATCACGGTGATTTCGATCCTGTCACCCAATATCCTCACCTTTATCACCCTCCGGTTCTTCCAGGGCTTCGCGGGCGCAAGCGGCATCGTGCTGTCACGCTCGATCGCGACTGACCTCTTTGAGGGCCGTGAGCTCATGAAGGCGATGGGAACCATGGGATCCGTCAATGGCATCGCACCGGTCACCGCGCCGATCATCGGCGCGCTTCTCATCACCGTCACTGACTGGCGCGGAATTTTTGTTTTTCTCACGCTGATCGGGGTCGCGCTTCTCGCGCTCGCCGCCAAGCTTCCGGAAACACTCGATGAGATCCGCCGCAATCCCCGGAATCCGATAACCGTTTTCCTCTCACTCGGCTCTGTTTTCAAAGACCGCTGCTTCAGGCTCACGGTGCTCCAGCAGTGCTTTGCCTTCTCGGTGCTGTTCGGCTACATCGCTTCCTCTCCCTTTATCTATCAGAAGATCTATGGGCTCTCCAGCATCGGCTACAGCGTGATGTTCGGTATCAATGCCTGCGGTATCGGTCTTGGCGCGGTGGTGTCCAGCAAAATGATGAATCCTGAACGGGTTCTCGTCTTCGGCTCCGCGGGGCTTGTGCTCTTCTCGCTCCTCGTCGGAGGATCTCTGCTCACAGGCGCTTCGCTCTGGCTCCTTGAACCCTGCTTCTTTCTGCTTCTCGTGTCTCTTGGAACCACTTTCCCAACCGCGTCTTCAATCGCCATGTCGAGACAGAGAAAGATGGCCGGCGCCGCTTCAGCGGTCCTTGGCGCCTCAGGCTTTGTCGCCGGCGGCATCGTCTCGCCTCTGGTCGGCCTCTACTCCGTCACGGTCTCCACTTCAATCGTTCTGATCGCGGCGGCGCTCGGCGCTCTCGGCCTATCACTGATTGTCAGAACTGCCGTGCAGCAGGCGACCGACTCCCCACAGGGCGTTCCGCTCGACATCTGAACCTGCCCCGGTTCTCCACAACAAAACAGCACCTCTTCCTTTGGAAAGAGGTGCTGCTCTGAATGGTTTTCCCGATTTTCAGTTCCTGATCCACTTCAGGAACGATTCGAGTCAATCCGAAAAGAACTTCTTCACGCGATCCAGGAATCCCTGATGCTTCGGGGAGTGCTTCGATTCGTTCTTCGCGATGCTCGTATCGAAGCTCTTCAGGATCTTCTTCTGCTCGGCGCTCAGATTCACCGGCGTCTCAACATACACGCGGCAGAAGAGATCACCCTTCGCACCTGAACGCAGGTTCTTGATACCCTTGCCGCGCAGGCGGAAGACCTGACCGGTCTGTGTGCCTTCCGGCAGCGTGATCCGGGACTCGCCATCGAGACTCGGCACCGTGATTTCGCCGCCGAGCGCCGCGAGCACGAAGGAAATCGGCTGATCCACGCAAAGGTTGGAACCCTCACGGCGGAAGAGGTCATGCGGCTTCACATGAACCACCACGTAGAGGTCACCCGGCTCGCCGCCGTTCGTGCCCGGACCGCCCATGCCGGAAAGGCGGATACGCTGGCCGTCATCAATACCGGCAGGAATGTTCACCTGGAGAGTCTTCGTCTTTCTCTGGTGACCGGTGCCGCCGCAGTCAGGGCACGGATCCTTGATCACCTGACCGGTGCCGTGGCAGTGCGGGCAGGTCTGCTCAACCGAGAAGAAGCCCTGAGACATACGGACCGTACCGCGGCCGCCGCAGTGCGGGCAGGTCGTCTTGGAGGTGCCGGGCTTGCAGCCGGAACCGTGACAGGTTTCGCAGGTATCCCAGACCGGAACCCGGATCTCGGGCTTCATGCCCTTCGCCGCATCCTCGAGCGTAATCGTGAGCTCATACTGGAGATCCTCGCCCGGGTACGCGTAGGAACGCGCATCCGCGCGGCCGCCGCCTGCCTGGTTGCGGAACATGTCGCCGAAGATATCTCCGAACACGCTTCCGAAAATATCGGCTCCGTTCATTCCGCCCATGCCGCCCATATCCGGGCCGCCGGCGGCGCCATTCAGACCTTCTTTTCCGAATCGGTCATAGGCCGCGCGCTTCTGCGGGTCGGACAGCGCCGCATAGGCAGCCCCGACCTCTTCAAACTTTTCCTTTGCGGTCTCATCCCCAGGATTCCGATCCGGGTGGTACTTCATAGCGAGACGCCGATACGCCTTCTTGATTTCTTCAGCCGTAGCATCGCGCGAAACACCCAGGACCTCGTAATAATCTCTATCAGCCATTTAATTTTGCCGTCCGCTGTGGAAAGAAACACCGCAAATTCTGCAGCATCCTAATCAATCAATTTGCATCAAAACCGCAAAAGGGCCGGTTCCCTTAATCGGGGAATCGACCCTGTGTGCGGTTACATTACTTCATTGCCGCATCGGGCGCGGATCAATGCTTGACTTCTTTGAAGTCAGCGTCGACCACGTCGTCATCGGACTTGTCAGACTTGGCAGCGCCTTCCGGCTTGGCACCGGAGGCCTGCTGCTGAGCGGCACCCTGCTGCTGAGCAGCGGCGTTCAGCTTCTCACCGATCTTCTGAGCGGCAGCCATCAGCTTCTCAACTGCGCTGTTGATCGCGTCCTTGTTTTCGCCGCGCTGAGCGGTTTCAACAGCTTTGATCTCAGCTTCACAGGCAGCACGGTCAGCCGGATCCACCTTGTCACCGAGGTCCTTCAGGGTCTTCTGAACCTGGGCGATGGCGGCATCAGCCTGATTGCGGGCCTGAGCCAGATCGAAGCGGCGCTGATCCTCAGCCTTGTTCGCTTCGGCTTCCTTCATCATGCGGTCGATTTCCGTATCCGACAGACCGGAGCTCGCCTTGATCTCGATGTGGTTCGCCTTGCCGGTAGCCTTGTCCTTCGCGCTCCCGTGCAGGATGCCGTTCGCGTCGATATCGAAGGTCACTTCAATCTGCGGCAGTCCGCGCGGAGACGGCGGGATGCCTTCGAGGTTGAACTCGCCGAGTAGCTTGTTGCCTTCGGCCATCTGACGTTCACCCTGATAGACCTTGATCGTCACGGCCGGCTGATTGTCTTCAGCCGTCGAGAAGACCTGCTGATGCTTCGTCGGGATCGTGGTGTTGCGCTTGATCATCGGGGTCATCACGCCGCCCAGGGTCTCAATGCCGAGGGTAAGCGGGGTCACGTCGAGCAGCAGCACGTCGCGGGTGTCGCCGGAAAGCACAGAACCCTGAACCGCGGCACCGATAGCCACAGCCTCATCCGGGTTCACGTCCTTACGCGGTTCCTGACCGAAGAACTCCTTCACCACTTCCTGGACACGCGGCATACGGGACTGACCGCCGACCAGAATCACGTCGGAAATGTCAGACGGCTGCAGGCCGGCATCCTTCAGAGCCTTGCGGCAGGGTTCGATGGAACGCTGCACGAGGTCCTCAACGAGGCTCTCGAACTTGGAGCGGGTCAGCGTCACATTCAGATGCTTCGGACCCGTGGCGTCAGCCGTGATGTACGGAACGTTGATTTCCGTTTCCTGACGGCTGGAGAGTTCGATCTTCGCGGATTCAGCGGCATCCTTCAGACGCTGCAGGGCGAGGGAGTCCTTCGAGAGGTCGATGCCCGTATCCTTCTTGAACTCGCTGATCAGGTAGTCCATCACACGGCGGTCAAAGTCCGCGCCGCCGAGGAACGTATCGCCGTTCGTGGACAGCACTTCAAACTGCTTGTCGCCGTCAACGTCCGCGAGTTCAACGATCGAAATATCGAACGTGCCGCCGCCAAGGTCATACACGGCGATCTTACGGTCACCCTTGCCGCCCTTGTCAAGGCCAAAGGCCAGAGCAGAAGCGGTCGGTTCGTTGATGATGCGCTTCACTTCAAGACCAGCGATACGGCCAGCATCCTTCGTTGCCTGACGCTGGCTGTCGTTGAAGTAGGCCGGAACCGTAATCCCGGCTTCCGTCACCGGCTCGCCGAGATAATCCTCAGCGGTCTTCTTCATCTTGCGGAGCACTTCAGCGGAAACCTGCTGCGGGGCAAGCTTGCGGTCACCCTGCACCTGCACCCAGGCGTCACCGTTATCGGCCTGAACAATCTTGTACGGCAGATGAGTCATGGCGGACTGAACAGCCGGATCGTCATAGCGACGGCCAATCAGACGCTTCACCTCAAAAATCGTGTTCTTCGCGTTCGTCACGGCCTGGCGCTTCGCGGGCACGCCCACGACCACTTCGCCGCTGTCCATATACGCCACGACGGAAGGCGTCGTACGAGCGCCCTCGCTGTTCTCAATCACGCGGACCTTGTCGCCTTCCATCACAGCCACAGCTGAATTGGTTGTACCAAGGTCAATACCAATGATCTTGCCCATTTATTTGCCAGTCCTTTATCTGCGAGGCCGCTGTCTTGAACAGCCTCATTTCATTAGTCAAATCAGTTCTGAGGTGACCTGTTTGGATCACCCGTAATCCCTATATGGGGACGTTTTGTTTTTTTTCAACCCTGCGCAACGGCAACCATCGCAGGACGGAGCACCCGTTCCTGGATCATCCAGCCTTTCTGGAAAACCGTTGCGACCGTGCCGGACTCCTGCCCTTCCGCGGGAGGAACCACGGTAACTGCCTGATGCCGGTTCGGATCAAACTTTTCACCGACGGGTTCAAAGCTCTTCATGCCGGAAACTTCCATGGCGTGAACCAGCTGCCGGTAGATGGCGAGAAGACCGTCCTTCATCGGGCCCTCTTCCTTCTGGGCATGCTCCATCGCCTTCTCAAGGGAATCCATCACGGGAAGCAGATTCGTGGCGAACTTGTCGATACCGAATTTCTCGGCCTTCAGCACATCGGCTTCTGCGCGCTTGCGGACTTCCGCCATCGCGCGGACATACATGTCGTAGTTTTCAGCGATCTTCTTCTCGGCCTGCTGAAGCTTTTCAGTGAGCTCAGCCACTGCCGTGTCCTTCTTTTCTTCTGAAGAAGCGGCTTCCTTTCCGCACCCGCAGGCGGTCTTCGCATCCGCCTGGGCAGCATCCGGCATCACGTTTTCCGTGTCCTGTGCCTTAGCCTTCTGTTTGTCGCATGCTGCTTCCGTCATTTATTCCTCCAAATCCGCATAAAAAGAGCTACCAAACTTATATGGGGTCGGCGGAAGCAGATTTACATAAGGGTTAACCCTTTATAACCAGCCCTGAAGCTCATCCCGGATGAGTCTTTCATAAAAATCAATGGCACCCGGCGTGCTGTTAAGACAGGGAATGTAGTGAAAATGGCCTGAAGGATTGGCCTCTTCATAGACCTTGCGGATCCCGAGATCGACTTCCTCATCCGTTTCAAGGCAGTCACAGGTAAAGCTCGGGCAGATGATATCGAGACGATTCACGCCTTCGGAGGCGAGCGTCTTCGCGCGTTCAATCGTATAGGGCTGCAGCCATTCCTGGGGGCCGAACCGGGACTGGAAATCAGTTTCCCACTGCTCAGAGGTGAGATTCAGTGCCGCGGCGATCGCCTTTGAGGAGTCGAGGCATTCCTGCTGATAGGTGTCGCCCTTTTCCTTCACACACTCCTCCGGAACACCATGGAAACTGAAAATCAGTTTCCCGCCTTCGCTCCAGGGTTCGCCATGCTCCGCCCAGTAATTCCGGACGTGCTGCGCCATCGCCTGCACCCAGTCATCACGGTCACAGAACCGCTTCACGGTTCTCGTTGCCGGAATGTTCCGCAGTGTCCGATAGGTTTTGCCTACGGTATCCATGACAGACCCGACAGTCTGAGGAGAATACTGAGGGAAAAGCGGCAGGATAAAGAGCTTCTCTATCCCCTCGGCCACAATCTTCCGGATCTGGGCGTCAAGCGACGGATTCCCATAGCACATGGAATATTCGACACGCACGGGAAGGTCTGAAGCCTTCATCCGTTCATTCAGGCCTTCCGCGATTTTTCTCGCGTGAACAACGAGAGGCGAACCTTCCGGCGTCCAGATCTGGCGATACTTCGCCGCGGACTTCGCCGGCCGCTTCCTGAGGACCGTGCCGTACAGGATGGGCAGCCAGATGAAAGGCAGCATTTCGACAATACGCCGGTCCTTCAGATAATCCCGCAGATAGCGGCGCACCGCTTCGGGAGAGGGATCATCCGGAGTTCCTGTGTTCGCTAGCAAAACAGCAATCTGAGGCTTCTTACCCATAGTTCTTCGTCCTAACTTACGCCGGGCCGGAAGACTCCTCCGGTCACGGATCCGAGCCCGCCGTCCGGCGGGCTGCTTCAGTAAAGAAGAAGAAATTATACGGGATACGTCTTATTTATTCCTGATTAATGCCGGAGAGCCTTCAACAAAGTCAAAGAAATGCATAATATGACGCGGCAGCCAGTCAATCGTACCGGGCCACTTTCCCGTGGGGAAGCCGATATGACCGCCCTCAGCGGGCTGCTCCAGGAACACAAAGTCCGATATGTCGCTTTCCGTCGGCAGCGCCCAGATCGGCTGGAAAGGATCATTCAGCGGATTCAGCAGCAGGAGCGGCACTCTGACATCCGGCAGTACGTACTTCGCGCTGCAGCGGGTCCAGTAATCCATCCCGTTCTTGAATCCGTGGATCGGCGCGGTGTAAACCTCGTCAAACTCATAAAGGTTTTTCACCCGGCGGAAGGCCCGGACGTCAATAAAGTCACCGAAAATCTGGATCTTCCTCTCCACCTTTTCCTGCAGCGTGCTGAGGAACATCTTGGCATAGAGCCGGTTCGCGCCGTGGCTGACGATTTCGGAGCCGGCCACGAGGTCAAGCGGCGCGCCGACTGCCGCGATCGCCCTGACGTAGGACGGGATGGACTCCCCCATATCGCCCGCGTACTTGGCGACATAGTTGCCGCCAAGCGACATCCCCGCGAGATAAATGGGAGCCTCCGGAAAACGGGCGTGTACACACTGAACAACCCATGCGCACTCAGCGGTATCACCCGCAAAATACGCTCTCGGGAGACGGTTCAGCTCGCCGCCGCAGCTCCTGTAGCAGGCCACGCACCCTCTCCAGCCCCGAATCGACGCTTCATGCATCAGAGCGATCGCGTAGTGGCTGACGCCCCCTCCAGTCCATGGAAGTGAATCAGAATCGGGGTTTTCGGGTCTTTGGGCTCAGGCAGACACCAGTCAAAGAGAATGAAGTCCCCGTCCGGCGTGTCCCAATGCTCTCGGCGGTACTTAACCTCAGGTCTCGGAGAAATCCTCGCCGGGATAATGGTCTGAAGATGCGCGCCAGGCGCCCAGGAGGGCGCAGCGTAGTCGCACTCAAGACGCGGCATGATGCGCCTCCTCACCCGTCTGCGCGGCAGCGCCGATAACGTCATTCCAAAGCTGGTTCACAGAGGCGATTTCTCCCTCAACCCGGGCGGGATCCACTCTCACGGGGCCATCCCCCTGAGCGAGCCGAACCTCACGCTGAATGGCCCGGTACTTCCTGTAGGCCTCAGAGCAATCACGGGCAAGGTCCTTCGAAATCAGCCCGGCATCCGCCGCGATGGCGAGCAGATGAATATTGCCGAGATTCCCAACGAGCTCCGGGAAATCCTTTGAATAGGCAAGCACCAGATACTGGACCGCAAACTCAATATCCACCATGCCGCCCCGGTCATGCTTGATATCGAAAAGCTCTGTCGGGTTTTTATGCCCGTCCAGCATCCGCTGCCGCATGCTGATCACCTCAGAGGCAAGCTCCGCACGGTTCCTCGGGCTCTGAAGAATCCGTTTCCTTTCAGCCTCAAACTTTTCACCGATCGAGGGGTCACCTGCGCAGAACCGGGCCCGGGTCAGGGCCTGGAGCTCCCAGGTCCATGCTCCCTTGCCGTCCTCATTCCGCTCGTACTTCTGCCAGGAGTCAAAAGAGGACACCACGAGACCATCGGCACCGTTCGGACGAAGCCGGAGGTCAACCTCGAAAAGACGCCCGGATGACGTCTGCATCGTGAGCCAGTTCATCATCCGGCGCACGAGTCTCGTGTAGACCATATCGGAATCCATCCGATCGTCGTCATAGAGATAAATGAAGTCGAGATCTGAGGCGTAGCCGAGCTCCTTGCCGCCAAGTTTCCCATAGGCGATCACAGCGAACTTCGGATCCCCTTCAAACTTTCTGGAGAGAGAGTTCCACGCCAGCTCCAGCACAACCTCAATCACCGCGTCCGCCAGAGCGGAAAGCTGATCGGCGAGCCGCACCGTGGAGAGCCTTCGGTCGAGGTCTGCCATCAGAAGACGGAAAACAGCGCCGTGATGAGCATCGCGGATCAGATTAAGCTGCCGCTCCTGATCATCTGACGCAGCCCGGAGTTCGGTGCGGAGACGGTCAGCCCAGGCGGACCAGTCCGCCGGCGTGTCGTCACTGAACTCTTCAACACGCTGATCCATCAGCTCATCCAGAATGATCGGATGCTCTTTCAGGTAATCCGCGGCCCAGCGGCTCGAGGCAAGCACCCGGCCGACCCGCTTCAGCATATCGGGATACTGGTAGAGCAGCGCCACATAGGTCGGGCGCCCCGCAATCACTTCAAGCAGCCCGAGGCAGCGATCCAGCTCCTCATCGCTGCTCACCGTACTTGTATCAAATCTGGCCCATTCGGTGCAGTGCTCAAACACCTGTTTCAGCACACTCGCCATGCGTTCAAGAGCCCCGTTGCTCCGGCCGATATTGCGGGATGACATCAGAGCGAGAACCCGGGCCGCGAGTGAATCCGAATCCTGATACCCGAGGGAGGCGATCTTCGCGGCGAGCGGCTTCTCGGTACCCGGAAGCCCGGCGGTCCACCCTTCAGGCCAGTCAGAGGCGGATTCCTCTGTCTGCTCCTGAGCGTGGAAAATCGAGTCAAATGTCGTCCGGACAAATTCCCGCACTTCCTGCAGCTTCGCGTCCAGCGCTGACTCCTCTTCTCCATACAGCATGGCAACGCGGTGACGCGCCGCCGGATCTGTCGGCCAGAGCTGCGTCTGCTGATCATCCACATACTGAATGGCGTGCTCCAGATTGCGGAGCATCACGTAGCTTCGCTTCAGGCGTTCAGCAACACTTGCAGTCAGAGCTCCCCGGTCCGCAAGATACCCCAGCGTCTGAAGCGTGCTGTGGGAGCGGAGAAGCGGGTCACGGCCGCCGCGGATCACCTGAAAGGTCTGCGCGATAAATTCAATATTGCGGATACCTCCGCTGCCAAGTTTGACATTGACCCCCTGTCCCTGATGCTTCAGCTCGCGGCGGATGGTTTCCGCGCGGATCATGTCGTGCAGCGCAGCAAGGGACGAGATGGCGCTGAAGTCTACGTACTTCCGGTAGACAAACGGGCGGACCAGTGACTCAATCGAGGCGCACTGCGACTTATAGGCGTCAGGCGACGAGAAGACCGGTTCTGACACAATTCTTCCCTTCAGCCAGGCGAAGCGCTCCCAGTCGCGGCCCTGCGTATAGAGGTACTCCTCAAGCATGCCGCTTGAGCAGACCATCGGGCCTGACGTTCCATTCGGGCGGAGCCGCATATCCACGCGGAACACAAAACCGCACCCGCGGATATCGGACAGCATCGGAATCACACGGCGCGCCACCCGCTCAAAAAACTCGCGGTTGGAGAGCGACCGCCGGGCCGGAAATTCTTCTGTCGGCCGGGTTTCGCCATCACAGTCATAGAGGAAGATCAGATCGATATCAGAGGACACGTTAAGTTCCGCGCCGCCCAGCTTACCCATACCCACGACGAGCAGATCCTGCGGCACGCCGTCCTCTGACATCGGAACACCGAACCGTTCCGCGAGCAGCCGGGTCTGACAGCGGACAGCTGCCTGAATCGTCTCCTCGGCAAGCTCTGTCATCACGCGGACTACCTCCGGATAACCGCCAAGCCCGGTCGCGTCCCGCGCGGCCAGTGTCACAAGTATCCGGCGCCGGACCTCCCGCATGCGAAGCGCAAGCGCCTCCTCGTCCTCCGTCTCCCGGATCTCGGAGCGGATCTCTTCGGCCGAGGGCGACATCTGAGCGAGCGCTTCCAGCCTCGCGGGCAGCTCCGCTTCATCCGTTCCCGGATACATGCTCTTCAGAGAACGTTCGACAAAGGGGGAATTCTCGATAACTCCTCGGAAATCACATTTCGGCATGGGGAACCCTTTTTTCTGATTGACTTCTGACAGCTGATCTTTGGATTATGGCGCAGCAAGGCTCTCCTCTGATAAAGCCTCCCCCTAATCTATGGAAACTCATACCTGAAGAGCGGGATTCCAGCTCCTCTGCACTCGCCTTTCCCGCCGGGGCCCTTCAGTCCGGATTAGCACTTTTCCTCTTTTCAGCTTTCCTCGCTGTGTTACAGTGTTTTCCGTAGGATTTTTTTCGGTCTTTGTTGGGCGGCGGAGAGGATGAAAAAGGCGGAGGGCAATGCTTTTTGGAAGCATCCACGCGGGTGGCTGAGAGTGATCGCGGCCACGCTGATCGGACTCTATTTGCTTGCCGCGCTGTTCATCATTGCTCTTCGTTTTGTGGTTCTCCCCCACGTCAATGACTATCGGGACGAGATATCCGCCTATTTATCAAAGACACTGAAAGCGAATGTCCGGGTCGGCGAAATTTCCCCCGCCTGGGACACCTACTGGCCGAAACTCACACTGAAAAACGTCGAAATCAGTTCTGACGCCTCTCCCCGGGCTCTCCGGGTGCCGGAAGCGGAAGGCGATCTCGACTGGTCTTCCATCCCCCGGCTTACACCAATCTTCGTCAATCTCTCGATCAAAAGCCCCAATCTGACGGTAACCCGTCTCTCCGGTGCCAAGTTTGATATCGGCGGCATCACGGTTGACTTCGGGACCGAATCCGAAAGCGGCGGCTTCATCAGCTGGCTCCTCGCGCAGAAGCAGATCCACCTGAGCGGAAGCCGGATCCTGTACCGCGACGCGTCCAATGCTGAATTCCCGACGATTGAGCTTCAGGATGGCCGCATCTCTTATATCAAGAGCCTGAAGTCCTGGAACACCGGTCTTCAGGGGAACCTTGCTGTCGCCGGACAGACCGCAGAGCCGCTTGATATCCGCTTCTCCATCCGCCGGCATCCATTCCGCCGCGCTGACGACTGGAAGAAGTGGGACGGCCGCATCTATGCGGATTTTTCGCAGAAGGATCTGATGCCGGTAATCCGGGCTCTTCCGGAAAAGCTCCCGGTGAGCGGCGCCGGCGCTCATGGAACACTCTGGGCTGACTATGCAAACGCCTCTGTGAGCCATCTCCTCGGGACATTAAGCCTTGATAACCTGAAACCCGCATCCGCCTCCGACCGGTCTTTCAGCGTGTCCGCTTCCGCGCTTTTCGATGGAAAACTCGATAAGAAGGAGAATCTCGCGGTCTTCACCATTCCTCAGCTTTCTATTCAGTCCTCCGGGAATCCGGCCCGGACACTGAAGGCTGACGCCAGAATTTCGCTCTCCGATGACCATACGCATGACACCGTCAATGCGGCGGGCGACTCGCTTGGCCTGAAGGAAGCGGCCGCTGCTCTCGAAGGGTTTGCACCCAAGAGTGACGCGGCGGCGCTCATGCGCCAGATGACCCCCACGGGACAGCTCGAAAACTTCCGCTTCGCTCTTCTTGGCTCTCCCAAAGGAACGCCTGTCTGGGATTTCACCTCCGACTTCCGCGATGTCAGTTTCCGCGATATCCCGGACCGTGATCCCGAGATTCCCGGCATGCCCGGTGTCCGGCATCTGAATGGCAGCATTGCCGCGAACCCCGAGACCGGCATGGTGAAAGCCTGGGGAGAAAACGGTGAGGCCTCTTTCCCCGGCATCTTCCCGAACCCACGGGTTCCGTTCCGGAAGCTTTCCGGCACGGCATTCTGGTCTGTCTCTCCGAAGCTTGAACTGAATTTCCGCGATATTGAACTTCACAATCAGGACATCAATATCAAGGGCGATGCGGACTGGATTGACACCGGCGACAGCCACAGCCGCGAACAGCCTCGTCAAGTCCGCTTATAAGTACGTGCCGACACTGGCCGGTGCCGGAATCATCGACTGGCTGCATCAGGCGCTTCTCGGGGGCACCGCCCAGAACGCCGCAGTCGAGTGGTACGGCCCGATCGACCGCTTCCCCTATAACGGACGGGACGCAAAAAGCGGCCTCTTCCTCGTGACGGGTAACTTCCGGAATTCAAGCCTCGACTTTCTGCCTTCTGACAAACGAACAGAAACCGGTGCTCGGGTGATCGGCGGCGACTGGCCGATTGTCAGCCGTGTGAACGGACAGTTCCTTTTTGAAGCGGACCGTATGGTGATTGCGGGAGACACCGGCATTTCGGACCAGGTGCCACTCCGAGGCGTGATCGCGGAAATCCCGCACATGGGCGGGCACGCTCCGGACTCAAACCTCTTTATCAGCGGACGCGCCTCAGGAAGCTCGCAGCAGATGCTGCACTACCTCACGCAGTCCCCGGTTTCTGGATGGCTTGATCACTTCCTCGACCCGGCACGGGCCACCGGCACCGGCTCCCTCTCTCTTGCGCTCAGCATCCCGCTTTCCGCCCCCGAGAGAACCCTTGTCGCCGGCACCGTCCGTCTCGACAGCAATCGGGTTGATCTTGGAAACAACATCCCGGAATTCGATAACGCCTCCGGCACCATCCGGTTCACGCAGGGAAACTTCTGGTCTGACGGCCTGAATGCTTCAGTCTGGGGGATTCCGGCGCGGGGCACCCTCCGGATGGCAGACGATGACTCCATCCTGGTGGATGCCAAAGCCCGCGCAGGGATTGATGATCTCAAACGGCTCTTCGGCAGTGATGGATCGCTTGATCCGGTTCTCGCTCATTTTTCCGGCAGCTCGGACGCGCAGGTGCATGTCCGTGTCGCGGACGGCAGCAATCTCGCCTTTACCGTCAATTCCGACATGAAGGGCATCGCTGTCGATTTCCCGCATCCCTTTAAAAAGAGAGCGGACGAAACCCTCCCTTCAGTGTTCACCTGGGATACGAATAAGGACGGCACAGTTTCTCTCACCGCAAAGGCTGGCAGCGTTCTGAACGCTCTCGCGACCATGAAGCCTCTGAAGACGGAGGGCTATGAGCCGCTCAACGCGGCGGTCGGTGTCGGTGAGGCTGCGAAACTCCCGAAGAAGGGGCTCTCTGTCCGTGTCACGACAGACCGTATCAACGTCAATCACTGGCAGCAGGAACTGGAACCGATCACGAATTCGTCCGCTGTGGCCAAGTCCCAGCTCCCGCTCCCCATTACGGAGATCCGGGCAAAAACAAAAGACCTCGTGATAGGGCGCCGCTCGTTCCCGGATGTCAGCCTCGCAATTGAACCCGAGGGTGACTGGTGGCTCGCGAGTCTCCATTCCTCCAGCGCTTCCGGAAACGTCCGCTACCGCGCGGCGGCCGGAAGACGTCCTGCGGAAATCCGAGGTGAGCTTTCCCACCTCTATATTCCGGAGGAAGGCGGCACCCGGTTCCGCCGCTACATCGCCACGACTCCTGCGGAGCAGCTCCCGTCGATGGATCTCCGAATCCGCGATCTCCAGCTCGAGGATATGAAGCTTGGCAGCATTGCGATTGTGGCG
>ERZ860508.1341-NODE-1341-length-13865-cov-8.450543_pt1 | contig 13865 bp, 9 predicted proteins | sample MGYA00509976_ERZ860508 | MGnify/ENA primary metagenome ERZ860508 (study PRJEB30046, sample SAMN00715242) | human gut metagenome | study: EMG produced TPA metagenomics assembly of the A metagenome-wide association study of gut microbiota in type 2...
AATAATAGCAAACCACTTTTCATTTGTCAACAACTTTTTTACAAGTTTTTGACATTATTTTTAATTTATTTTAAAGCATGCCTTCCTTAATCACATTGTGATCACGCAATACTTTTTCAATAACTGTTCCTTTCACTACGCGAAGCAAAGGTTTCTTCAATGCGTTTAATGGTCCCGGCAATGAAATCTCAAGCGGTGATTTGCCATCCATCAGCTTCACACTGCTGTCTAACAGTTCACGGATATCGTAAACACTTCCCCATACCTCTGGTACTCCACGGTCTACTCCTAACAATCCATATACAGCCTCCATTGCTGTTCTTACAGAATACTCTGTTGTGAACACGGTATCTCTTGGAGTTTCTGCAAACTGACCTAAAAACGCAAAGTTTACACAGCCGTCCGGAATCACATCCGGTCTGTCACCTTTTGTTCTCGGCATAAAGAAAGCGGTGATATACGGCATCATTGTCGGAACACAGACTGCACTGTGTTCGGCAAGTTTCTCAATTTTTTCAGTCGGAACACCCAAATGATACAGCCACTCTTCTGTAATCTCTTTCCCGGTACATTTCTTCATCGGTTTCTTAACATAATCACCCGGTACATCGGTAAAGAGACCATATACCCATACGCAGACCTGATTTTTATCCTGCTCTTTGAATTGTCCCTGACGGTTGATCGTCCAGCTTAAAAGCCAGCTGGAATCTTTACAGCTCACGATACCACCTGTTACGACTTTGCCGCTTCTTGGATCTCTCTTACAGATATCCATAATATAAGGAATAATTTTGTCATCCAATGTGGTAACGGTTGCAGATTCCCAGTTTGTTTTGGAAATATCAGAGCAGAACTTCTCAGGATGTCCGAAAGATGCATCCTGTTTTGCAATATTTTTCCATAAGTTCCAACAGCCGCTTGTACAAACCTCTGCGTCACCGTTTGGTGCATGATTCTGGTCTCCGTAAATCGTTCCCTCGGTACAGCTTCCGTTTGTGACAAATACAAGATCATTTTCTGTTAAGGTAATGCCCTCTTCCACGCCTTTTACTTTACACTCGATTGTTTTTGCCACTTTCTTTCCGTCTTTGATGTCGAAAATAACATTCGTTACTTCTGTATTAAACTGGAAATCAACACCTGCTGCTTCGAGGTATTTCTGCATTGGAAGAATCAGCGATTCATACTGATTGTATTTCGTAAATTTTAAAGCTGAAAAATCCGGCAGCCCTGCAATATGATGAATGAAGCGCTGGAAATAAAGCTTCATTTCCAATGCGCTGTGCCAGTTTTCAAATGCAAACATCGTTCTCCAGTACAGCCAGAAAGTAGAATTAAATACTTCCTCATCAAATACATCTTCAATTGTTTTATCATAGAGATCCTCGTCCTTTGTCATAAACAGCTTCATGATCTCCATGCAGCCTTTCTGGCTTAAATTGAATTTGCCATCGGTATGTGCATCTTTTCCCTGCTTCTCTGTTGCACGGCATAAAGAATAGTTTGGATCTTCCTTATTTAACCAGTAGTACTCGTCTAAAACGGAAACACCCGGTGACTCAATAGACGGAATGCTACGGAACAGATCCCACAGACATTCAAAATGATTTTCCATTTCACGGCCGCCACGCATTACATAACCTCTGGTGGCATCATAAATACCGTCACATGCTCCACCAGCAATATCCATTGCCTCTAAAATATGGATATGATCTCCCGGCATCTGTCCGTCTCGTACAAGAAAACATGCCGCTGCTAAAGATGCAAGCCCACTTCCTACAATGTAAGCACTTTTTTCATCAACCCCTGCCGGTTTCTTTGGTCTTGCAAACGCCTCATAATTTCCGTTTGTATAATAAATGCCCTTGCTGTTCTTTTCATTTTTTCCGCGCTCTGTGTTGCGGTATTCCTGCTCAGGTGCATTTGTTGCCGCTTTTTTTACCTCATTATTGACGTTATTCTTATGATTCTTTGCGGCAAGTGCCACGACTCCTGCTCCTGCTGCAAGTGCAGCTACACCCATTCCAATATGTTTCTTTTCCATAGATAAGTCCCCTTTCTATTGAAGTTTCTCCGTAATGTTCTGTTCGTTTTCTCTTTGCTGCTGCAACAAAATTACGGTTTTGTTTTTTGATGTTTCTATCTTAGCTTGCCCAAAATCGTTTTCCAATTTACAAAAAAGGCGAAATGATAAAAATTTTATCACTTCACCTTTTTATAATCCTCTTTCATTCCACGGTCGATCCAGTCGAGCATGATCCCAACAAAACCATATTTATAAAAATCTGCAATAAACTGTTTGTCCTCCTCCGGAAGATGATCTCTGGCACATTTTTCCTCCACAACATCCACGATGAGCTGATACGTTAATTTATATAGAAAGCTTTCGATTTTCTCACGATTCACAGAATGATACACATTCATGATAAATGGCTTCTTCTTCAAAAGTTCTTTCAATGACGCTTCCAGTGCAATTTTGGTTGTATTTGACATCTGCTTCTCCTGTTTTTCGCTTGCTTTATGAGTTCCATTTTATCTGCGTTCTCCGGTTTGATAAAGCCTTTCCGTGATTCTTTCATAAAAATTTCAGAGACATTTTATGTTTTTTTATTCTTGACAGAAAATGTTAGCAGACTTACAATTTCTCTGGTTTCAAATGATGCACATTTTTGATATACAATTTGTTATTATAAATGAAAATACAGACATTTTGACACCCGAATTTTATAAGAAAAGGAATTTATCAACATGACACAGGAAAAACAGGTAACAAATCCACTCGGTACAGATAAAATATCAACGCTCGTCGCCCGATTTGCAGTGCCAAGCATTATCGCCATGCTGGTCAGCGCCGTTTATAATATCGCTGATCAGCTTTTTATCGGAAACGCAGTCGGCACGCTCGGAAATGCCGCAACGAATATCGCTTTTCCACTCTCTATGCTCTGCACTTCCCTTGCTCTGCTTTTTGGAATCGGCGGGGCAGCAAGTTTTAACCTTCACATGGGAGCAGGACATAAAGAACAGGCGCCTTATTATATAGGAAACGCTATCACAATGCTGCTCTCCCTCGGCTTTCTTTTATTGTTTGTCACAGAGCTGTTCTTAGAGCCATTGTTAGTGCTTTTTGGCTCTCCGGCAGACGTTCTTCCGCTGGCAGAACAGTATGTACGTGTCACAGCGATCGGTTTTCCATTTCTGATCTTAACGATCGGAAGCGGTCACCTGATCCGTGCCGACGGAAGCCCTAAAATGGCAATGTTTGTCAATATCTCCGGTGCCGTGATCAATATTGTATTAGACGCATTGTTTGTCATTGTTTTTCAATGGGGAATGTACGGTGCTGCATGGGCAACTGTGATCGGTCAGATCATCTCTGCTGCGATTGCAATTCATTATCTGATGCATTACCGCACTGTAAAACTGGAAAAACAGCATTTTATCCCTTCTGGAAAAGACCTGATACAGATCTGTTCTTTGGGAATGTCTTCCGGTATCAACCAGATTGCCATGATGATCGTGCAGATCACCATGAATAATCTGTTAAAACTTTATGGTGCGCAGTCCGTGTACGGCGAATCGATTCCGATTGCCTGTGCCGGCATTGTCATGAAAGTAAACCAGCTTTATTTTTCCGTGATCATTGGTCTGTCTCAGGGCAGTCAGCCAATTGAAAGTTTTAATTATGGAGCCAGACAGTATAAGCGCGTAAAAGATGCCTATCTGCTTGCAGCATCTGTTGGGGCAACCGTATCGATTGTCTCCTTTTTGCTGTTCCAGCTTTTTCCAAGACAGATCCTTGGTCTGTTCGGAAGCGGAAGTGAAGAATATTTCCAATTTGGTATCAGCTATTTCAGGATTTTCCTGTTCTTCACCTGGTTAAACTTTTTGCAGCCGATCTCCTCAACCTTTTTCAGTTCTATCGGAAAAGCATACAAGGGAACTTTTCTTTCCCTGACCAGACAGATTCTGTTCCTGCTGCCGCTCGTGGTTATACTGCCACATTTCTTCGGTATTATGGGCGTTTTGTATGCAGGACCGATCGCCGATCTTTTGTCCTTTACCGTTGGACTTAGCATGGTGATCGTTGAATTTAAAAATATTCATAAACTTGAGTCAGAAGCAGCATAACGCAGCTCACATTGAATGTAATTTTTTTACATAGTCCAAAAATATTTCATTGTACTAAATTATTTCGTAGCTCAAAAAAGGTTGATATAAGGTATATCTTATGTCAACCTTTTTTATACTTCATATTTCATATTAAACGCATCTAATTTTAACGCTGCTATGATTCCAGCCATAAGACAGATACTGTTTCTGACAAAATCAATTGGTGAGCTGATGAAACTGTCAAATGGAATGATCATGAGCGTTGCAGCGATCACGATTCCAACAATTACATGAAATGCCACTGAATAATGCTTTTCAAACAGTGTGTTCACTAATTTTGCAAGTAGAATAATCGTGAAAACCGCTCCAATCCCAGCCGGAACGAGTATTTGAAAATCAAGTTTTCCAATGCCAGCCACAAAAGGCTCATATAATCCTAATGGCATCAGCAGAGTTGAAAAACTCATTCCGGGTGCGATCACGCTGAGTGCCAGACAGAATCCACAAAATAAATACCACAAAAATCCCGGCTCAATCGCGACGGAAAATAACTTCAGGCTGATCAGCAATACAAACACGACAAGCATTGCCATACACATGGAAAAATAAGATGTACTTGTTCTTCCTTCTTTTCCGGCCTCCCGAAAAAGTGACGGCAGCATGCCTGTGATCAGTCCCACAAACACGCAGATTGACGGCGCCGGATATTTTTCCAGAAAAAACGATAATATATTCGCGATTCCAAGGAATCCCGCTGCCCCTCCTATGATAACCGGCATAAGCCCCGGCAGATGTGTTTTGTATGTATGGAACGGATCTGCAAGAAATTCCATAATCGTCTTATAGATTCCGAATACAACACAAAGCACACCGCCGGATATTCCCGGTAATACGGCTCCTAATCCAATCAACATTCCCTGAAAAAATTTTAAAATGAATTTTGCTGCATGATTACTGTCCTGTTGCATGTTATGAAATACCTTTCTGATTTTTATTTTCGAAATTGTACCAGATATCATATGCTGATTCAATCGAAAATAGGCGTAAAAGGTATTCCTTAACTATTTCTTAGCTGTTTTTACTTCAGCACCTTCTCCAGCTCCTCGATCACAATCTTGAGAGCTTTGATCCGGGCATATTTCTTGTCGACAGACTCTAAAATATGCCACGGAGCGTAGGTGGTACTGGTCTTTGCGATCATCTCATTGACCGCTGTCTCATACGCATCCCATTTATCACGGTTGCGCCAGTCCTCGTCCGTAATCTTCCACTGTTTTTCCGGTGTATTCTGTCTCTCATTAAAACGCTCAAGCTGCGTATCTTTGTCAATCTGCACCCAGAATTTGATGATCACAGCGCCCCAGTCGTGAAGTTCTTTTTCAAATTCGTTGATCTCATTGTAAGCACGCATCCAGTCATTTTCACTGCAAAATCCTTCCAGCCGCTCCACCATCACTCTTCCGTACCAGGTACGGTCAAATATTGCGATATGTCCTGTTTTCGGCAGTCTCGTCCAGAAACGCCACAGGTAATGTCTTGCTTTCTCGTGTGGTTCCGGGCTTGCGATCGGATGTACTTCATAACCGCGCGGATCAAGTGCTCCTGCAATCCGCTTGATGTTGCCGCCTTTTCCTGCTGCATCCCAGCCCTCATAGGCAATGATGATCGGCACTTTTTTCCGGTAAAGACGGTTGTGCAGCTCACCGAGCCGGTTCTGCAGTTCTTTCAGTTCTTTGCGGTACTCATCCGCCTCAATCTCTTTGTCCAAAGGCACTTCTGCCAAAAGCGGCATCCGCACTAACGGAAAAACATTCTGTAAAAGAGGCACTGCCAGCTTCTGATTGCTCAGCGCAATCTCAATCCCCTGTGTCAATGTCTCTAAAACCTGAAGTTCCGTCCATTTTCTCGACTTTGCATCGATAATGTACCACGGCGCAGACGGCAGATTCGTGTTCTTCATATAGGAAGAAAATGCCTCTTCGCACTTCTCATAATGCCGGTTCTGCCAGAGATCATTTTTGCTGACACGCCAGACCGTATCTTTTTCATGCTCCAAGTGTCCGATCCGTTTTGCCTGTTCTTTCTCCGAGATATGCAGGAAAAATTTCATGACCAGATAACCATTATCGGTAAGCTGTCGTTCAAAACGTCTCACACTCTCGATTCTTTTTGCGTAATCCTCATCGGAAAGTTTTCCGTGCAGCTCGTCTTTTACGATCTCATCCATCCAGCCCGAATCGAGAAATACGAATTTTCCCTCTTCCGGGATCCGTCTGAAATAGCGGTATAAAAATGGCTTCCGGCACTCCTCCTCACTCTTTTCCCCCATCGATTCCACCTTGAAGAAACGCGGATCGATATTCTGGATCACCTGGCCGATCACAGAGCCTTTTCCGGCGGTTCCCCAGCCTTCCATGAGCACAAGTACCGGTATCTTCTGCTCTTTGATCAAAAGCTGCTGCTTTGCTAACTTTTCTTTTGCAGCGGCAAGGCGCACCCTGATCTCTTCCTCCTCCGGTTTTTCCATTGCTTTCCATTCCTGCAGCATAAAAAAATCCCCCTTCTCTTACACTTTTTCGTAATCAATCCATATCTCCGCGATCACATTCCGAAGATGCACGGATATGTGCCTGTTACTCTGTTGTCATTCTTCTTTTAGTTTCTCTCAAAATTTCCGAAACATCAAGGCATTTTCACACTTTTTATATTTTTTTCAGAATTTGACAGTTTTATTCTTCTGCCCATATTTTCATATACCGGATTCCTTTTATAAGCTTTTCTTATGAATCATCTTTTTTTTCCTATTTTTTTGCATAAATGCAGGAAAACAGGAAAAACCTCCTTGCAATTTGTATTCTTACACGATATAGTTGAATCAACAATTTCGAGATGAAGTTTGCAGGAAAACGACGCAAGTCTACCGAAGGAGTAACACTCTCAGGTGCCGGTCATACCGGTGCAACTGTAAATGGATCGACTCTCTGGAGACGCCCGGATGAACCGGGGGCCGAAGGTGCAACATACGTTTTCGTATGAATCTCTCAGGCAAGCGGACAGAGAAGATATCTTAATTGCACACATAAGATTTCATTTTATATGAAGTTTTCTGATTATGTATCTTCCTATCCCATATATTTTTATATGGGATATTTTTCTGTCAGTTCATCCTGTTTCCGGTCATCATCCCATTTTCATTGCAAGATATTTTTCTGTGATACTGCATGCACTCGATGTATATATTGAAAGAAAGATAGAGGATTAGAAACATGTGGAGTGTAATTAATGATTTTCTTGTCAATGTTGACAATTTTGTCTGGGGTGTGCCATTAATGGTGCTGATCATGGCGGGCGGTCTGCTGCTTACGGTGCGCCTCGGTCTGTTACAGATCCGGAAGCTTCCCCTTGCGCTGAAATGGATGATCCAGAATGAGGAAGAGGCAGAAGGCGAAATTTCCAGTTTTGCAGCTCTCTGTACTGCTCTGAGCGCAACGATCGGTACCGGTAATATCGTAGGTGTTGCAACCGCTGTCTGCGCCGGCGGTCCGGGCGCTCTGTTCTGGATGGTCGCAGCCGCTTTTCTCGGAATGGCTACCAAATATTCCGAAGGACTTTTAGCTGTCAAATATCGTGTCGTTGCTCCTGACGGCCACAGCCTTGGCGGTCCTTTCTATTATATTGAACAGGGAATGGGAAAAAACTGGAAATGGCTTGCAAAGCTTTTTGCATTTTTCGGCGTCTGTGTCGGACTTTTCGGTATCGGAACTTTCAGTCAGGTCAACGGTATCGCAAGCGCAGTCAACGGCTTCTTTGACCCGGACAATGCACACTGCGTCAAGGTTCTTCCTTTCCTCGGAGAATATTCCTGGTCAGTCGTGATCGCATCCCTGATCCTGACGGTCTGTGTCGCAGCCGTATTGATCGGCGGTGTAAAACGGATCGCAAGTGTGAGCCAGATCGTTGTACCTTTTATGGCGATCCTTTATTTTGCTTTTGCCGTTATCCTGATCATCTGCAATATTACAGCCGTTCCTGCTGCTTTCAAAGTGATCGTAACCGCTGCTTTCACACCGAAAGCTGTTACCGGCGGCGCTGTCGGAAGTATGTTTGTCGCTATGCAAAAAGGTGTTGCCCGCGGTATTTTCTCAAATGAGGCAGGACTCGGAAGCGCCCCGATTGCAGCTGCTGCTGCGCAGACAAAAGAGCCTGTCCGTCAGGGACTTGTCAGCATGACCGGAACTTTTATCGACACGATCGTAATCTGTACGCTGACCGGACTCTCCATCGTCTTAACCGGCGCATGGCAGGTCGAGGGCTTAGAAGGTGTGGAAGTCACCACTTACGCATTCCAGCAGGGACTTCCTTTTCCTCCGGCCGTGTCCTCTTTTGTATTAATGCTCTGCCTTGTATTTTTTGCATTTACAACGATCCTCGGCTGGGATTATTACAGCGAACGCTGTCTTGAATATTTAAGCGGCGGTAATTTAAAACATGTGAAAGTCTACCGCTGGCTTTACATTTTTGCAGTATTTATCGGACCGTATATGACCGTCAGCGCTGTGTGGACGATTGCCGATATTTTCAACGGACTGATGGCTCTGCCAAATATGATCGCACTGTTCGCATTGAGTGGGGTTGTTGTCAGGGAAACAAAGGCGTTTTTTAAGAAACAGAGTTAGACAATTGCGAAACTCCTTGTAGGCTTCTTTAAATTGTTCAAAATCAACAAAAATTTCGAAAACACGCTCTCGCTACGTGTCACTCGCAGCGGTACTGCTCATTCTTCGCAGTACTTCGCAAATTCATTTAAAATCTGCTTCGCAGATAGGAATTTGCTCACACTTGAATCACTTTCGCACGGTCTGTGCAGTAAATGCACAGACCTGATTGAAAAAAGTTGTACCAGCCTTCTAAGTACCGGCGGCTCCCCAGTGTTTTCTCAATCTTTTGTTAATTTTTCACAATTCAATTTAGGTTTTCGAGAGTTTCGCAATTATTTAATGTGTCACATTATAAACTTAGTTGCCAATTTTAGCTCATACGTAAAGAGGAGTGTGATAATTAATCACACTCCTCTAAAAATTTCTTTATAAAAAAGAGTTTTTCTGCTGGTTGTCAGCCTCGGTATCCAGTTAAGATACCCATAACGACGTGGAAATCATTAAGTCCCCCACGTGGACTACAGCTTTATCCAAGCTGCCAGGCTCAATACCCAGTCAAGACATCTAACGAGATGGAAATTATCCTGCTCCATCCGCAGCACAACTTTTAACGATGCTCTTACATCGAAAACATTTCTGTTCTTACTTTTATCATACTCAATTCACACAAAAAAACAACTAAATTTTTCTTTGTTGTCTTTTAACTTCATGATAATTTTCCATAAATGTGCCAATTTCAGTTTCTATTGCTTCCTCTTTTCCAATGCCAACCTAATCAATCGATCCGCCTGATCTGCCATGAACAGCGGGATATTCAGCACACCATCGTCCAGATTCAGATTGTCCAATGAGAAACGAATGCGAAGCTTGACCTTATCAGGGAACAGTTCCTTGAACTTCTTCATACTCTTGCTGGTTGTGTTGGCTTCGGATTTGACCTCCACAGGGAAGATGTCGTTCTCCCGCTGAATGAGGAAATCCACCTCGTAAGGTGGGTTGTTCTGGCTCCAATAACGGGGCATATATCTTTCGTAATATCCACTGTCTAGCTGTCGCTCCAACTGACGTTTAGAATAATTCTCCTTAATACAAAGGTGAATATAAAATTCACGCTCTTCATCACTCTTACAACCCGACATTATCAACAAGTGATTCGTCCAGCTAATTTGTGTCACCACTGGTGTCACAATTTCATTATCCTTATAAGTTTCATAGAATTGCTTCATCCTATAAAGTCCTCTTCGGTTAAAGCCCTTTATTCCGGGAAACGCCTCCTGTATTTCACTTGCAATACCATCAATATATGCGTCACCAAAAGCACATTCCACCATTCAAACTTGTGTCACCACTGGTGTCACAAATTCATTTTAACCATTTTGAAAGAAAATTATAATCTTCTTCAAAACTAACCCTGTCTCAATTATATCAAGACAGGGTTAATCTCTCAATTACTTTTTTCCAAAAGCTCCTTGGCTTTCTGCATCTCGATCTTCTCATGCAGGTTGGTGTTATACAGCTTGTAAAGGTCTGTATTTGCCTGCTTGCGGAATTTTACTCCATACGACATTTCTGGTATGATAATGATTTCCCATTGAATCTGTAATTGATATATTTTGATTTTCACCTCACAATCCCAAAGCTATCCATACTTATATCTAACATGAATAAAAGGTGATTTTTTGCTATACGCAAAAAGCTGTAAAACTCAATGCGAATTTTACAGCTTCTTAAATAAATGTGTGCTGGTTACAGAGATAAAAGTGTGCAGGATTTTTGAATTACATATGTAGAGATATGCGAAGCAGCCGTTCTTCCATTACTCCGCATATCTCAAAAAAACTAGTTGATGTAGTTAGCTGCTGCTCCCATATAAGCGATTGCTTCATCAGCTGTCAGATACTGACCTTCCATAACAAGGGAAAAATCTGAATTTGCAATTGCAACGGAACCGTCATCTGCTTCTACAAATACTGCTGAGAAATCATCACCTGTATAAACATTTGTTGTGCTGATCTCAGTCCAGTCAATGTTATCATCATCTGTAACATTTGTTACATTAGAATCATCATATGCTCCACAAAGGACATCTCCCTGTCCATCCTGTGGAACGATCATTAATGAAACATAGCTATATCCATCCGGATCTCTAAAGAGTGTGATCACATACTCTGTATTATCATCATCCACTGCATATAATGCTGCATCAACAAGATCTGCTGTTACATCAAGAAGGGAAAATCCTTCTTCCTCTGTTGTGTCTGCTGCTTCTGCTGCATCTTCAACATCCACTGCATCCTCTTCTGTATCTGCTGCATCATCAGCTGCTGTGTCTGTTGTAGTTGTCTGCTGATCATTGTCAGCTGGTGCTGCTGCATCTGATGAACCACCACATGCTGTAATATTAAGAGCCATTGCTCCAACAAGTAATGCTGTTAATAACTTTTTCTTCATTTGAATCTCCTCTTTCTACTATTCATATTTTTGATAAAAATAGAATTTTTTTGTAAATTTCCTGCCCACTTTTATCTCTGTAATCAGCTTACTTTTCATTTTAAAAATTATTTGTGCAATGCCTTATCTGGCATGGTTTCTTTTTCTTTTCGCAAAGATTCCTGCAAGTCCTGCGCATGAAACCATCAGAAGTACTGTACAAAGTGTCCTGCTGAAATCTTCGCCTGTCTTTGGAGATTTTGCACTCTGGTCAGCGTTTTCAGCTACCGTAAAGTTTGTTGCCGCTGTTCCATCTGTCCAGACAAGCTCAAAAGAATGGTTTCCTGCTGACAGGCTCTTAAGGTATTCCGGTTTGAAGGTAATGATGGTAGATCCTTCTGTGACCGTATAGTTGACTGGATCAACTGTAACTCCGTCCACCTTGACCTCACGGAATTTTGAAATCTCACCGCTTCCTCTGATTGCAAGGCTTCCATCTGTATTCTGTGTCCATGAGCTGCCCGCTCCATCTAAAATATCATACGTTACCTGAGCCGGTGCCGTAGCTGCCGAAGATGCCGGTGCTGTTGTGGTTGATGCAGCCGGTGTTGATGTCGCCGGTGCCGGATCCGGTGTCGGGGTTGTTGCTTCCGGTGTCGGATTTGGAGCCGGTGTTGGGTTTGGCTCTGGGTTTGGCTCTGGGGTTGGCTCCGGTGTTGGGGTTGGATTCGGATTCGGTGTTGGTGCTACATCTTCTGTCACAGTCAATGTAACGCAATCTGAAATGACATGACCGCTTAGATTGCTTACCATACACTGATATCGATATCTACTATATTCTTTACTAATTGCATTTAACGTGTAACTTTCACTAGTTGCTCCAGCAATATCAACAAATCCTCGATTATCATTTTTGTCAACCATCCACTGATAACTCAAACCCTCACCTGCTGCCTCTACAGTAAACGTTGCCGTTTCTCCGACTTTCGCAGATACAGGCTGTGGCTGTTTTGTGATTGTCGGTGCTTCAATAGCTGCCTTTTTTTTCAATACAACTTTGCTATTTTCATCAATAGCTGTTTCGTAATCACTATTATCAGAAGAAAAACAGTTTACACTTACGTCATCACTTGTAATCGGAACCGCAGAAGTATCTGTTGGTGGAATCGCTGTAGTCACGCCTATCCTAGCTTCGCTTGTCAGTCCACTTGCGGACACCTGTTTGCCTTCGCAAAGATATAGATTATTATCTATTTCTCCAACTTTATTTTTAGTAATATTTACCGTACCTTTCATATTAAAAGATCCTGTCGATGCAAAATATACTCCTCCACCATCCGATGTCGATTTATTATCGGTTATTTCACCTCCGAACATATTAAAACTGCCACCATTATGGCAAAAAACTCCACCACCACAATCTTCGGAATTGTTGCCAGAAATAACTCCACCATACATGTTGAATTCGCTACCATTATTATACACACCTCCGCCACCATAACCGGAGCCATAAGCTCCAGTGGATCCTATATTACCAGTAATTGTGCCACCGTACATGTTGAATTTACCCCAAGTACTATTAACACCTCCGCCATATGTACCAGTATTCCCAGAGATTGTTCCCTCATACATTTGAAAGGTACCTCTATAATTATATATACCTCTGCCTGTTTTACTCTCGCCATGAGTAATTTTTCCGGCATTTTCCTGACAATCTGTAAGAATAAATGTTTTGTCTTTATTTATGACAATAGTGTCACTGTTACTTGCATCACAAGTAATACTATTTCCATTCAGACAAAGGTTTACATTATAATCACATGTCCATGTAGCCTTGAGAGTGACAGGCTTTGTCAGATAATAACTGCCATCCTGTGTTATATCACTAAGACTTGAAACACCATTCCATGTTATATTTCCGTGAGTGGTATGATCACCAGTTGCCAGATTATTTGTTCCGCATACGCAATGTATATGCGGTTCCGCTGTCGCATTCTGCCCACTTATCTCCGAAGCCTTCGCATGCACTATTCCACCCGGTACTGCCGGAACAAGTCCGGCAACCATTCCGAATATCAGTAAACCGGAAAGAATTTTTGCAATTCCTTTGCCCATTCTCTTTTTTCTTATCATGTGTACTCTCCTCTTGCTGTAGTTTCAAAATCCAAGATTTCATGTGGCATTCCATCCACAGGTCTAATATCAAATGCTTATCTTAAGCTGCTCTTTTTTCTTCTTACAAACATTCCTGCAAGTCCTGCGCATGACATCATCAGAAGTGCTGTGCAAAGTGCCATGCTGAAATCTTCGCCTGTCTTTGGAGATTTTGCACTCTGGTCAGTGTTTTCGGCTACCGTAAAGTTTGTTGCCGCTGTTCCATCTGTCCAGACAAGTTCAAAAGAATGATTTCCTGCTGACAGACTCTTAAGGTATTCCGGTTTGAAGGTAATAATGGTAGATCCTTCTGTGACTGTATAATTGACCGGATCAACTGTAACTCCATCCACTTTGACCTCACGGAATTTTGAAATCTCACCGCTTCCTCTGATTGCAAGGCTACCATCTGTATTCTGTGTCCATGAACTGCCCGCTCCATCTAAAATATCATACGTTACCTGAGCCGGTGCTGCAGCTGCCGAAGATGCCGGTGCTGTTGTGGTTGAT
>ERZ860508.1345-NODE-1345-length-13801-cov-3.930889_pt1 | contig 13801 bp, 7 predicted proteins | sample MGYA00509976_ERZ860508 | MGnify/ENA primary metagenome ERZ860508 (study PRJEB30046, sample SAMN00715242) | human gut metagenome | study: EMG produced TPA metagenomics assembly of the A metagenome-wide association study of gut microbiota in type 2...
AGAAGCTACCACGGCCGTGGTAGGATCTCGTCACGGCCGTGAAGAATTACCAATAGCTTAAGTTTAGAGCAACTATATCCCCGCTTTATGGGTACTCTCTCATTGGGAAAGAGGAACTCTGCCCTAAAGAAACAGGGAAAGAACGCATGGAGCGGAATAGAACGGGTTTATGGTTTCAACTTGTAAACTACAAATGAGTCTACCTTATAAGCTCCTCCTTTACTGTAAAAGTCGATATGATTGTAAGGCTCCGAAGGGAATACCTGATTGGTCATCGCAAAGCGTCCACCGTCTCCAAAGGCCTCAACGCTGGATTTATCAACAAACAGGCGAAGTTTTAATGCATCTTTTCCGCTTTCAATAGCTGTCCAAGTCAACATCGGGAAATTCTCATTGAAGCTGACCTTTCCGCTCTTGCGACGATCCATCGAGAATTTCTTTTCTTTCATGTCATACTGCATATCCACTTCTTCGCCTTTGTCATTGTAGAGACGGAAGCCGATTACGTCTGCATGTTGATTTTCAATCGTCAGTTCTATTTCGTATGCACCGTCATTGCTGGGAATCATTTCTTTGATTGTGCGTGTTCCGTTTACTTTGAACGAGCGTTTCTTGGAAGCATCACGCAAAGCCAGCAGTTCGGGAGAGGGAGCTGATTGGAGGTAAGTCTCACCATCTACGGTAAACAGGCTCAAGTCACGGGGAACGGAGTTCGGGCTACGGTATTGGGAGGTAGGAACATCGTTTGCGTATTGCCAGTTGCTCATCCATGCGATAGCGATGCGGCGGTTGTCGGGAGCATCACTCCAAGTCACGGTGGCATAATGGTCTTTTCCCCAGTCCATCCATTTGGTTTTGGAGGGTGATTCGTTTACAAACTCTTTTCCGTTGAAGGAGCCTACAAAATATTGAGTAGCCGAGTCACCGAAAGGACCGTCGCCGAGGCTGCAAAGCAGTACCCATTTCTTTTCATTTGTTCCTTCTACCGGGAGTTCGAACAAGTCGGGACATTCCCAAACGTTTCCGTGTGCGCCGTGTCCTTTGCCGAAGCTACTTTCAAATGTCCAGTCTTTCAAGTTGGGGGAAGAGAAGAATTGCATTTCCTGCCCTACTGCTAATACCATGATCCAGCGTTTGCTACCTTCGTACCAGAATACTTTCGGGTCGCGGAAGTCACGTGCTGCAGATACTAATACTGGATTGTTTTCGTATTTGGTAAAGGTACGTCCGTTGTCGGTGCTGTAAGCAATACTTTGCACCTGACGGTCGCCGTTTTGTGTATAGATGGCGACGATGGCGCCTGCACCAAAGCCGGCGGTATTATGATGATCTATCACGGCGGAGCCACTGAAGATAGTGCCAAATGCATCCGGGGCGATTGCTACGGGGCGATGTTCCCAGTTTACGAGGTCTTTGCTGATGGCATGTCCCCAGTTCATATTTCCCCATTTGGAGCCGTAAGGGTTATATTGGTAGAAAAGGTGGTATTCGCCGTCTTTGTATACCATTCCGTTCGGGTCGTTCATCCATCCGTAGAGGGGAGAAAAGTGATAGGTGGGACGGAACTTTTCACGATTGCTTGTGTCGAACGTGTCGGACAATTTCATTTCCTTGCAGCAAGCAGTGTTGTCCGGCGAAAGGTTGACACGCACCGGGTCGTTGGAGTTCATTTTAAATTTGAAAGAGATTAGTTTGCCGGAATAGTCGGAAAGATCTACCGGAACAAAGTAATCGACTTTATGGATGGCCAGACGGACATCGAAATTCTTTACCTCTTTATTATTAACAATCATGCTGATGCGCACATCGGGCGATGCATCTTCTACGGGCAACAACAGATACTTCTGGTTAGTGTTGACACGTACGAGGCAATGTCCTTCTCCTAAATCTTTAATTAATAGAGGAGAGTTGTCCGCACGGGCGGATAGAGAGATATTCATCACAATCATACAAAATAAAACCGCGAAGGTTTGAATTTGTTTGGAAGAGAGTCTTAAATTCATGCTTTATGGTATTAAGGTTGTTACAGTGCAAAGATAGGCGCTCCGGGATGAAACGCCTATCACTTTTGTTTCAAACACTGTAAAAGATGTTACTTTTCTATTAATAGGTGCTCACTTGAATATCTGAAACAGTGATTTCGCCTTTATAACAGCAGAGTGCCCACGGATTCTTCTGCATTTGATAGATGCGGTTCGTGAAAGATAACTGGTCGTTGATGTAAGTCACACAAACCGACTGGTCACTGTAAATCGTCACCCGGTATTCATGATCCGCCGGGATGTTGAATTTGTTATCAAACAAGTATTTGGCATTGTCACCGTCTTTCTCGAAGTTGGCTTTACCCTCGTCAGCGTTGACGTGGATGCTATACCATGATTTGGAGTCCGTTCCACGGACGAAAGAGATTCCAAAACGATCTGTATTCGAGGATGCTTTTACGGTAAAGGAAATCTTGTTGTGCACTTTCAACCGGTTGAAGATGACGGAAGCTCCTTCGGCCAACGTATAGGTTTTACCGCTTTCTGTTACGTTTCCGTCTTTAGCCATCACTTTTACCTCTTGTGCAGAAGTGTATTTACGGTCGATTGCATCGGGAACTCCAAGGGTCAACGTACCGTCTTCGTGCTGAATCAGACGTTGTGCCACCAAGTTGCCAGCCCATTCGGGTTCTACATCTCCTACGTTTCCATTATCATTGCCGGCACGGGTGGGACACCAGCCCCAAATATAACGGTTGGTTCCATCGGAAGCGGTCTTGCCTGCATAGAATGCACGGCTGTCCAACATACCTTCCCGATTGTCCGGCCATATTCCGGCATCATTGGCGGTGGTTGCTTTCAGTTCTTCAAGTGTTCTGCCTTTGAAGTATTGTACCTTGCGCATGAAGGAAGCTTGTTCCGAATAGACCAGATACCACCAGTCTCCCATCTTGAATACGTCCGGACATTCGTAGAAACGGTCCCACATCATGGTCATAAATGTGCCGGCAGACGCCCACTCTTTCAGGTCAGTAGAGGTGAATTCGGCAATGTGTCCTTTTCCGTTTTTACGGGTGGCAATCAGCATGTGATAAACGCCGTCTTCGGTCTGGAACAGGAACGGGTCGCGGAAGTCATTCTTGTCATAGCCGTACGTATCTCCTTTCAGATAGAAAGTGCGGTTCTTGGTCCATGTTTTAAAGTCGGGAGAGGTGGCTACCATGACTACCTGTGCATTCTGGTCGGAAGAAGGTTTGAATTTATTGCCGGTGTAGAAGGTATAATAGAGTTTATCAGTCGGATTGTAAATCGTACCTCCTGTACCGATGGCAGCATCCTGTTCGTCACGACCTCCACAGGGAATCAGTTCGCCGAGAGATTCATAAGTAGCACCGTCTTTGGTGGCCACCCCGAAAATGGGGTGGTAAGTAGCTTCGGGGTTCGGACGGTAGTCTTGCAGGTACATCACTTTAAAGTCTTTGGCAACCGGATCATAAAATGGCATCGGGTCACCGACAAAGCCTACCTGCGGTTTATAGTACATCGAGAAGCCATGCTCGTCGGCCGATTGGAAGTAAGTGGCTGTACCGTCCCAGTCTCTTTGAGTCAATACGGGATCCATTTCATCACTGCAAGCGCTCATTGAGGCCAACAGCGTGGTGATTGCTATATGTAAGATCATATTTTTCATAATTATTGCTTATTCTTTTATTTACATAAGTAGTTGATTGCATTCAGAGTCATTTGCTCTACGTTGTAGTGGTAGTAGTCGGCAGAAACGTCTACGCCTTTACCGTACCAGTCGTAACAACCGGAGCCGATACAGATCGTGCGTCCGCTGTTGGCGCGCGGCTCGAATTCGGCAATGACTACCGCACCGTCACCTCCACGTGCCAGGTCAATTCCTCCAGTCAGGTTACGCCATTCGTTCAAGTCGGCATAACCTCCCCAGTCTGTTCCGATATGCCATTGTGCCGTACTATTGGTAGTCGCGTAACCAGCATCAAAGGTATAGACTCTTGTTTTGTCACCATCTTTCCATCTTAAATCCTGAAATAACGGATGCGACTCGTTGCCGACAATTGGAAAGCTCCATGCCCCATCAACGACTTCGGGTGAGTCTTCACTTCTTCCCCAACTGTTGTTGGGTACACGCTCGTCTTTTGCAATGCTAAGGTCCTTAATATAGAAAGTTGCATAGCGGGTCAGCAACAGGTTACCACCGTTTTGATAGTAGACTTTAAATTTCTCTACGGCAGCTTTCGCATCATCCGGCAAAGGAGGATTATCGCCATTGTCTGCATGGAAATGCCACCAGATTGCAGTATATTTACCTAAATCCACTTTTCCATCTACTACATCTTTGAATGAGATGTATTCGGACATGGATATATTATCCATCATCCACTGGGCAGCGGCTTTTTCTTCAGGACTTGTCAATTGGCTCACAGAAGAAGCTGTGCCGATAAAGGCAGTCGGAATTACATTTCCTTGAGTAACTGTTACTACATAAGAAGTCACTGCCGAACGATAAGTTGCCGTATAAGTGACAGGGTTGGTAAAGTCCTGGATGCTGCCGGATGCCGGAGTCACAGTGACTCCTTCTGATCCGGTGAATGTACCTTTCAACTGGGTAATATCCACTGTCAGCGGAACAACTACAGAGATTGTTTTTGATAGCTGGTCTACTTTTCCTACATAAGTATCATTCAACTTAAAGGTCAGTATCTTTGCTTCGTCTCTCTTCACAGTAATCGTATAGCTCATCTGTACGTCGCCATTCTTCACGGTCAAAGATACGGGAAGAGAAAAGTCGATTGTTTCACCGACAGCGATGCTCGCCGTAGCACCTTCGGAAAGATTGATTTCACTGACGGCCATCCGGGTAACGTCATAGTCGTAAGGTACTCCCACTACGATTGTCTTATTCTGATAATCGATCGTCCCTGCGTATTCATCCAGTTTGATAGAGTTCACCCATACATCTCCGTCCAGACGAAGATTGGATTTGAAGTCATCGCTACATCCCGCAACTGTCAGGCATGCTACAGTCACCAACAGGATGGTATAGAGTTGTTTTATGATTGATTTCATTTTATTCTTTGTTTTAAGATTGATGATTACCAACCGAAATTCTGTGTATAATTTCCGTTACTGGCACTGATCTGTTCGAATGGGATTGGAAGGTATTCGTTCTTATTTTCCGTGAAACCTGCATTCTTGTAAATAGAACAACGGGCTGCTTCGGTCACATAATAAGCATTGATAACGTCTTTGGCTTCTCCCCATCTTACGAGGTCAAAGAAACGTGAGCTTTCCATACCGAACTCTATACGGCGTTCCCATTTCAGCATTTTCATGGCTTCGTCCTGTGCATATGCTTTCAGTTCATAAGGAGTTACTTTGAAGTTTACTCCGTACTCTTCTTTGTAATTGAAGATCAGCATTGTACTTCCGGCTGCACGGCTGCGTACATCATTGATAAGTGAAATGGCATCGGCAATGCGTCCGTCGTCCAACTGTATCAGGGCTTCGGCACGCATCAGCAATACGTCTGCATAACGGATGACGATATGATTCAGGGAACTTGCCCAATAAGAACCTTTCTTCAGGCAGTCACAGTCCGGGTCTACATTCTCTTTGAGCGAAACATAATATCCGTAAAGTCCCTTACTACGGCTCCAGTCATCATTCTTCTGAATCAGGTAGCCTTCGTTGTATTTATAAGGGAAGCCCGGCATACCTACCGTGTGGAATAAACGGGGGTCTACATTGTCCGTCGTAACCTCGTAGTTCTCATTATCGTAGGTATTGAACAACGGTTTTCCCTGCGAGTCGGTTTTGAAAGCATTCACCAGATTTTGGCTCGGTTTGTGGAAGTCACAGCAGCCTAGTATCTGCGGAGTTGTCAGTCCCATTCCCCAGTTCAGGTTACCGTTGTATGTTCCGTCGTTGATAGAATATTGAATCGCCCATACAGACTCTGCGCCATTTTCATATTGAGGCAGGAAGTTCATGCTATAATCATTTTCCAATCCGTAACCGGCTTTGGCCATGATGAGAGGATCGGTATATTTCACTACCTGCTTCAGGTCTTCTTCGTCGATACCGGTAAGGTTGTTGTTCACTCCATCCTGACGGTAGGCTTTAAACAGGTAAGTCTTTGCCAGGTAAGCGGCAGCGGCAGCTTGTGTGGGACGTCCTTTTTCTATCTGCACTTCCGGCAGATTGTCGTAGGCAAACTGGAAGTCGTCTGCTATCTTTTGCCATTGTTCGTTATTGGTATAGGTGGTATTCGAAAGCTTGTTGTAAGCATCCGGGTCCATGTTTTCATCGTCTACTATGACGATCTTCTTAAACAGTTCCTTCAACATGAAGTGGGCGTGTCCGCGCAGGAATCTCATTTCTGCAATGCGCTGATCCTTCAGCGGATAAGTCTTTTCATCCATCAGGTCGAGTGACTGCAAGGCTGTGTTGGCACGGGTGATGCATTGATACAGTCTTTTCCATATATCGTTGATGTTCCAGTCGGTGGTGTTGATACCTTTAGAAATTTCCAGTGCGTTGAACACACCGCCGTCTTCCGTACCGGAACCGCCTTTATAACAATCGTCGGAACGCACGTCATAATTCCAAAGCGAGAAGGAAGAGTTGATGTCGTCACCTGTTGCCCAAATGGCGTAGGCTGAAATCACGAGGTTGTCCACGTATTCGGGAGAAGCGATCTGATCGCCGGTCACAATACCCTGCGGAACCTGACGATCCAGAAAATCGTTGCAACTGCTTGTCAGCAAAGTAAATCCGATGGTTGCTATGTATAGTATCTTTTTCATGATAGTTCGTTTTATAAATGAAGTGAATTAAAATCCGATGTTAAGTCCGAAGGTGATATTCACAGGGATCGGATAAGAGAAGTTCGGGTTTTCGGGGTCTTCTCCCGTAAAGTCTTTACTCTTGATCGTCAGCAGATTTTGTGCGCTGCAATAGAAACGTAAACGTTCCATTCTCAACTTCTTGGAGATTACTGCCGGAACTGTATAGCCTAATTGGATATTACGCAGTTTCAGGAAAGAACCGTTTTCAACAAAGTAAGTGGAGACACGCTGTTCATTGTTTGTATCGCTGCGGGTCAATGCCGGAATAGTAGAGTTCGGATTAGTAGGCGACCAGGCATTGAGCAGGCGGGTTCCTTTGTTCAGGAAGCCGACGTTGGATGCACTCCAGAAGTCACTTTTCTTCTTCACGTCACTGATAATATCTACTCCCTGAACGCCTTGCCAGAACATAGTCAGATCGAAGTTCTTATATTCCAGATAGATATTCAATCCGTAGCTGAAAGCAGGAGTCGGATCGTAAATCCATTCCTGGTCTTTTTCATCAATCACACCATTATGGTCGATGTCGCGGTAGCGGATACGGCCTACGGCTGCACCTTCCTGCGTAGCGTGATTGTCCACTTCTTCTTGTGATTTGAAGATACCGTCGGCAATGTAACCCACTTGTGAGTTGTATGTATGACCGACTACACTTTTTACTCCATTACCACCAAACTTTCCATTGGCAGCCACTGTCTCCGGCAGTTCAAGAATTTCATTCCGGTAAGTGGAGATGTTTCCGTTCAGGTCGTAAGTCAGTCCGAAGGCAGTCTTGTTGCGGTAGCCCAAATTGAATTCAAAACCCTGGTTTTTCATTGCGCCCGAATTAATCCAACGGTTGCCACCTTCTCCCAATACTCCCACTCCTGCCATTTCAGTCAGGATATCTGTTGTTTTCTTGTAGTAGTATTCCAGTGAACCGTACAGTGATTGCTTGAACAGGCTGAAGTCGATACCGACATTGGTCTGTGTCGTTGTTTCCCATTTGATATTGTCGTTACCGATCTGGTTGCGTTTGAAACCGGAAGGAAGTACACCGCCACCGTTAGAACCTGTGATATCGTATGCCGTACCGTAGCTCTGTCCGCCGAAAGAATCGGTTGTACCATAGTTAGGTGCATAGATAGTATAACGGGCAAGGTTGGAGATTTCCTGATTACCGGTCTGTCCCCACGAAGCACGCAATTTCAGATCATCAAGCCAGGTCAGTTCTTTCATGAAGTTCTCCTGTGTGATGCGCCATCCCAAAGATACGGAAGGGAAAGTGGCATAACGGTGGTTTTTACCGAACCGGGAAGAACCGTCCCGACGGAGAGTTAACGAAAGCAGATATCTATCGGCATAAGAATAGTTCATTTTGCCAAAGAAAGAGACGAGTGAATACCCCTCACCGGCACCGTATGCTTGTGCCGTGCCACTACCTGCATCGGGCCACATATAGTCGGGGGTAAGGATAGAGAAGTCTTCTTTGTATCCGGAGAAATGGCTGTCGTCTTCACGGTTCAACTCCATACCTATCATTACATCTCCACGATGTTTGCCTACTTCCAGTTGGTAGGTAGCAATGGCGTTCCACATCCATTTCGTCCAGTGTTCCTGCTTGGCTTCCACTGCGCTCTTGCCATTATTTGTCTGCGTTCCTTCCTGATAAGGATAAGTGAAATAACGTGCCTGCTTGTTGGCATAGTCCAGACCGAAAGTGGAACGTAGATTGAATCCCTTGAAAGGAGTCAGATTGACATAGGCATCACCGAACATACGCCAGTAAGTGTATCGGTTGTCTTTATTGTATTCAAGTACGGCACGAGGGTTACGACGGTCGGGCCATCCGCCTACCGGTCCGCCCCATGAACCATCCGAAGCATATACGGGAATAGCGGAAGGAATGTCCAGTGCGGTTTCAATAATTCCACCCGGAGCCTGCACTTCCGACGTGCGATTTAATGTAAAATGCTGACCGATGGTCAGGATATCATCAATCAACTTATAATCGCTGTTCATACGAGCCGAGAAACGGTCGAAGTCCGTGTCTTTGATAACACCCAGATTCTTGTAATATCCCAGAGAAAAGAAAGAAGAACCTTTCTCCGAACCGTTGCTGACGGAAAGATTGTATTGCTGAATAACACCAGTACGAGTGATCTCATCAAACCAGTCTGTGTCCGCCACAGGCATTGTATTCTTTGAATCCAGGTATTTGGAAAGAGTCATTCCGTATAATACCGGATTGCCGTCGGCATTATATCCCCAATTGTAAGCATATCCCAAAGCATTACCGTTCGGATTTTCACCGTCGTTCACGTAGGCTTGCCACATAGCTCGTCCGTATTGCTCAGTGTTCAGTACGTTCATTTTACTCTGATACATGGAGGCGGAAACAGAAGCGTCGAAATTGATTTTGATCTGTCCTTTCTTTCCTTGTTTGGTAGTAATGATGATCACGCCGTTCGCTGCACGCGAACCGTAGATAGAAGCGGATGCGGCATCTTTCAAAACCTGAATGGATTCAATATCATTACCATTCAGTTCGTGCATACCGGCTTTGGTAGGAACACCGTCGATTATATAAAGCGGGTCGTTATTGTTCAGCGTACCGATACCGCGGATACGTACGGTAGCCGATCCACTCGGATTACCATCGGCGGTGATGTTCATTCCGGGGACACGTCCCTGAAGGGCTTTCACCGGATTGTTTTCACCTTGCTTCTGGATTTCGTCTACTTTCACTACGGAAACAGCACCGGTCAGGTCGGCTTTACGTTGAGTGGTATAACCTGTTACAACCACTTCATCTACCATTTGAGTGTCTTCTTCCAATAATACATTAACGATAGCAGCCGATTTTACGGTCACCGGTTTATAACCAATATACGTAATCTTTAAAGTAGAGTTAGCCGGAACCGAAAGGGTGAAATTACCATCTAAATCAGTAATTGTTCCATTAGCAGTAGCTGTAGCTTCAACAACAGAGGCGCCGATGACCGGCTGTCCGTCCGTTTTAGAAGTAACGTTTCCTTTCACCGTAATGCTTTGCCCCCAAAGGACTGACATGAAAGTAAACAGGAAACAAACGCTGCAAAGAAGTTTTTTGTTCTTCATAATACGATGCATTAGTTTGATGTTATTAAATTAAAAGTACGAATTTTATCTATATCGATAATGCAAATTACGGTTGATTTATATCAAACGACTGAAAAAAATGTTTCAAAGGCTATAACATTTGTTGCATAGAACGCTATTTTATAGGGTTTTATACATGTTTTCTTTCATTATGGGAATTCTTGGATTCATATTCTTTTATAATCGCAGAAAACGCTACCTTTGTATAGTGATATGAGCCCAAAGAAAGAACGACTCTTCATTAAATAATAAACTCTAAAAATAAGATTCATGACTAAGCAACAAGCTTTAAAACTCTTTGAAGAAAGAAGAGTACGTACGGTATGGGATGATGAACAAGAGAAGTGGTATTTTTCGATAGTAGATGTGGTGGCTGTCTTGACAGACAGCAGTAACCCTCAAACTTATTGGCGTGTGTTAAAAAAGAGACTACTAGCGGAAGGAAACGAAACCGTTACAAATTGTAACGGTTTGAAAATGCAGGCAGCGGATGGTAAAATGCGCCTTACCGATGTTGCCGATACCGAACAGCTTCTCCGCCTTATCCAATCTATTCCTTCTCCTAAGGCGGAGCCTTTCAAACTATGGATGGCTAAGGTAGCCAGCGAACGGCTCAACCAAATACAAGACCCCGAATTATCAATTGATCAGGCCTTAATGGATTATAAACGTATGGGATACTCTGATAGCTGGATTAACCAACGTCTGAAATCAATAGAAATCCGTAAAGACTTGACTGATGAGTGGAAGAAACATGGATTGCAAGAAGGCGTTCAATTCGCTACACTCACAGATATTATTTATCAGACTTGGTCGGATATGACATCTAAAGAGTACAAACAATTTAAAGGATTGAAAAAAGAAAACCTACGGGATAATATGACCAATAAAGAATTGGTATTAAATATGCTTGCCGAACTTTCTACTAAAGAAATATCTGAAACCAGCGATCCCGAAACATTCAATGACCACATAGATATTGCTCAACAAGGAGGAGAAGTAGCCCGCAATGCCCGACTGGAGCTGGAGGCAAAAACAGGCAAAAGAGTAATCTCTCCTCTTAATGCCAAAAGTGGTATCCTACTGAAAGGCAAACCTGAAGACATCTCGAAAGAAGGATCGGAAGATGAACTTAAAGATTAACTTTAAAATAATCCAATAAATAAACGATATGAAAACAATCTCCAACGAACAACTCACGATTCAAGTATCTCCTCACGGAGCTGAACTTTGCAGTATCATCGCCAATGGAAAAGAATATCTGTGGCAAGCCGATCCTGCTTTTTGGAAACGTCACTCTCCTGTCCTATTCCCGATTGTAGGGAGCGTATGGGAAAATGAGTATCGGAATGAAGGGATTCCTTATACGCTTACTCAACATGGTTTTGCCCGTGACATGGAATTTACTCTTATTTCTGAAAAAGAGGATGAAGTACGTTACCGCCTTGTCAGCAATGAAGAAACTTTGCATAAATACCCTTTTTCATTCTGTCTGGAAATAGGCTATCGCATCCAGGGAAAGAAAATTGAGGTTATGTGGGAAGTAAAGAATACTGGCGACAAGGAAATGTATTTTCAGATTGGTGCACATCCAGCTTTCTATTGGCCGGAGTTCGATACAAGCAATTCTGAAAGAGGGTTCTTCGGATTTGACAAGGAAAACGGTTTGAAATATATTCTCATTTCAGAAAAAGGATGCGCTGATCCTTCTACTGAATATTCTTTAGAGTTGACAAACGGATTATTACCACTGGACACGCATACGTTTGATAAAGATGCTTTGATACTGGAGAATGAACAGGTCCGTAAAGTTTCCTTATATAATAAAGAGAAACAGGCTTATCTTAGTTTACATTTTAACGCTCCGGTAGTCGGTCTTTGGTCTCCACCTGCAAAGAATGCTCCTTTCGTCTGCATCGAACCTTGGTACGGACGTTGCGACCGCGCACATTATACTGGTGAATATAAAGATAAGGACTGGATGCAGCACTTACAACCGGAAGAGATATTCCAAGGAGGATATACAATTGAAATTGATGAATAATTGATGAATAAAAAGTAGCTGCCGGATTTCACATCTGACAGCTACTAAATACCTAATTCTAATCTACAAAACCTAACTTATAAATCTAACCTATGAATCCTTAAAAAGCAATCAATACTTGTTGCTTTTACTGAATCTATGCAAACATCTATTGTGTAACTTCTATTTCTATTATAAACCCAACCGATACGCATTGAATGAATCTACTTGAAATGAACCTCCTTTGCTATAAAAACACATACGGTTGTATGGTTCCGATGGAAAGATAAGATTAGTCATTGCTACCTTTCCTCCATTCAGGAATATTTCTACAGAACATTTATCAACAAAGACATCCAACGTATATTTATTCTCTTTCTTTATCGGTGCCCAGGTAGCTAATGCGAAATCATCTATATAATTGATGGAAGTCGTCTTTCTACGGTCGTGAACCTCTATTTCATGAGGTACACTCTTCTTTCCGAAATCCACGATACCACTTTTCGTCCGGTCCATAACCAATCTCTTTTCCGGAAGATTGAAGTAGATATCCACCTTTTCCCCTTTATCATTAAAGAGGCTGAATCCCATAATCTCCGCTTCCCCGGCGGTAATTTCCAATGCCAGTTCATAAGCACCATCATTATCAGCCAATAAAGAATCAATATGATAATCATTGGCAACCGTAAATGCCGGAATCTCTTTCTTTTCTTTTCGCAGAGTCTTTATCTCCGGTACCGGAGCTGCTGAAAGATAAATTTCATTGTCTTGTGTATAAAGACTTAACTCACGCGGCAAAGCGTTAGCACTACGGAATTGCTTTGTCGGAACAATATTACAATATTGCCAGTTACTCATCCAAGGAACAGCAATCGTCCGTTCTCCAGCATTTGAGAAACAAACGGTAGCATAATGATCCTTCCCCCAATCCAGCCATTTGGTGACATTCGGCTGACTGTCACAACTGAATTTCTTTCCATCAAAGTCTCCTGTAAAGTATTGAGTGGCACTTCCTCCGAAATAACATCCCGGATTGACGTTCACTATCAATGCCCATTTCTTACGGTTCAGATCTCCATCCACTGGAAGTTCCACCATGTCCGGACATTCAAATTGACAAGGCTGTACCCCGTATCCTTCTCCGAAGCTGCTCATATAGTTCCAGTCCTTCAGATTCTTAGAGTCATAGAAACGCATTTCTTTATCGGCGGAGACAATCATCACCCATTTATCTTCCGGTTCATACCGGAACACTTTCGGATCACGAAAATCTTTCAAACCATCAGCAGGACTCAAGATAGGGTTCTTCTCATATTTAGTAAATGTCCGTCCGTTATCCTTGCTAAAAGCAAGACATTGGATCTGCCCGTTTTTGTCACTGGCAGAAGTATAAAAAGCCAGGATACTCCCTGCTCCGTAACCCGCTATATTCTCCTGATCGACAATAGAGCTGCCCGAAAAGATATGTCCCAATGTGTCACGGGCGATAGCTGGTTCCAGATGTTCCCAATGTACAAGGTCCTTACTGACAGAATGTCCCCAATGCATATTTCCCCATTTAGAACCGTAAGGGTTATATTGAAAATACAAATGATATTCTCCATCTTTATACACCAATCCGTTGGCATCATTCATCCAGCCATAGAGAGGAGTATGATGGTAAACAGGGCGGAACTTTTCCGAATTGGCTGTATCAAAAGTATCAGATAGTTTGATTTCTTTCCAGCAAAGTGCATCCTTTGATTTATTACGAACACGCACGGTGGCAGCCTTCGCTCCGGCAGGCAAGGCAAATGGAACGA
>ERZ860508.1350-NODE-1350-length-13739-cov-3.804955_pt1 | contig 13739 bp, 10 predicted proteins | sample MGYA00509976_ERZ860508 | MGnify/ENA primary metagenome ERZ860508 (study PRJEB30046, sample SAMN00715242) | human gut metagenome | study: EMG produced TPA metagenomics assembly of the A metagenome-wide association study of gut microbiota in type 2...
GGCTTCTGTTCTAATGTGTGTGAGCATCACAAGCAGCTTGTACATAATCTGCTTGATATACAGTCGAGGTGCAATCTGCAGATGATGAAAAAGCTCCACATTGTGACAGGAACTACACTCAAGCAGAAGCTTGGTCTGTGGATGAATGACCGTATCAATGAAAAAAATGAAGTGAAGCTTGATATGACACGCGAGGAGCTTGCCGATTATCTCGGTGCAGCGCGCCCGTCACTCTCAAGAACACTTACCCAGATGCAGGATGAGGGAATCATATCGATTCACAAGCGGGTGATAAAAATTGAGGACATGGAACTCTTTGAGGAGTTGTTTGACGATTAGAATATGAATAATTCAGGTGAAATAATATAACCGGGTCTGGGTATTGCACTTTAATGTGTTTATTTTTACATAATTGTAAAAAAAGAATAAATTTGTAAAAATGTTGCAAATGTGACATAATTACCTTTTTTATGGTGTTATATTGTGAACATCAAAAGGAAGGAGGTAATTGCTATGACAGCAAGTACAGCACAGGTTGACAATCTTATTTCATTATTGGATGGATACGCAGAGAAAGGTGGACATCATCTTAATGTCAATGTACTTAACAGGGAGACTCTTATAGATGCACAGAAGCATCCTGAGAAATATCCACAGCTTACCATCCGAGTATCCGGCTACGCAGTAAACTTTATCAAGCTCACTAAGGAGCAGCAGGATGAGGTTATAAGCAGAACTTTCCATCAGGCTATGTAATTACAGATTGTGAAGTGCATATCTGATGGAAAGTTCTACTTTCACATCAGGCTATGTAATTACATATTGTAAAGTGTATATCTGATGGAAAGTTCTACTTTCCCATCAGGCTATGTAGTAGAGCTTGTGGGAAGCGGAACGGGTTGAAGGTTCTGCTTTTACATCAAGCTATATAATAGTGTGTATGAAAAATAATAGGAAGCCCCCTGTGACACAGAGTTGCCACAGGGGGCTTTTTTTGGCGTTCAGAACCACTGTCTGCCTCCTGTCCTGCTTGCTATTTTATGTAATCAATGGTAAAATTAAATAATTCATATATGTATTTTGAACGCAGTTCGCAAAGCGACTGCGTTCATGAGCAAGTAGCGAAAGCGGATTGCGAATGTCCGCTTTACAGATGGTCATCGCATATGCAAGGAGGTAGTGTGAAAAACGTAAAAAGCACGTTTTTCGCTACTATTTATGCCGTCAGTCGAAGGCGGCGGAATGGAGATTATTATGAAAAAATCAAGGAGATTATGTCTATTGTTTCTCAGTGTGGTTTTTGTATCAGCTTTATGTGTGGGCTGCGCCAAGGCAGCAGATAATGCTGCGGACACTCTGGAGCCGGGTTACGGTCAGGGTGGTGCAGCCGACAGCATGTCCGATACGGAAGGAAGCAGCAATGGTGAAGGAATTGCCGAGGTGGAATCAACTGTGACTGAGAGCGGACGGTCTGAATCACAGAAACAGACCGGAACTGCAGAGAACGAAGCTCCGGCACATAAGGCTTCAACAGAAGCGGAAAGTGCGAAGCAGGAAACCTCAGTGCAGGAAGATAAATCAGACATAGGAACAATGCAGAGTGAGCAGGAACAGCAGAGTTCAGGTTCTGACAGCACACCGGGAACCGGCAGCACACCATATTCACAGCATGGTAAGCTGAGCGTCAACGGAACGACACTGACAGACGAACATGGTGCGGTATTTCAGCTTCAGGGTGTGAGCACACATGGCATAGGATGGTTTCCACAGTATGTGAATGAGGATACCTTTGCGGAGCTTGAGAGCTGGGGAGTTAATGCTGTGAGGCTTGCCATGTACACAGCGGAGGGCGGTTACTGCGAGGGCGGTGATGCTGACAAGGATAAGCTTAAGAAGCTTATAGACACGGGAGTTCAGGCCGCAACGAAGCTTGGTATGTACGTGATTATAGACTGGCATGTGTTAAATGATCATGACCCTTGGACATACGCAGATGAGGCAGAGAAGTTTTTTGCTGAGATGTCGGAAAAGTATAAGGATTATGGCAATGTGATTTATGAGATATGCAATGAGCCTAACAGCGGACCGGACTGGGGCAGTGTCAAGTCCTATGCAGAGAAGATAATTCCGGTAATACGTGAAAATGCTCCGGATGCCATTATAATAGTCGGAACACCTACATGGTCACAGGATGTCGACAAGGCGGCAGCAGACCCTATAACAGGCTATGACAATATAATGTATGCACTTCATTTTTATGCAGATACACACAGGGATTATTTAAGAGACAGGATGAAAAAAGCGGTTGACGGTGGACTTCCGGTCATTGTATCTGAGTTCGGAATATGTGACGCCTCAGGAAACGGGGGCAACAATTATGACGAGGGAAATAAGTGGATAGAGGTGATGGATGATTACAATATAAGCTATTTCATCTGGAACCTTTCTAATAAAGCGGAGACTTCGGCTCTTATATCGAGCAGCTGTAGTAAGCTGTCGGGATTTGCAGATAGTGAGCTGTCCGATTCAGGCAGATGGTATAAGGAAGTTTTAATTAAGCAAAGAGAGGATAAATAACATGGGAGAGAGATTAACGGCGAGCGATGTTAAGAAGATTGAGGAGGAGATAGAATACCGCCGTCTTGTTGAGAGAAAGAGAATCCTGAATGACGTTAAGGAGGCGAGGGCACAGGGAGATTTAAGCGAGAATTTCGAGTACTATGCCGCTAAGAAGGAGAAGAACAGAAATGACGGACGTATCCGTTATCTGGAGAAGATGTTAAAATATGCCACGATAGTCGATGATACATCCAAGGATGATGAGGTCGGCATGAATAACACAGTGGATGTGTATTTCGAGGATGACGATGAGACGGAGACATACAAGCTGGTCACAAGCATAAGAGGCGATTCCATGCATAACTATATAAGTATTGAATCACCTATCGGCAAAGCTATCATGGGGCACAAGGTCGGCGACAGGGTACAGGTTGTGGTCAACGATAATGTGAGCTATTATGTCCGGATTAAGAAGATTGACAAGACAACCGATGACAGTAATGACAGAATTAAGGAATTTTAAGGTGTGACAGGTATAAAGACATTTTTGCAGATGGTATCAGGTCTGTTGAACAGACTTAATGAAAAAATAACATGAACATATCCGGAATATGTTCGGAAAGAGGATTCTTATGGCAAAAGCGGGTGCGGAAGGCAGCAGGAAAAGGACTGTAAAAGAAAGAGAAAAATATATAATGTCACTTGTAAAACAGATGACATTGGATGAGAAGATTGGAATGATACATGGAGCAGGTCTGTTCAGGACGGCGGGTGTGCCGCGCCTTGGAATACCGGAGCTTCACATGTCGGACGGTCCGATGGGAGTGCGTCAGGAATTTGTCGATAATGACTGGAAGAATGTATATGACAGTGATGATACTGTGACCTATCTTCCGTCTAACAGTGCAATAGCAGCTACCTGGAACCCTAAGAGGGCAAAAGAATGCGGTGAGGTTCTTGGAGCTGAGGCGCGTGGCAGAGGCAAGGATGTTATTCTTGCGCCGGGTATCAATATCAAGAGGACACAGCTATGTGGGCGTAATTTTGAATATATGAGTGAGGACCCATATCTTGTATCGGAGATGACGGTTCCGCTTATAAAGGGAATACAGAAGGCGGATGTAGCTGCCTGTGTGAAGCATTTTGCGGTAAATGGTCAGGAGACGAACAGACTGTGGGTCGACACCGTTGTAGATAAGAGAACACTCTATGAATTGTACCTGCCGGGTTTTGATGCCGCGGTGAACAGGGCGCACTCCTACTCGATAATGGGAGCCTATAATATGCTTAACGGGCAGCACTGCTGTGAGAGCAGATATCTGTTAGGGGATATTTTAAGAAAAGAATGGGGCTATGACGGAACCGTGATAAGCGACTGGGGAGGTGTGCATGACACGGTGGCGGCCGCGGAGAGTGAGCTTGACCTTGAGATGTCTATAACCTTTAATTTCGACGATTACTGTATGGCTAATCCGCTAAAGAAAGCTGTGGAGGATGGAAAAGTAAAGGAAAAGCATATTGATAAGAAGGTTGCCAATCTGTTAAGGCTTATGTACAGGCTCAAGATGCTTCCGGGAACAGGGGAGAGGAAGAAGGGCTGTTTCCATAGCTTTGAACATATAAAGGCTGCGAGAAAGACAGCAGAGGAATCGGTTATTCTTCTCAAGAATGATAAGACGCTTCTTCCGTTAAAACTTGATTCACAGGTCGCAGTGATTGGCCGTAATGCGACTGCAATCCATTCTAATGGCGGAGGCAGTGCTGAGATTAAGGCTATCTATGAGGTCACACCTTTGAGGGCACTTATGAATGTGGGCGGTGGTGACACGCACTTTGTGTATGAGCCGGGTTATGTACTGCCGGACAAGGATGACGCACAGGGTGAGAGCTGGCAGGAGACTTCTCTTGAAAATGCGGGCAGCCGTAAGGAAGAAAGCGCGGATGAGACGCTTATGGCACGGATAGATGAGTATAGACAAAGAGCTGTAAAGCTCGCAAGGGAGAACAGGCAGACGATTATCTTTGCCGGGCTTAACCATGATTATGATATTGAGGGTCGTGATAAAAGCACCCTGAAGCTTCCGTATCATCAGGATGAGCTCATAGAGGCTGTCCTTGATGCCAACCCTGATACGATAGTGGTCATTATGGGCGGTGCACCTGTTGAAATGCCATGGCTTGAAAGGGCGAAGGCGGTTGTATGGTATTATTATTCCGGACTTGAGGGTGCGATGGCGGTTGCCGATGTGCTTACGGGCAAGGTTAATCCTTCAGGAAAGCTTCCGGAGACATTCCCTAAGCACACTGAGGACATATATTCTGTCAGGCTTGGTGAGTTTGGCAAGGAGGACAGACTTGAGTATAAGGATGGCGTCTTTGTCGGCTACCGTTACTATGTGAGCAACAAGGTTGACACGAATTTCTGCTTTGGACATGGTCTTTCGTATACGGATTTCTCACTTAAGCATGTAAAGGTGGAGGGTGAGAAGGCTGTGCATGACAGCCACAAGGACAAGTGGGATAAAAATGACAGAATCGTAGTAAGTGCTGAGCTTGCCAACACAGGAAAGATGACGGGAATGGAGACTGTCCAGCTCTATGTCACACCTCCGAAGGGAAGTGTTGAAAGACCTGTTATGGAGCTTAAGGGCTTTGAAAAGGTAAAGCTTGCTCCGGGTGAGAAAAAGCATGTGCGCTTTGAGCTTGACAAGAAGGCTTTCTCATACTATGACGAGAGCAAGTCTGCTTTTACATACGAACATGGCGAATATATCATAAGTCTTGGAATGAGCGTTGAGGATATAAGACAGACGGTGATGATTAATTTATAAATGTGCGAATTACGAATGTTTTTGAGAATTGTGGGAGCACTCAGTGCGGAGCAATTCGATATCATAGAGGTAAAAATACCTTTTGATCTCAACATCATATAATTTTATGATTGCGAAAATATGGAATTTATACGATTGATTAGCTTCAAAGCTGTGTTTTGTAATTGCAGAATTAAATATAAGAATAGAGGCTAAGTTTGAAAATAAAATTTTAAAACTATTTATTGTTGGCAGTATTGCCTTGCAGTATACAGGAGCATAAGTTTGAAAGAAAAACTTTCAAACTACTTATTGGTGGCAGTACTGCAAGCAATGCTTGCAGTATGCAGGGGTATAAAAATGAAATTTAAAGGTATAACAAAGCGCGAGGAAGGCAGATTTATAACACGCTATGATGTGGAATATGAGACGGTTGACGGCAAGCAGAAGATATATGAGATGATAAGCCGTAGTGACGATATAACTGATTATGACAAGCTGCACGGCAAGGTGGCTGATGCGGTGGTTATTATCGCCACAGATGAGGCTGACGAGAGGATTGTGCTCAACAAGGAATTCCGCATGGCTGTCGGTGACTGGGTATACAATTTCCCTGCCGGACTTATCGACCCGGGTGAGGAGCCGCAGCAGAGCGCATGCAGGGAGCTGCTTGAGGAGACAGGACTGGAGCTTTACAGAGTTGACGATATGATTGGGACAAGCTACAGTGCGGTGGGCTTTTCAAATGAGACTAATGTGTGCATAGTAGGAAAGGCAAGAGGAGAGTTCAAGGAGAGCACCTCCACCTTTGAGGAGATTACGCCGGGATGGTACACCAAGGCTGAGGTCAGGGAGCTTTTAAAGAAATACAAGTTCGCAGCCAGAACACAGGCGTTCTGCTATGTGTGGAGCAGAAAATAGGCTGTGGGAATCTAACAGGAGAAGATTTATGAGAATCTTCTCCTATTTTTTATAACTTAGGGTTCGGATGTCAAAACATGTTGAGACGGTTTAGGTGCTGCTTCCGTGTGCCATAACGCCAATCGTCAGGGTGACAGGAAGCGATATCATCACAGACTTGAAAGCTGGTATGACAGGAATATTCATGCCTATTGAGTATGATGATAAGAGCTCTCGGTGGATGGAAAACGGAGCAGAGTTAGACAAGAGAGAGCTGGCAGACTACGGCTTTGCGGATGGTGAGCGGTATGTATTTCTTGAGACAAATGCAGGGCTTGCGTTTGACAGGGATGTCTATAAGAGCATATCCAATGCCACAACGCTTGAGGAGGTGGAGGAGTATATAGAAAATATGCTGGAAAGCTTGAATGAATAGCGGGAGTGTAATTTCTGCCCTTGACAGGAAATTCCTGCCTCAAGGGCAGAATTTTTTATTTGACCGGGTTATTGTGTCTGCCCAAACATCTGATAATTTATACTTTGGACTGAGAAAAATGGCTGTTTTATAGAAAAAATATTATTTTTCTCTGCCTAAAACTATTTTTTCAACAAGTAAGGGCAGAGAACGTCACGATATACGGACGTTTTCTCTGCCCTTGAGCACATTATTTCATTTGCTGGGCAGATACCGGAAGATATCGCCTGCTAAAATGAATCTATTTATTTAACTGTATAACTGTAATTATTTAACCGTAACAGTATATGTTCCGGCGGTAAGTCCTGTGAGGTCGGTCTCTGTTGCCATGTTGATTAATTCAATATTGCACTTCTTACTTCCTGTAATCACGATTGTGAGCTCGTTTCCGGATTTCTTAACACTTATAGTGGTGTCAGCGTTGGTTTTCATATCGTACACGGTTGTCGAGCAGTCAGCAGGCTCATATACGCGGAAGGTTACATTGTCAGCATAGTCATAGTCAGGACGGTCAGCGGCAGTATTGACTGCAACGATAGAGTTCTCCTTGACGAAAAGAGGAATCTCAAGGTAGCCGCATTTATCTGAATACCAGCAGCCTCCGGTGTATTTCTTTCCGGTGAAGTAGTTAGTCCATGTGCCGGCAGGCAGGTAGTACTCTGCAATGCTCTCATCGTTGAAAACCGGTGCAACGAGGAGACTGTCGCCCATCATGTACTGCTTGTCGAGATATGAACAGTTGCGGTCAGCCGTAAATTCAAGTACCATGCTTCTCATCATAGGAATACCGGTCTGTGAAGCATAGATTGCGTTGCGGTAGAGGTAAGGCATAAGTGAAGCCTTTAACAGTGTGAAGGTGCGGACTACATCGACAGCCTCCTCATCGTATGCCCAAGGTACGCGGTAGGAGGAGCTTCCGTGCAGACGTGAGTGGGAGCTTAACAGACCGAAGGCTGCCCATCTTTTGTATACGTCAGGTGTGGAGGTGCTCTCAAAACCGCCTATATCATGGCTCCAGAAGCCGAAGCCGGACATGCACAGTGAAAGACCGCCGCGAAGGCTCTCCTCCATGGACTCGTAGTCGGACCAGCAGTCACCGCCCCAATGAACAGGGAACTTCTGTCCGCCTGCGGTAGCGGAGCGGGCGAACAGTACGGCTTCACCTTTGCCGCGCTTTCTCTCAAGAAGCTCATATACGCACTTGTTGTAGAGGTATGTATAGTAGTTATGCATCTTCTTAGGGTCTGAGCCGTCGAAGTACATGATATCCTCGGTAGGGATTCTCTCACCGAAATCGGTCTTGAAGCAGTCGACGCCCATGTCGAGAAGCACCTCGAGCTTACTCTGGAACCATCTGCACGCCTCAGGATTTGTGAAGTCGACAAGTGCCATTCCCGGCTGCCACATATCCCACTGCCATACATCGCCGTTGGTTCTCTTTACAAAATAGCCCTTCTCAACACCTTCAGCAAAGAGCACAGATTCCTGTCCGATATAGGAGTTAATCCATACACAGATGTTAAGACCCTTGGCTTTTATTCTTTTTAACATTCCCTCAGGATCCGGGAATACACGCTCATCCCATACAAAGTCGGACCAGTGGAATTCCTTCATCCAGAAGCAGTCGAAGTGGAATACCCTGAGAGGAATACCGCGGTCAAGCATGCCGTCGATGAAACTCATTACAGTCTTTTCATCGTAGTTGGTTGTAAACGATGTGGAAAGCCACAGTCCGAAGGTCCAAGGTGCCGGAAGTGAAGGCTTGCCGGTGAGGTCTGTGTACTTTACAAGTACATCCTTCATGGATGGCCCGTCGATAAAGAAGTAGTCAAGATAGCTTCCCTCAACAGAGAACTCTGCCTTTGTGACCATTTCGGTTCCGACTTCAAAGGACACCTTCTCAGGGTGATTTACGAACACGCCATAGCCCTTGTTTGATACATAGAAAGGAATATTTTTGTAGGACTGCTCTGTGCTTGTGCCACCGTCCTGGTTGAATATATCTATTGACTGTCCGTTCTTCACAAAAGGAGTGAAGCGCTCGCCAAAGCCGTATAAAAGTTCACCTACGCCCATTGAAAGCTGCTGTCTGATGTATGTGTCAGTGTAGTCACCCTTGTCATAAGCGTAACCCTTCCAGTCGGTTTTCATAAGTGCGAGGTCTTTTCTTCCGCTCTTAGAGAGAACTCTTCCCTTGTGCTTATATGTCATGCTCCAAGGAAGCTTGGTAATCTCAAGGGACAGATCACCGCTTTTTATTGTGATGAGCTCATCCGTCTCGGTCACGCTCATGTTGTCTTCGCTTGTATTCAGCTCAAATGCAGGACTCTTTGCCGACATTCCTGCATGATGACAGGTCTGTACTCTTATGACACCCTTAGCAGGTGAGGTGATTACAACCGTAAGGTTGATGCTTCCGAGGGTATCGCCTCTTGTGATTATTCTTATTGTAGGTGCACACAGTGTGACCTTGTTCTTTTCAATCCTGGTAAAATATACTTCCTGAGGTGAGAAGCAGGAACAGCCTTCCTTCTCAAGCCAGCAACCATTAGAGAATTTCATTTTATACCTCCTGATCCTTAACTAAAATTATGTAGCTGCGTAATTAACTGTTAGGAAAAATCCTATAGAATGATTATATAGTAGGCATGAAAAAATAACTACCATATTTTTTTTAGCTGTTTACATCATTTTTTGTATATTGTGGACTGCAGAGGGAATGTGATATATTAGAATAATCAAAATACAGGACGAGGTTTGACATGATTTCTTTTAACAAAATGAAGATAGGAAAACAGTTTAATATCGTGTATGTGTGTGCGGTGGTGATACCGGTGCTTGCACTTGGTGTTTTTCTTATACTTAATACATATAATATGCTGTTAAATCATCACAGGGATCTTTTACATGGCAGCAATAACTCATCTAAAAAGATAATGAAGGAGGTCAGCGACCAGATATACAATATATCCGACAGTATTGCCTATGACAGCAGGACGGTAGAAGTGCTTGGCGGCAAATATGGAAGTGAGATTGAATTCCGGGATGCCGCGAGGGCATATACGCTTATAGATTCATTTGTGCAGAATTATAGCCAGATAGGCAGCATAACGATATATACCACAACACCGTATGCGTCGGACTTTAAATATTTTAAGACAGTAACGGATGAGATAAAGGCTAAGGACTGGTATCAGAAGGCTGTTTCACAGTACAGCCCGTTTTATCAGCTTATAGTGGAACCGAACAGCTATAAGAATGTCGAGTACAGCTATTCGCTTGTAAGAAAGATAACAGTCCTTGGAAGCAGCTGCGAGGCAATCATGGTGATAAAGGTGAGTGAGAATTATCTTGAAAGCAGGCTTGGAGACAGTGAATATATAACCCTGATAACCTTTGCTGACAGCGAAATATTTTATAGTAACAAGAGAAGCTACTATGGAAAAAAGCTGCCTTTTGAGGTGAATCGGACGGAAAAATACTATTCCGAAAAATTTATGGATGATTTTGAAGGTGTGGACAGTCTTGTTGAGATAGGTTCACAGTCCTTAAAGGTGTCGGACACGAATCTGTACGTGACAACAATTGACAAAAAGGCAATATGGAGTATTATGAAGACCCTGTATATATCCTTGCTGATAGTTGTTGTGGCGCTTGTGGTTCCGGCGGTGTTCATGATACAGTTCTCGCATAATTTCGTAAGCCAGGTTAATACGCTCAGAGACGAGATGCACAAGGCGAGCAATGAGGATTACAATATTCTCAAAAGCTTTTCCGGAAGCTATGAATTACAGCAGGCCTATGGGGATCTGCTTGTGATGGTTGACACCATAGAGCAGCAGAAGGTCGCCATGTATGAGGCGATGTTAAATGAGAAGCAGCTGCAGAATGAACAGCAGGAGATGGAATTTAAGATGCTTGCCAGCCAGATAAATCCGCATTTTCTGTATAATACCCTTGAGACGCTCAGAATGAAGGCGTTTACGGCAGGGGACAGGGAGGTTGCAACCGGGATAAAGCTTCTTGGAAAGCTTTTACGGTATGTGCTTGTCAATATAGGAACCACATATACAACGCTTGCAAATGAGCTTGAACATATAGATACATACATTAAAATCCAGAAGATAAGATTTGATGACAGGGTCAATTATACTCTCGCTGTGGATGATGGGATTGACACACAGGAGTATATGCTTCTGCCGCTGCTTTTACAGCCTATTGTTGAGAATGCAGTTGTTCATGGACTCGAGGGTGTAGATGGGACAGGATATATCAAGATACACATATATGAAAAAATAAACGGAACGGAAGGGACGGCAGTACAGGGCAATACGGATTCAGGCGACGGCTGTCTTATTATAGAAGTGTCGGACAACGGCAACGGAATGACAAAAAAACAGCTTGAAGAAGTCAGAAACAGTCTTAAGGAGGACAGCATATCCAAACATTCAAGTATAGGCATGTCAAATATTGACCAGAGAATCAAGCTGTGCTATGGCAATGGGTATGGAGTGAATATTGACAGCGTGGAGGGAGAGGGAACGATGGTTACTGTCATTTTGCCTAATAAAAGTAAAAATTAGAGTGTAAAAAATGTAAAAAATACAATGTTTTTTTATTTTTATCCTTGGAATAGAATAAGGTTAAACGCTGAGGGTGGGTTACGCATACCCTTTAGCAAATATTTTAAGGAGGTTTTATCTATGAGAAAGTTCAAAAAAGTATTGGCAAGCATTCTTGCCGGAACACTTGTCCTTTCCAATGCGGTTCCGGTACTTGCAGGTCAGGACACATCGTCACTTCCTGACGGTACAGCATATCTGAACCTTAACACAGCGGACTGGGCTGACTTTGATGCGGAGTGGGGCAATGCGGAGATTACGGGAGACGGCTCCTACACAGTGTCCATGACAGCCGCAGAAGCTGTTGACCTTGGAGCTTTTAACGCACTTGAGGTTGTAAATGGTGAGAGCGTTCTCGGAACAGGTGCTGTTCTTACGGTTGATTCAATCGAAATCAACGGTGAGGCTGCAGAACTTCAGGGTTCAAGCTACACATGTTCGGCAGACGGCGAAGGTGTCAATACGAGAGTTAACATCTACAATGAATACAATGACCCTGATGCGACAGCAACAGCAGGTGATGACAAGCACGCTGACTGCCGTGTAGCAGAGGGAAATGTTGCAGATGCAACAGCACGCATCCTCACATCGGAGCAGATTGCAGGTGTTACATCTATGGTAGTTAATTTCACGGTATCAGGCTTCGGTACAGCAGGCGGTGCTGCCAAGCAGGCAGAAAAAACGGATGGAGCTACAGAGGCGGTGGCACATCTTACCATCAACAACGAGAGCTGGGGCGAATATGAGGCAGAGTATGTGGATGCCACAATCACAGGTGACGGAACCTACACAGTATCCATGACAGCCGCAGAGGCACAGGATCTCGGATCTTATAATGCACTTGAGGTTCCAAACGGTGAGGCACTTATGGGTACGGCATGTGTGCTCACAATCGATAGCATCAAGATTAACGGTAAGGAGATTGCACTTCAGGGACCAAGCTACACATGCTCTGCAGATGGTGCCGGTGTAGATACTAGAGTTAACATTTACAATGAGTACAATGACCCTGATGCGACAGCAACAGCAGGTGATGACAATCACCTTGACCAGCGTATCGCAGACGGCAATCTTGCAGATGCGACAGCACGACTTTTGTCAACGGATGACCTTGCAGGTGTTCAGTCTGTAGAGGTTACATTTACAGTTTCTGATTTCGGCAAGAATGCTGAGGCAGGAGAGGCAGTAACAGGCAATGGCGAATTCGACGCTAACGGCGAGTTCAACGTATACATCGGTGTCCAGACAGCAGCTTACTCCTTCCGTAACGCATGGAATGACAGCTATGGTCTTGGAACTCCTGAGTTTGACCAGATTACAGGCTGGAACGGCAATGATGAAGTTGTAAGAACAGGTACAATCACTGATGCAGTTATCAAGGGAAATGGTACATACACAGTATCACTTAATGGTGTTGATTTTGCAGATGATGCAGAGACACTTAACCTCTTATTCCTTTCAACAGATATTCCTCTTGATAAGGGAGTAGAGCTTACAGATATCAAGGTTAAGATGGGTGGCAAGAGTGTATATGATTTCGATACCGCCTTCCAGGATCCTGATACCAAGGATTACATCAAGGCTCTTCTTATCAATACATACAATGACGGCTTTAAGGCAGATAATGAGTTCGCATACACATTATCAGCAGGTATGGACATTGAGGTTACATTCACAGTATCAGGTTTAGCTTACGATAACCCTGATGCAGCAGCAAGTGGTGACACAGCAGCAACAGAAGCAACTTCCCAGTCCACAGAGACTAAGAGTGAAGCTCCTGAAACTACAGCAGCTAATGCAAATGCTGAGGCATCCAATGGCGGTGTATCAGTAGGTGTTATTATTGCTATCGTTGCAGCAGTAGTTGTTGTTGCAGCAATCGTTGTTGTAGCAGTTAAGAAGAAAAAGTACGGATTTTTCCTGATAATACCAGACACATTTAACTGCCGTCCGGCAAGTAATTTCCGGGCGGCAGTTTTTTTGGCTCAGGAAGCACTGAATCAATTTTATATATGCTTGCAGCATATATGCTGGAAGCATATGTGCTGCAAGCGGGAAACATTGAGAATGTTACTGGCTTTTTGCTGTGTAATCAGATGATTTATGGGCTTAAAAATACACTGCAAAAAATGAATGTAATTTTGAACTTATAATGACTGTATTAAAAAAATGATTAAAAATATATAATGTAATCATAAAGCAAGGAGGTATCAAGATGAACGAAAAAATTAGCAAAAGAGAGAAAACAGCTAATAAGTTCTATTACGTGTCACGCTTAGTGTCACTTCTGTCCGTGTTTATGATGTTTCTTCCGGCAGTCAATCCGGGACGTTTTTCAGCACTGATAAGTAAGAATCTTTCGGTATTTACGGC
>ERZ860508.1358-NODE-1358-length-13688-cov-2.878750_pt1 | contig 13688 bp, 9 predicted proteins | sample MGYA00509976_ERZ860508 | MGnify/ENA primary metagenome ERZ860508 (study PRJEB30046, sample SAMN00715242) | human gut metagenome | study: EMG produced TPA metagenomics assembly of the A metagenome-wide association study of gut microbiota in type 2...
CTCGTCAAGCAGACAGCGCACATGAACAGGTAGCCGCCCGCCGTACACATCATCTGCCTTGTCACAAAGCAGATTGAAAAGCTGTGTGTAAAGGATTGATACAACAAAGTTAAAGGTGTCGTCGGTGTCGGAGATAATAACAAAAAGCGCGGTCTTTCGGTCGCCTAAGGTGTCAAGCTCCATTTCGTCGGTTTCCATCAGCTCGCGCAGTTCCCGAATGTCAAAGGGGGCAAGCCGCGCACCGCAGGAAATGAGGATAGAGCTTCTTGTTTTTCCGGCAGACAGCAAAAACTTCTTGTACTGGCGCACCGCAAAATGTTCCGGGTCTTTTTCCTCCAAGCGTTCAAACATGAGGTCAACGGGGGATTGAAATTCCGGGTCGTCCTCGCGGGCTTCACTGGCATTTATCATTTCAAGCAGCGTCGTAAAGTTTTTCTCATTCTCCGGGGCTTCGTACCAGATGTAGCCGATAAGGGCGCAGTAAAAAAGCCGTTCCGATTTCACCCAAAAATCCTCGCCGGATTTTTCCCCGTCGCCTTTGGTGTTGGCGATAATGGTATTTACCAGTTTCAAAATATCCTTTTCGCTGCGCAGATAGGCGAAGGGATTGTACCGCATGGATTTCTTGAAATTGATGGTGTTTAGCACCTTGATTTTGTACCCGCCCCGCTGCAAGAGCTTTCCACACTCGATTAAAACCGTTCCTTTCGGGTCTGTGACAACATAGCTGCTGTGCATTTGCATTAAGTTGGGCTTTACAAAAAACCTTGTTTTGCCGCTGCCGGAGCCGCCGATGACAAGCACGTTTTTGTTTCTTGCATACTTCGGGTGCTTCGGGCGGCTGCTCATCATCAGCCTTTCGGTCTGCGTCAGCAGCACGTTATTTTCAAACATGGGGTCGATATATGGCTTTATATCCTCGGCATTGCCCCAACGTGCAGAGCCGTACTCCATGCCCTTACGGTATTTCTTTGCGTTCTTGCCTTTCACATAGACCGCAAGCCGGATAACGACAGCCCCGACAATGCCGATAAGCAAATCCATAGGGGCAAGGCTCGGAAGCGGGTTTGTAAAGGCAGCAGAAAAGCCGTCTGCAAGGGAAAGCACCTTGCCGGAAAGGTCAGTTCCCGGAGAGAGCCGCACCGCCTGTCCAATTTTGTCAAAGAGATAGACAAAGAGCAGATAGGGGGCATTTAGGATAAGCAGCTTTTTAAGTTCCGGCTTCATAGCGATACCTCCCTGTCCTTTTTCTTCACTTTGTCCCTCTGTGCGTTCAGAGCTGCCGCCTTGTCTTTTAGAGTGGAAAGCAGCTTGCGGATAGAGGGCTTTTTATCCCTGCCTAATTTCTTTGCGGTAAATTCCCGAAATGCTTCGGTCATAACGTCAATATCCTTGCCCTTAAAAGACACAAGATAGGTCGGCGGCTTGCCGTTCTCAATCTTCTTGACGTTGTAATCAAGCCCGTTTTTCCTTGCGATAGGGTCAAAGGCTTTGATATTTTGGTCGGTAATCTCAATGTTGGAAACCTTTTCTCCCGGCTTCATAAGCTGCCGCATAGTGATTTTTCCATGCGGGGCTTTGGTTAGCTGCCCTTTGCCTTTGGCAAGCAGGGCTTTCATAGCCTTTTGCAGCACTTCGGCGGTCAGCTTAGATGTTTTGATTGCTAAAGACACGACTTTTTCATTGACTTCATCTTGCATGAAATCCCTCCTTTCATAGTTTGGTTAGGGTGGTGTGCCGCTTCGGGGCATAAAAATAAGGCGTACATTTTTCATGCCGCCTTTAGATACGCACCCGCAGCCCGTTCAAATCCGAAGCCCTCACACCAACAAGATACCAGTTGTTCCCGTACTCCATGCGGGTCGGCTTCCATTTGCCGCGTACAAACACTTCAAAGCAATCCCCACAATGCAATCCTCCGTAGTAGTCGTTAAGGTCAAAGCGAATGTCGTAACGGTCTGCCGTTTCATCAAAAATCAAAGCTCCTGTTTTCTGTGCCATACTAAAATCCTCCTGTTTTTTAATAGCCGCCGTACATATCGTGGTTGACAAGGGCGGTGTAATAGCTGTCTATGGTATTGGGTGCGTTGAAAAGTACCGCTTTCAGATATTGCTTGATGTTGCGGATTTTCGTGGTGTTCTCTTTCATGCAGTCAAAGACAAATTCAATGTGGCTGCTGTTGAGCTTCATAAACTTTGCTTTGACAAGCTCTGCCGGATAATCGTCCCCGGCGATACGAATTGTCTTTCGTTTGGTGCAGACCGTTTCAAGGATAAGGGACACAATCTCGTCCAATCGTTCCCTGTCAATGTTGGTATGCTTGATAAAATGCTCATACTCGATATTGTCCTTGATGATTTCCTCATACACGCTGTATGCGTCTGCCGCTTCCGTTCCTTTCCGTTCCGGCTCTGCCGTTTCTTCCCTCAAAGGAGAGGGGTTAGGGGAAAGGATAGGAATGGAATGGTTATTTGATAAATCCGTATTTGATTTTTCTTTTTTTGATAAGTCAGTCTTTTGTATATCTTTATTTAATTGCATTGGATTTTCCAACGTCGGGTTATCCGCTGTCGGATTTTCCAATATCGGGTTATCCGCTGTTGGATTTTCCAATACCGGGCAATCCAATTCCGGCGGCTGCGGCTGTTCGTAAATGGTGTACTCGATAGCGGTCATTTTGCCTTTCTCGTCGCGTCCCTGCCGTCTTGTGATATATCCGGCTTTTTCAAGCTCCCATACAGCGGTGCGGATAGCGTCGATACTTTCCCGGTTGATATAGGACAGTCCTGCAAGGGTATAGTCCCAATCCTCCGGCAAGGACAGCATTTGTGATAACAGCCCTTTTGCTTTTAGGGAAAGCTCCTTATTGCGTAAATGGTGGTTACTCATAACCGTATATCCTGTGTTTCTCTCCACGCGGAAAACTGCCATAGCTTCATCAACTCCTTTGCTTCATATTTGTTACGCAGTAGAACAGCAATTTTGAGGGTTTAGGTATCAATCCCTTACTGTGTGAAAACCGCACCCGCAAAGCCTTATGTAGCAAAGCTCTTTTTGCCCCTACTGCGTAACATGAGGGTAAAAAAATAGCGGCGTTCCTTGTTTCCCTGTTGGGATAAGGTAACGCCGCCTGTGCGGTACATTATAATATTTTAACTTCTGTTCTATCATGCTATATGGTTCTATCCGTAGAAATCTGTATGCCCATTTATCAATACATAAAATGCGTTGGACTCTGGTTTTCGACTATCTTTTTACACCCATTTCTACACCCAAATGGCATGAAAGTATATGATTTTGTATGAAGTTTTATGAATTTACAATTTCAAAAAACCTTGTAACCATGCGGTTTTACGGACTTTTATTGAGGTATATAGATTTATGAAAAAAGGCTAATTTACAACGATACCCAGCTTCATTTTATCTTTACCCGTTCAAAAATCCCTCTATAAACGGAATTTTTGCCTTTCTGTTTATTAGTTGAACAATATAATCTAAAATTATAGCATAATATGTGTTTTTTTCAAACACCTAAATACTTTTCTTTCGAAATAAAAATATGCTATAATATGCAATATCATAAACCAAAGAGGAAAAATTAATGAAAAGAATACATTATTTTGATTTGCTTAGATGTACCTGCTTTTGCTTCATTATTTTTTATCATCTGCTCTTTCAGCTCTATCTCTCCGGAATCTGTCCTGTAGAGAGACTCAATCCTCTGTTTTCCAACAGCAATATGCATCTGGCAACCCTGGGTGTTGCTGTATTTTTCATGTTATCCGGTGCCAGTCTCTCCTATACCGCGAAGGAGAACTTCAGCCTCGCAAAATATTATAAGAAAAGATTTCTGCGCATCCTGATTCCCTTTTATATACTTTACATTGTTTATTTCCTGTTTCTCCTTTTCCAGAGCCATTCCGTCCACAATATTTTTCCTGAAGGAATTCCTGCGTGGAGAATTGTTTTTACTTTTCTTGGAATGGATTCCTGGGTCAGCATGCACGGGATCAGCACCTTTTCCCTTACCATCGGAGAATGGTTTCTGGGATGTCTTATTCTGTTGTATCTGATCTTTCCATTGCTTCGATTTTTTATGATAAAAAGTGAAAAGTTCTTTTTTATCATCGCTACCGGGATTTATTTGATTGTTTTATTTCATTACGATTTCTCCGTCCCCATCCATATGAACTTCTTCCTGAAGGGCTACGAGTTCGTAATCGGTATGATGATTGGTTATTATCATGAAAAATTCAATCCTAAATGGATTTTCTTATCCCTGCCGGTGGTGATTTTCTTTGTTCTGTGCCCTTTTGCACTTCCCATCAGCACCGGTTTGAAAATAACGATACTGGCCGTTGCCTTCTGGATTTCCGCTGCATGCCTGGAACCGGTTCTCGAAAAAGGAAACGGCCGATTTCTCCGTACGATAAGTAACTACTCTTATGAAGTATTTCTGGTCCACCATATCATTATCTATTTTATCACTCCGAGGGCTATTCCCTATATGCGCGGTATGGTGGGTGTTTTAGGTTTGTTTCTCGTTGAATTGCTGCTGATGGCAGTGCTGGGATTTCTTTTGAAATTCATCTCCGATCAATGCATTGCCGCTCTAACCAATCTTACTGCTGTTGAAAATAAACGTTAATCCCCTGCAGTAATCCTTCCGCCAGTTGATCCAGTATAGCATCGCTGTGATCGGAATATGCATTTCCCAGTTCCATATCCACGGAAGGGATCGTACTATAAGAAGTCTGGGTCAGGTCAATGCTCATGTTTCCTTTTCCATAGATCGTTGCTCCCTGTCCCCGTAGCCCTTCCACCAGATCCGCTCCCAGAGCATCGTGCTGCTGCCAGTGGGATGCCACCGGTTCCATACTCTTCAGTACTTCCGGCACAGAGATGTAAAAGCATCCCTTGTCGTAATTCTTGCCGTCACCGCTGTCCCAGTGCAGTGCGATATGGCAGTCTGCCACGTTATTGCAGATCACGGTCCTGGCCACATTGTCCAACTGCACATCCTCTCCGTCCCTGAGCATCAGTACATCATAGCCGGAGGCCAACAGTTTGTCCCGCAGGATCTGTGCCATCTGCAAAGTAACCGTTCGCTCCGGTGTCCCGTCCTGAAATGTCATGCCTCCGGACACTGCCGCAGCTTCCGTAGCTCCCGCTGCCGTACTGCCTCCCGTAGTCTTGGCCGAACCGTCCGGATGGCACAGCGTCTTTACTTTGGCCCCACCGGCGGTGCCATGTCCCGCATTCACTCCGATAATGATTCCCTTTCGTCCACACTCCTCCGGTGCCCGGTACAATACCGCCGCCCCGGTATTGATCTTCGAATGATCCGCATATTCCCAGTTCGGATCCAGAGTGATCTGTTGTAAGTCGGTATATTCCACCGGCTGGTTCTGTATAGCCTCCGGCTGACCGGCTACCGTTTCTGTCTGACTGCCTGCGGCCTCTGTCGGCATACCGCTTTGCGACACCGCAACCTCTCCCCCAGGAACTTTGTCGGTCCCCGAAGTCACCATTTCATGTCCTGCACTATTCGCCGCCCCTTGCGGCACAGACGTTTCCGCCAGCGTTTCTCTACCGAATTCCTCTGCGTTTTTCTCATTTTCTGTTGTCTCCGCGGATGCTACTACGCTCTCGGGAACCACAGGATCCACGTTTTCCATAGTTTCCACGCTCTCCGTCCCCTCAGTCCCTTTCTGTGCACCACAGGCTGTCATACTTACTGCAAGCGCCAGACCGGCCACCACCGCCGCTATCCCATATTGTTTTCTATGAAGCATTTCCTTATTACTCATTACTCCTCCGATATGAAAAGAACCACAGCTGTGGTTTCAGCTATGGTTCTTCTGTTCTCTCTATTACGATCTTGGGAAAACATCCTCCGATTAACCGCGCAGTTTGAAGTGCTCTAACAACTCGTTCAAAGTAGTAGCGGAAGCGGAAAGCTCCTCGCTGGTAGCGGAAGTCTCCTCTGCTGCTGCGGAGTTGGACTGGATAACATCGTTGATGTCCTCCACACCCTTCTTGATGTTGTTGACAGATACTGCCTGTCTGTCGGATGCAGTACGGATATTAGCAACCTCCTGGATGATCTGATCCAGTTCGGTCATAACCTTCTGCATTGCTTCGTTGGTCTCCCTGGTAACCCTGTTACCCACTCCTACTTCGTTCATGGATTCTTCGATCAGCTTCTTAGACTCTACTGCGGAATTTGCACTCTCTTCTGCCAGCTGTCTGATCTGGTCAGCCACGACTGCGAAACCTCTTCCGGCTTCCCCTGCTCTTGCTGCCTCAATGGAAGCATTCAAAGACAGCAGATTGGTCTGGGATGCAATATTCTCGATATCTGCGATGATCTTCTCGATATTCTGGGTCGTGGTATCGATTTTCTTCATGGCATCTACCAGCTCATCCATCTTCTTCTGGCTGTTGGCTGCCTCGATACCTACCTGTTTTGCCTTATCGTGAACGATATCGGTAGACTTGGTGTTCTCCATTACCTGATTCGTTACTTCTTCTACGGTAGCCACCAGTTCTTCAACAGCTGCAGCCTGACTGGTAGCACCTTCTGCAATATCCTGTGCACTGACAGCCAGCTGATTGCTTCCGGCAGACACCTGTTCGGAAGATCCCTGAATACCGTGCATAGTCTCACTGACCTTGTTCACCATATCATCCAGTTCATCCAGTACATTGCGGAGCTGTCCTACATACGCATCGGGGCAGTTGCTATGTACATCAAAATTACCCTCAGCAAAATGCTCTACAATATCCTGCAGATCTGATACAACTTTTTTCAAAATACCGGCTGCGGTCTCAAAACTGTCGGATAAGCGTCCCAGCTCATCCTCGGACTCATAAGGAGTGCCGATCTCGAAGTCACCGGAAGCAATCTTCTCAGATGCCACTACCAGACTCTCAATAGGCTCTACCAACATTTTGGCAAGCATCTTTGACATAGCTGCATTAAATGCAATAGCTAATACAACTATGATCACAACAATTACGCTTCCCACATAGTTTTTTGACTGTATCAATCCCACAACTGACACCAGTGCCAGCACCACATATAAAACGTCCATAATGCGGAACACAAAAGAAAGCTTATTTTTAATCGGTTTCTCCCTTAGCATTTCTTCCAGTTTTTTCATTTGTTTCCTGCTCCTTCCGTTAATTAACCTACATACATTTTATTTTAATTTCCTCTGGTTGTTTCGTCAAGATTTCTCTGCTTAAAATTATGTAAAAATCATGTATGGGATGACTGGCTCATCTCCAGAAGCTTATCCCGCATTTCATTTTCGATCCGCTGTAAGTCTTCCTCTGCGCTCTGTCTTCTGGCACGGCCTTCCTCCTGGATCTTCATGACTTCATCCAGTGTGGTCATCAGTGTCTGGTTCGTGGTCTTGAGGGTCTCGATATCCACAATACCTCTCTCAGATTCCTTCGCTGTCTCCACGGATGCCACTTTCAGTGCTTCTGCATTTTTCTTCAACAGTTCATTGGTCATATCCGATACTGCACGCTGTGCCTTGGCTGCATCGGTGGCATGATCCAGACCGATGGCAATGACCATCTGGCTCTTCCACAGAGGGATCGTATTCACCAGTGTGGACTGGATCTTCTCGGACATAGCGATATCATTGGACTGGATCAGTCGGATCTGGGGTGCCATCTGCAGAGAAATGGCTCTGGTAAGTTCCAGATCATAGATCTTCTTCTCGAATCTCTCACACATTGCTGCAAAATCCTTCGCAGCCTGCGTATCCTCCGGCAGTCCGCTCTTCTGTGCTTTTTCCAGAAGTTCCGGCAGTTCCACGTTTTTCGCCTGTGTCAGTTTCTTTTTACCTGCCAGAATGTACATGGACAGTTCTTTAAAATAATTCAGATTCAGCTGATACAGCTTGTCCAGTACCGCCACATCTTTTAGCAGCACCACCTGATGATTTCCCATGGCATCACAGATCTTGCTGATGTTCACTTCCGCTTTATCATACTTTGCTTTCAGATTATTCAGCTTATCCCCGCTCTTTTTAAACAAGCCGAAGAATCCCTTGTCTTCCTCTGTATCAAAATCCCTGAGCTGTGCCACTACATCCGTCAACAGCTGTCCAACCTCGCCCATATCCTTGGTCCGGACATTGCTAAGTGCTGTCTCAGAGAAATCTGCGATCTTTTTCTGACTCCCCGCACCGTACTGCAATACCGCCTGGGTATTGGTCAGATCGATCTGTCCCGCAAAATCATCTACCATTTTCTGTTCTTCCGGTGTCAGTTCCATCTCCGGAACAGCCTGCTCCTCTACCAGTTCCTCCGGCTTCTTCTCCACGATCTCTGCTTTTGCCTCCGCAAAGGGATCCAGTGTAAGGGTAGGTGCCTCTTTTGTTGCTGCATCCAGATCCATATTCATACTTATAACCCCGCCTTTCCATACTCTCTCATGATTTTTTATTTACCATCAGCATTGCTTTCCTGCTGTCATACACTTTTTTCTCTTACAAAATCCGATTCCGTCAGCCCTTCCCTGGCCAACATCGTCTGCAATACCTGTGCATCCGCTGACGCATCAAAGGCTGCATCCCGGAACAGATTGTTCAGCAATGTAACGAATGCCTGATTGATCATATCCAGTGTCTTTTCGATCTCTTTTTTAGCATCGAGAATATCTTCTCCCGGGCTGCTGATCTCGTCAAATTCCGCATACTGCTCCACCAGTTTCAACATAGTAGGCAGGTAATAATCCATCAGTTTATGCATCCGGTGCATCTGCTCCGGATGCTCCTGCACTCGGTCAAAGATCTCCTTCAACAGATTTTCCAGCTGGTACAGCTTCTCAGAGATAGCTTCTCCTTCGATCCTGTCATTCAGATCCCGCAGATGACGGATGTATTCCATTCCTTCTGCCACAATACTGTGCAGTTCCTGCTCTCTGCGGTTCTGATCCGTATCCTGTGTATCGGTGCCCGCTGTATTCTGTTCCTTCTCCTGCTCACTGATCTTCTTCTGCTCCAGATAGGCTTTCTCCGTCTCCAGATACTGACGGTAGATCACATTATTGAGCATAAAGCAGGTCTCTTTATCATCCAGATGTCCGTCCGGAAACATTCCGGCTTTTAACATCTTACGAAGATCCCTTCTGACATAGCGGACACTTTTTCCGGTATAGCGGGCCATTTCGTTGATCACACCATACATTTTGGTGCCGCACAGTTCCAGATATTTCTCCGCACGTTTTAATCTTCTACGCTGTCCGTTGCCATAAGAGATCATCTCTAAAAATACCAGAGACAATACCCCCGGAAGGATCGCCGCACTCAGAGATGCTACCTGAAAAGCTGCCAGTAACAGCTGTACCAGAAGTCCCAGTCCGCTGAACCCCAGTCCGATCCCGCCGAACACAGTGCACAATGTTCCGGACACGTTTCCCTTCTTTTCCATTTTGACCAGAGAAGTCATTTCTGCCGCAGTAGCTTTTCTGGGTGTCACCGGCTGTGCCTGATTCCGTGCACGGTTCTGCTCTGCCTGAGCCTTCCGTTGTTCTTCCCACTGCTTTTCCCGCTCTCTGCGCTGCCGGTGCCATTCTTCGTTCTGCCTGCGGCGCTCCTCCTGCTGTTTTTCCCGTTGCTGCCGTTCTGCCTGGATCTCTGCCTCGGTCTTGACTTCCTCCCGCCTTTTATCCTGCCAGCTGCGCTGGGAATTCCACACCTTTTTTTCCGTGGCTTCCCTGGACAGATTTGCCTGGAAATCCGCCTCCCGCAAGGCATCGTTGACCGTATCCGTCACCAGCGTGTTCAACGCATGAAAATCTCCGGTCTTCATCGCTTCCGTAATGGTCTCTTTGAATTTTTCCCCTAGATTATTCTGCACTTCACTCATAATTAATATTTTCTCTGATTTTTCAGTTCATCATAGAGCAGACAGTAGTTCTCATAACGTATCTGCGGGATCTCTCCCTCTGCCACAGCAGCCTTGATACCGCATACCGGCTCAGAGATATGGGAGCAGCCTCCGAATCTGCAATATTTTTCAAAAGGGGCAAACTCCGGATAAAATTCCGCCAGCTGCTCCTTCTCCAACCGAAACAACCCCAGAGAGCTAAATCCCGGGGTATCCAGAATATACGTATCCTGTGCAATGGAGATCAGTTCGGAGTGCCTGGTAGTATGCTTTCCCCGCTCGATCTTCTCACTGATGGAGCCGGTCTCCATCACTGTGCCGGACTGCAGGCAGTTTACCAGAGAGGATTTACCGACACCGCTGGGACCCGCCACCGTAGTGGTCTTGCCGCGAAGCAGCTCCTGAATGGTATCTATCCCTTCTTGTCTGGCTGCGCTGACCGTGATCGTACGGAATCCCGCCTGTTCGTAAATGGCACGATAATCTTCCTTTTTGCCTTCCTCGTCAATATCCTGCTTGTTAAAACAGATAATGCAGGGAATGTCCTGCTGCTGCATCATGACCAGGAAACGATCCAGCAGATTAAAATTCGGCTGTGGCTTCGTGATGGCAAAGATCACCAGCGCCTGATCCACATTAGCTACCGCCGGACGGATCAGTTCACTGTGTCTGGGAAGCAATTCCCTGATATTTCCTTTTTTCTGTGCCTCATCCAGGACATCCATCTCCACGTCATCCCCGACCAGGGGTTTTCTGTGATCCTTGCGAAAGACTCCTTTTGCCTTGCATTCGTACACCGTGCCCATTGTATGGCCATCGTCCGCTACATGGACGTAATAGAACCCGGCGATTCCTTTTATAATCTTGCCCTTCATAGCTTCCCGCCTTTGATCTTATTCCTTTACGAACTCAACTCTTCTGGTAAAGGAACGGTCTTCTGTCGTTCCGGGAACCGTCACCTGCTCCCCGGTATCCGGGTTCGTTGTGGTGGTCGGTTCGCTTGTCACCTGATACGTTATGGTGAGCGTACCACCGGAGGCAGTCATACCGTTGAAATTGGTAGCTACCGGGAAAGTGCTGGTCTTGGTATCCAGCAGTACGTTATTGTCATCCGTCACCAGTTTGATGCTGACTTCCATTCCCGATACATAGCCGGGTGCTTCCGAAGTCGTCGGTGCCGCAATGCTGACATTACACTTGTAAGTCACCTTCTGAGCTCCCTGACTGACCTTGATATCAATGGAAGTTCCCTGCTCCACATAGGAGCCATGGGAATAGCTCTGGTAACAGATCATGCCTTCTCCCACTTCGTCACTGTAGATATAGGTCACACTGCCTACGGTCAGTCCTGCCTCGATGGCTTCTACCGTGCCGTCCTGCTCGGACAGACCGATCAGATTCGGCACACGGATCTTGGTATCTTCCTTACCCAGACTTACTGTCACAGTGATCACACTGCCCTTTGGTGCTTTGTTGCCCTCGGAGGGGGTCTGGGAAATCACCCGGCCGGACTCTACCGTATCGGAATAGTTCTCTGTCTTGTTGACCAGGAATCCCTTGCTTACCAGCTGTGTATTGGCTTCATCAAAAGTAAGATTCACCACATTGGGTACTTCCACACCCTGAGTTCCTGCACTGGCTTTCAGGGTTACCTTGCTGCCCTTATCGATCTGTGCTCCCACGCTGACATCTGTATTGATAACAACACCTTCCGCTACCGTGTCGGACTCTTCATAAGTCACCTCTGTGAGGATTCCCAGACTGGTCAGGGTGCTCTTTGCATCTTCTACCTTCATGCCCGTTACATACGGCATGGAGACCTTTTCCACTTCTGTGGCATCCGTCTCTTCGGTCGTAATGATCGGTCCTGAGTTAGAGTCGCTGCTTCCTTCATTTTTGCCGCCGAAGATCTTCACTGCCAGAACGATCAGGATAATACAGATCACCACACCGGCTACAATTGCCAGGATTGTGGTCACACGCTCCATCTTGGGGTCGTAGTCGTAATTATCTTCGTCTTCGCCATCTTCTTCGTTTTCATACATGGCTTCCGTATCGGAACGCAGACGCATGGTCTCGTCATGATCCGGTTCTTCGTATTCCCGTCCTCCCTGATAAGGGACTTTTCGTTTGATCTGCGCCATATCCTCATCGGAGATCATCCGGGTACCACCTTCCATATCCGGATCGGTATTCACCACGAAATCTTCCTCCGGGTTGATCAGGGACTGCTTCAGATCCGCGATCAGTTCTGCCATATTCTGGTATCTGCGGTCCGGAGACTTCTGACAACATTTCAGTACAATACTGGCTACGCTGGAAGGGATCTCCGGTACAAACTCCTTCGGAGACGGCATTTCTTCCTGAATATGCTTGATGGCGATGGCAACCGTAGTCTCCCCGTTGAAAGGAACTCTTCCCGTCAGCATCTCGAACATGGTGATACCCAGCGAATAGATATCACTCTTTTCATCGCTGTAACCCCCTCTGGCCTGCTCGGGAGAAGTATAGTGTACACTTCCCATGACATTAGAAGTGATGGTATTACTGGTAGCTGCTTTGGCAATACCGAAATCCGTCACCTTGACCTTGCCATCCTTGGAGATAATAATATTCTGCGGCTTGATATCCCGATGGATAATATGATTATTATGTGCAGCCTCAATACCCATGCTTACCTGGATGGCGATACTTACCGCTTCCTTGTAAGACAGTCTGGCCTTCTTCTCAATGTACTTTTTGAGGGTAATACCCTCTACCAGTTCCATGACGATATAATAGATTCCGTTCTCTTCCCCGACATCATAGACATTGACAATATTGGGGTGCATCAGTCCTGCTGCCGCCTGTGCCTCGATCCGGAATTTGGATACAAAATTAGCATTTTCGCTGAATTCCTGCTTCAATACCTTGATCGCCACATAGCGATTCAGCTTGTGACATTTTGCTTTATAGACATCTGACATACCGCCGGTTCCGATTTTTTCCAGGATCTCATAGCGATCGCCGATCATCATTCCTATTTTGATCATACTTGCTCTCCATTTCCAAAAAAGCTGGGTAATTTACGCGCACGGCTCGATCAGTATCACACTGATATTGTCTCTGCCGCCGTTGGCATTGGCCGCCTCCACCAGGCTCTCTGCCTTCTCCACAAGGTCTCTGGCTCCGCTGATAATCATGCGGATTTCCTCGTCTTCCAGCATATTTGTCAGACCATCCGAGCACATAAGGACGATCTCACCCTCCTGTAATTCCACGGTAAAGAAATCCGGCTCCACTTTGTCTTCCGCCCCTACCGCTCTGGTAATAATATTTTTATCCGGATGGTTCCTTGCATCGGCACGATCCAGTTCTCCGATCCGTACCATTTCTTCTACATACGAATGATCTCTTGTGATCTGGCGGATCTTGCTGCCCACCACATAGAGTCTGCTGTCTCCTACATTGGCCACCTGTAAGAATCTGCCCATGCAGGATGCCACCACGACCGTAGTCCCCATTCCTTCCAGCTTTTCATCCTCGCTGGCTCTCTTGCGGATCACATCATTGGCTTCCTCAATGGCTTTGCGGAAGATCAGGGTGGGATTCTTCTCAAAAGAATTCTCCATCTCGGCAAGCATGGTCTCTACCGTTACCTTGGACGCATAGTCTCCCGCATTGTGACCACCCATACCATCTGCCACGATAAATACATTCGGCAGATTTCCCACCGGTTTTTCAGAGGTATAGATATAGTCCTGATTTACTTTTCTTTTCCTTCCGATATCGGTTA